>Ga0208182_1000195_pt1 | contig 53252 bp, 51 predicted proteins | sample MalvireepMed_906_FD_184248 | JGI IMG/M metagenome (GOLD analysis project Ga0208182, IMG submission 184248) | Marine viral communities from the Global Malaspina Expedition - Malaspina viral metaG DeepMed_906 (SPAdes) (version 2) | ecosystem: Environmental > Aquatic > Marine > Oceanic | place...
TCAGCGGCTTCTACAGCACCTTGAGCAGTGTCTGCTGCGTATCCTTCAGAAACAGGCAAACCGTATTCTTTGAATAGCTGCTTACCTTGGTATTCATGCAAATTCATGGTGTTTCTATCCGATTTTTAGTAAGACAAAAGCCGCAAATGCGACTTGATTAGTTTGACTGATATTATAGGGCAAATATCAGCGTTGCGTTAGGCGCAAAGCAAGCATACACAAGCTAAACGCCTAACCACAATTCCGTGAGACGAAAGTCTTATACGTCTAGAAGTAGACGTGTTGGATCTTCTAGCATCTCTTTAACGGTTACCAAGAAACCTACTGATTCTTTACCATCGATAATACGGTGGTCATAAGAAAGCGCTAGGTACATCATTGGTAGAATTTCTACTTTGCCATTAACAGCCATTGGACGATCTTGGATTTTATGCATACCCAAAATAGCGCTCTGTGGCGGGTTAATGATTGGTGTAGACATTAGTGAACCAAACACACCACCGTTGGTGATTGTGAAATTACCACCTTGTAGTTCAGCCAATGACAGCTTACCGTCACGGCCTTTAAGTGCTAGTTCCTTAATTCCTTTTTCAACACCTGCCATGCCTAGTGTGTCAGTATCTTTAAGTACTGGTGTTACAAGGCCACGTGGTGTAGAAACAGCAATCGATACATCGAAGTAGTTGTGATAAACAATGTCATCACCGTCGATAGACGCGTTAACTTCAGGGAAACGCTTAAGGGCTTCGGTTACCGCTTTCACGTAGAAAGACATGAAACCAAGGCGAATACCGTGACGCTTCTCGAAGCTGTCTTGATACTGCTTACGAAGGTCCATGATTGGCTTCATGTTTACTTCGTTAAACGTTGTTAGCATTGCTGTAGAGTTCTTCGCTTCAAGAAGACGGTTAGCAATTGTCTTGCGAAGACGCGTCATAGGAACACGCTTCTCGGTACGATTACCCGTTGGTAAGTCAGCTGAAACAGATTCAGACGCAGCAGGCGCTGCCTTCGCTGAGCTGTCGCCGCCTTTAAGGTACTTCTCTACGTCTTCTTTAGTGATACGGCCATTTTTGCCAGTGCCTTTCACTTTAGCTGCGTCAACACCTTTTTCTGCAAGTAAACGACGAACAGAAGGACTAAGCGCATCGCTGCTCTCGTCACTGTCATCGCTTTCGCTTGACGCTGCTGGAGCAGAAGCGCCGCTTGCTGCACCTTCTACAAATTTAGCAATCACATCTTCAGCTGTTACGGTGGCGCCCTCTTCTGCGATAATTTCAGCAAGAGAACCGTCTGCAGGAGCAACAACTTCTAGTACTACTTTATCAGTTTCGATATCAACCAAATTTTGGTCGCGAGAAACTGCTTCACCTACAGCTACGTGCCACGTAGCGATTGTCGCGTCAGCTACAGATTCAGGAAGTACTGGTACTTTAACATCAGATGTTTTTCCAGAAGCCGCTGGAGCCGCATCTGATTTAGAATCGTCTTTCGCTTTGCTTTCTGTTTTAGCTTCAGCTGGTGCAGCAGCACCACCCTTTTCTAGTTTAGCAATAACTTGCTCGCCTAAAACAGTTGCACCCTCTTCGTTTAGGATCTCACCAATTGTACCGTCCGCTGGCGCCACAACTTCTAAAACCACTTTATCAGTTTCAATATCAACCAGGTTCTGGTCTCGTTTAACTGCGTCACCGGCCTTAACGTGCCAGGTTGCAATGGTGGCATCGGCAACTGACTCAGGTAGAACCGGAACTTTTATCTCAATTGTCATTACTGTTCCTTATTTAATTGTGAGTGCGTTTTCAACCAGGGCTTTCTGTTGCTGGTTGTGAACGGATACATAACCTACTGCAGGTGACGAGGATGCATCACGGCCTGCATATGTTAATTTCGCACCATCTGGAATTGCTTGCCAGAAATGGTGTTGGCTACAGTACCAAGCGCCTTGGTTTTGAGGCTCTTCTTGACACCAAACCCAATCTTTTACATGGCTGTATTGTGCCACAACTTTAGCGCATTCTTCTTGTGGGAATGGATAAAGTTGCTCTAAACGGATGATTGCAACGTCTGTTTGCTCATTTTTACGTCGCTGGTCTAACAAATCGTAGTAAACCTTGCCCGAACACATAACAACACGCTTCACGTTCTTCGGATCAATGTCGTCAATTTCATCTATCACGTTGTGGAATTTACCTTCCGCTAGCTCTTCTAACGAAGATACCGCCATTGGGTGACGTAATAATGACTTAGGCGACATGACGATAAGCGGTTTACGCATTGGGCGAACCACTTGGCGACGAAGCATGTTGTATACCTGTGCAGGTGTAGAAGGCACACACACTTGCCAGTTGTGATCAGCACACATCTGAAGGAAACGTTCAAGGCGTGCAGAACTATGCTCTGGGCCTTGACCTTCATAACCATGTGGAAGTAAAACGGTTAGACCACACAATCGGCCCCACTTTGCTTCACCTGAACTTAAGAATTGGTCGAATACAACCTGTGCGCCGTTAGCGAAGTCACCAAACTGGGCTTCCCAAATGGTCAGGCACGTTGGCTCTGCCGTCGCATAGCCGTATTCAAATGCCATTACTGCTTCTTCCGAAAGCACAGAGTCGTAAATTTCAATTTCACCCTGACCTTCGCGAATATGCTGCAGAGGCATATACGTCGATGCGTCTTTTTGATTGTGTAATACCGCGTGACGGTGGAAGAAAGTACCACGGCCAGAATCCTGACCCGTAATGCGAATATCTTCGCCGGCGTCAACGATAGTGGCATAGGCTAAGTTTTCAGCCATCCCCCAATCTAACTTCTTCTCGCCTGCAACCATAGCCTTACGGTCTTGGTACAGCTTATTTACACGAGACTGAAGTTTGTGATCTTCAGGAATAGTAGTGATTGACTCACCTAGCTCTTTAAGCTTATCAACTGAAAGTGCGCCATCGTAAGGCGTATCCCAGTCGTGTCCAAGATATGGAGACCAGTCAACACTGTGCTCGGTCATTGGACGCCACTCTTCTACAACACAAGCGCCGTGATCCAACGCTTCACGATACTCTTCAAGGTAGCGGTCTGCATCCCGTTGCTCAATTACGCCTTCAGCTATAAGTTGGTCAGCATATAGCACACGCGGTACAGGGTGCTTTTTAATTTTTTGGTACATCAACGGCTGCGTTGCATTCGGCTCATCCGCTTCGTTGTGACCATGACGACGGTAACAAACAAGGTCAATTACCACGTCTTTCTTAAACTTGTTGCGATACTCAAGCGCAAGCTGTGTAACAAAGGCAACCGCTTCTGGGTCATCTGAGTTAACATGGAAAATTGGCGCCTGCACCATTTTCGCGATGTCGGTACAGTATTGCGTTGAACGGGTATCTTCAGTTTTTGACGTAGTGAAACCAACCTGGTTGTTTACCACGATTCGAACTGTACCACCCACAGCAAAGCCGCGAGTTTGCGACATGTTGAAGGTTTCTTGTACTACACCCTGACCAGCAATTGCCGAGTCACCGTGAATAGTGATAGGCAGTACTGTATTCGTGTCATCATTGCGGCGCGCAAGACGTGCACGTACAGAACCCATAACTACAGGGTTTACAATCTCAAGGTGAGACGGGTTAAACGCTAGTGCTAAGTGAACATTGCCACCAGGTGTTGCGAAGTCAGACGAGAAACCTGCGTGGTATTTCACGTCACCCGCGCCTAGTGAGTCGTCGTGCTTACCTGAAAATTCATCAAACAGTACTGATGGGTTTTTACCCAATACGTTAACTAGCACGTTCAAACGACCACGGTGAGCCATGCCGATAACCACTTCTTTGGTACCTGCAGTGCCAGCCTTGGTGATTAAACCTTTCAGCATAGGAATAAGTGCATCGCCGCCTTCTAGAGAGAAACGCTTTGCCCCTGGGAATTTAGAACCCAAGTACTTTTCCATTCCGTCAGCCGCAGTAAGACCTTTAAGAATTCCTAGCTTTTCGTCGCGAGAAATTTCAGGTTTTGCTTGAACAGATTCAATTTTTTGTTGCAACCAGCGTTTCTGTTCAGTATCGGTAATGTGCATGTACTCTGCACCGATAGAGCCGCAGTAAGTTCTGTTAAGCGATTTAAACAGTTCTCCAAGTGGCATTGACTCTTTGCCGATAGCATAAGAACCCACGTTGAAAACCGAATCGAAATCTTGCTCAGATAGGCTGTGGTGAGAAAGTTCTAAGTCGCGCACACGCTCTTGCTGCCATAGACCAAGTGGGTCTAAGTTTGCGTGTTGGTGACCGCGGAAGCGGAACGCGTTAATTAACTGAAGGACTTTAACTTGCCTGTCGTCTGAGACATTAGCAGAAGGAGAAGACGGACTAGACATGCGGGCGGTTGGCCCTAACGCAGCAAGTTGCCTAAATTGATTCTTAATAGTTGTATGATTGGTTTCTAACTCTACGCCATCGACTTTGGGGAGGTTATCGAAGATTTGTCGCCAATTTTCAGAGACACTTTGCGGGTCTTCTAAATAGGTTTCATACAACTCTTCAACATAGGCAGCGTTGGCACCTGCCATGTGCGAGGAATCCCACCACGCTTTCATCACGCTTTCTTGCATTTAATTTGCCTTGCTACGTTTTATAAAATCTAGTTAACAATCAAGATGTATTATAAGGTTATTCTCAGCATAACCAAGTGTTATAACGGAGAATATATAAAAAAATAGCCATCCTTATTGGATGGCTATTTAGCGTATCGCATCTATAACTTAGGAAGTTATCAGACTATAGTACTAAACAGCCCGTTGTAAAAGCATTGACTTGATTTGGCCAATAGCTTTTGTTGGGTTCAATCCTTTAGGACATACACTTACACAGTTCATGATACCGTGACAGCGGAATACGCTGAATGCATCGTCAAGCTCGTTAAGACGCTCTTCTGTCGCAGTGTCACGGCTATCAATTAAGAATCGATAAGCGTGAAGTAGACCGGCCGGACCGATAAACTTGTCAGGGTTCCACCAAAATGATGGGCAAGACGTCGAACAACATGCACATAAGATACACTCATATAAACCATCTAACTTAGCGCGCTCTTCAGGTGACTGAAGGTGCTCACGAGCCGGCGGCTGCTTGCTGTCGTTAATTAAGAAAGGCTTAATCTTTTCGTACTGTGTATAGAACTGCGTCATATCAACAACAAGGTCACGTACAACAGGTAGACCTGGAAGTGGACGAACGACTATTTTGCCTTTGCCCAGCGCAGAAAGTGGAGTAATACATGCTAGGCCGTTTTTGCCGTTCATGTTTACACCGTCAGAACCACATACACCTTCGCGGCATGAGCGACGGAAAGAAAGCGTCGGATCCTGCTCTTTAAGTGCAAGTAGCGCATCTAGCACCATCATGTCTTGACCTTCCTCTACTTCTAGAGTGTAGTCTTGCATGCGAGGCTTCGCATCTACTTCTGGGTTATAACGATAAATCGAAAAAGTTAATTGCATGATCGTTGCCTCTCTTAATATGAACGCACTTTAGGCGGGAATGCTTCCCTAAGCTTAGGCGCCATATTCACTTCACGTTTAATCATTTTATCCGTGTTCGGATCATAAATGCTGTGACATAGCCAGTTATCATCATCTCGGTCCGGGAAGTCGAAGCGGCTGTGTGCGCCACGGCTTTCCGTTCTGAAATTCGCTGCTACTGCCGTGCTGTACGCGGTTTCCATAAGGTTATCAAGTTCTAAACACTCTATACGTTGGGTATTGAAGTCTGAACTCTTGTCGTCAAGGCGAGCATTCTTGAGGCGCTCACGAATTTCGCTAAGCTCTTTAAGTCCTTCCGCCATTGCGTCACCTTCACGGAATACCGAGAAGTTAAGCTGCATACATTCTTGCAAATCTTTCTTAATTTGGACTGGGTCTTCGCCCTTGCCTTTTTCTGAATTTTCCCAACGATTGAAACGAGCCATTGACGCTTCAAGATCAGATTCTGACGCGTCGCGCGTTGGGGCCATATCAGATAATGTCTTACCAAGGTGTAAACCAGTCGCACGACCGAATACAACAAGGTCAAGTAGCGAGTTACCGCCAAGGCGGTTAGCGCCGTGTACCGATACACAAGCAATCTCACCACAAGCAAATAGACCATTAACAACTTTGTCGTTACCGTTTTCATCAACCGTTAGACATTGGCCATCAACGTTCGTTGGAATACCACCCATCATATAGTGACAAGTAGGAATTACTGGAATTGGCTCTTTTACTGGGTCAACGTGTGCAAACGTACGGGATAGCTCAAGGATACCAGGTAGACGCGATTCAAGAACGTCTTTACCAAGGTGATCAAGCTTAAGCTTAATGTGTGTACCCCATGGGCCTTCACAACCGCGGCCTTCGCGAATCTCTGTCATCATTGAACGCGCAACAACGTCACGACCAGCAAGGTCTTTCGCGTTTGGCGCATAACGTTCCATGAAGCGCTCGCCGTCTTTGTTTAGTAGGTAACCACCTTCACCGCGACAACCTTCGGTAACCAATGTACCTGCGCCAGCAATACCCGTTGGGTGGAACTGCCACATTTCCATATCCTGAACTGCAACACCTGCACGAAGCGCCATACCCACACCGTCACCGGTATTGATGTGTGCGTTTGTGGTAGACGCATAGATACGCCCTGCACCACCCGTTGCAAGTACAACAGCGCGCGACTTGAAGTAAACTACTTCGCCAGATTCGATGTCGATTGCTGTACAACCTACTACGTCACCGTCTTGGTTTTTCACTAAATCTAGCGCGTACCACTCAGAAAATACTTTTGTTTTATTCTTTACGTTTTGTTGGTAAAGAAGGTGAAGAAGTGCGTGACCGGTACGGTCAGCCGCTGCTGCCGTACGAGCACCCTGCTCGCCACCAAAGTTCTTAGACTGACCACCAAAAGGACGCTGGTAAATTTTACCGTTTTCGAAGCGAGAGAAAGGAAGACCCATGTTCTCCATCTCAATGATTGCTTCAGGTCCTGTCTTACACATGTATTCGATAGCGTCTTGGTCACCGATATAATCTGACCCCTTTACGGTGTCATACATGTGCCATTCCCAGTTGTCTTCGTGTGAATTACCCAATGCTACGGTAATACCACCTTGTGCAGACACAGTGTGAGAACGGGTTGGAAATACTTTTGAAAGCAGAGCGCAAGATTTACCAGACTCTGAAATCTGGAGTGCTGCGCGCATACCTGCACCGCCGGCACCAATTACTACTGCATCAAACTCGTGAACGGGTAAACTCATTTTACACTCCCCACAATACGAATAGGCCCACAGCTACGTAGCCGAACGCGATGATATTTAATATATATTGTAGTACCGCACGTAGACCTGTCGCTTTAACATAGTCTGTAAGTACCTGCCAAAGGCCGATACGCACGTGGATCATCACTGCTACTAGTGCTGCCAATGTGAAAACTTTCATAGCTAGGCCAGAGAACAAACCTCGCCATTCGATAAACGTTAAGTTATCGGTGGTAATAAAAAACCACGCCATGAAAACCGAGTACGCGAAAATTATCGCTGCTGTTGCGCGAAGAGATACGTAGTCTTGTACGCCGTCACGCTTTATGCTTGCTTGGTTGGTTACCATAATGCAACTCCCAATACTACGGTCAGTACAACCCAAAGTGCGATAACTGCTTTAGCACTTGTATTGCCCGACTCTAGTTCTTCCCAGTGACCTAAATCCATAACAACGTGTCTTAGGCCGCCTAGAATGTGATACGTCAGCGCTGAGGCTGTGCCAATTGCGACAAATTTTCCAAGGAAACCGTCCATGATTGCTTGTACGTTCGCGAAACCTTCAGCCGAGTGAACAGAAACTGCCCAAGCCCAAATAACGAAAAGAAGCGCGAAGAACATTGCAACACCGGTTACACGGTGGAGAATTGACGAAATAGCAGAGGGCGGAAATTTAATAGTATTGAGTTCTAAATTTACTGGTCTTTGCTTTTTCACAATGTATGCCTGTTTAATCCGTAGGGGATAATGAATTTCTTACCTTTATTATGTCCTGAGTAAGTGAATTCGATTTTTAACCTGTTAATTGCCTCATCCATTGAGTTGTTAACAATTTGTGAATTATTCTTTAATGCTTGTAACAGAATAATTATTCCGATTCCAAAGCACCGCTGAGTATATCCAGCGTAGTATATAATTACAATTTTTTGTGCCGTAGTAAGACTTTAGTCTTTATCTGTACTTTTATAGTCATTATTTTGATTAAAAAGAGTTCAAAATTGAGCGCAACATGTCGAAACGCTTGCAATTACAGCGTCTTGAAGTTTAACAGCAGGCACTAGGAATAACTATGCATATCAATAAGAAATTAAGCACTTTTAATCTGTATGGGTAATTATTCCTCATCAAAAGGTTACTTTTTAAACTAACCTGTTAATATATTTATCGATCGGTGGTTTACCTTTGTCGAAAAGCCATTGATAATTGCACCGTATCGGGCAAAGTGAATTCCCAGCAAGTTAATTAATCGTTATCCGATTGCTAGTATTTTTTTAAGCAATTTGGAATATTTATTGTTCAAATATGCAATTAAATTGACTTGTTGGTGCATAATAAAGTACAAATACGCCCACTTTTCCCAACGAAGCGGATATTTTCGTCCGTTTTCGCTGCAAACAGAACCATTCTGAGGAGAGCATTTTATGGCAGATCAGAAAGCCATTCTTAAAGCCGGCGGTAAGGAAATCGAGCTTCCTATCTTGTCTGGCACTGAAGGACAAGATGTAATCGACGTCCGTACGGTAGGCCAACACGGTTATTTCACGTACGACCCAGGTTTTATGGCGACAGGATCTTGCGAGTCTTCAATTACCTACATTGATGGCGCTCAAGGAGTATTATTACACCGCGGTTTCCCTATTGAAGAACTAGCGCGTGACGCAGACTATCTTGAAGTTTGTCACATGCTTCTTCACGGTGATGCACCAACAAAAGAACAGTACGAAGAATTCAAAGAGACAATTACTCGTCACACCATGGTACATGAACAAATTAACATGTTCTTCCACGGTTTCCGCAACGACGCGCACCCTATGGCAATGCTATGTGGTACCGTTGGCGCTATGTCTTCGTTCTATCACAGTGATTTAGACGTTTCTAACGAAGAGCAGCGTATTCGCAGCGCTCACCGTCTAATTGCGAAAATGCCTACCCTTGTTGCTATGTGTTATAAATACAACATCGGTCAGCCTTTCGTATATCCACGTAACGACCTAAGCTATGCAGCTAACTTCCTGAACATGATGTTCTCTGTACCTGCAGAAGAATTTCAAATCAGCCCTGCTGTAGAGCGTGCGATGGACCGTATCTTTACCCTTCACGCTGACCACGAGCAAAACGCGTCTACCTCAACGGTACGCCTTGCTGGTTCGTCTGGCGCTAACCCTTACGCGTGTATTGCGGCAGGTGTTGCGTCACTTTGGGGACCTGCTCACGGTGGTGCAAACGAAGCATGTCTTAACATGCTAGAAGAAATCGGTACAGTTGACCGCATTCCTGAGTTTATTGCTCGTGCTAAAGACAAGAATGACCCGTTCCGTCTGATGGGCTTCGGTCACCGTGTTTATAAAAACCACGACCCACGTGCTACAGTAATGCGTGAAAGCTGCCACGAAGTATTGAGCGAACTTAACGTGAAAGACCCACTGCTAGAAGTAGCAATGGAACTTGAAAAAATTGCGTTGAGCGACCCTTACTTCGCAGAGAAGAAACTGTTCCCGAACGTAGACTTCTACTCAGGTATCGTACTAAAAGCCATTGGTATTCCTACAAACATGTTTACCTGTATCTTCGCCCTGTCTCGTACAGTAGGCTGGATTTCTCACTGGCATGAAATGATGAGCGACCCTAAGCAAAAAATTGGTCGTCCTCGTCAGTTATACACTGGTCACAGCCAGCGTAAGTACACGCCAATCAAGTAATACGGAACTAAGTAATACCCTTGATAGTAAAAGTAGCGCCTCTATGGCGCTATTTTTGTTTTAGAAATTTGTATTAAAGGAACATCAATGCCCTATTCTGCCGTTTTGCTAGGTATTGCAGGTCTTATCCCCTTTGTCGCTATGCCATTAGCATACCAATTCAATTTATTGCCCCTTACTCAAAGTGCGGTTTATTTTGTACAGTACTCTGCCGTATTGTTGTCTTTTTTCGGTGGTATTCATTGGTGGGATGCAATTAGCAATCAGCGTTATGACAAACAGATGTTCATTGCCATGTTGCCTACCATTATCGGCTGGCTGTGCTTGGTATTTTCAAATGATGTCAAAGTGTTTGGTGTATTGTCATTAAGCTATGTGGCTGTGCTCATGTATGACAAGTTCACCCTTAGCCTACCTAAAGAGCAAGTGGTAAGCTACATTAGCCTTCGTATGGGGCTAACTAGCGTTGTGGTAGTTTGCCACGCGTGGATGATTTATTTAATCGCTTAAAAAAGCCAACACGTTACGTAAATTATTTGCGCGTTAGTCATCTTAAAAAACTTATATCGGTTACACGTAACCAGACTAAGCTTTTGAATTTTTTATGATTTTATTTTCTCAAATCAAAAAAGGCGATAAACTATTAAAAGTATTGTCGCCCTATCGTTTTCACATGACTTAAATGAACAAACTGCCGTTAATCGCGATGATTACTCATCGCGAATAAGCGTAAGCAGCGCCTCTGTCTTCTCTTCCATCAAGGCAATGTCGCCTTTACTTTCAACATTTAAACGAATAACTGGTTCAGTGTTCGATTTGCGCAAATTAAAGCGCCAGTTTCCAAATTCTAAACCTAAGCCATCCGTTGTATCTATAACGCTAGCCTGAGGTTTATATTTACTCGTTACACGCTCAAGTGCTGCGTCAGCATCTTTAAGCTTGCTATTGATTTCACCTGATGATGGAAACGCTTCAATACGCGCTTTAACCATGCTTGCTAGCGTTTGTTTTTTCACGCAAACAAGTTCAGCAATGAGTAGCCAAGGGATCATACCTGAATCACAGTACGCAAAATCTCTGAAATAGTGGTGCGCGCTCATTTCTCCGCCATACACCGCATCTTCTTTGCGCATACGTTCTTTAATAAACGCATGACCGGTTTTTGATTTGATGGGGGTACCGCCCGCGTTCGCTACAATATCTTCTGTATTCCAATACACGCGTGGGTCGTAAATAATTTTGCTGTCGGTATTTTTCTCGATAAACGCCTCAGCCAGCAAGCCAACAATGTAGTATCCCTCAATAAATTCACCGTCTGCATCAAACAAGAAACAGCGGTCGAAGTCTCCATCCCACGCGATACCAAAATCAGCACCCGACGCTTTAACCGCATCAGCAGTATCGGCACGATTTTCTGGTAGTAATGGGTTAGGAATACCGTTTGGAAATGTACCATCTGCGTCGTGGTGTACTTTGATAAATTCAATGGGTACGCCCTGCGACTTCATTTCTTTCTCGATAGCGTCTAGTGCCGGGCCTGCGGCGCCATTACCAGCGTTCACCACAACTTTTAGCGGCGTAAAATTACTTAAATTCACATAAGACAGCATGTGAGAAACATAGTCAGACATACACGACTTAACCGCGTATTTACCAGTGTTAGAAAGCTTAACTTCGTTTACATGAGCAGTACCGTTAAAGAACGCGTCGGCATCGATCGTTACACCGTTAGTGTAGTGCGCTAACCGTTCTGACACGTAATCGTCGCCTAACGCTTCCGCTTTCTCTTTTATTGCGTTTAAGCCTGTGTCACCGCTAATAGGAACAGAACCCGCTTTTACCAGCTTCATGCCGTTGTAATTGATGGGGTTGTGGCTTGCTGTTACTTCAATACCGCCGTCCACACCAAGGTGCTTTGTAGCGAAATAAATTTCTTCGGTTCCTGCCATGCCAATGTCAGTAACGGTTGCACCAGCGTCTATGAGGCCTGCGCTTAACGCTAGTTTTAATGGCGTGGACGTAAGACGCACATCACTGCCAACGACAACGGTTTTCGCATTTAATTCTTGAGCAAAAGCATAGCCAATTCGGTACGCTACCTCTTCGGTTAGCTGTGAGTTAAGTTCGCCACGAATATCGTATGCTTTAAAGCAGGTAATTGGGGTTGCCATTTGGATCGAAATTCCCTGTGTTTTAACTATTTATGATTACTTTAATGCTTTTTACGACCTTAAAGCGCTAAGCGCCTTTTTGATGACATCGTAAAAGAGAAGAAAACATGTATTTAAACATAGTGATATTAAATCATTAGGGGGAGTGAATTACTATTTCAATTTGTGAAAAGGCAGCAATTGCCCACATACGGGCTCAAATGCGCGTACTTAGCGCGTTAACTCATAGTACACGCGGTTTTAAGAGGCACGTTAATGACGATTATTTTGAATAATAGGAAAGTGCCTGTTGTAAGCCAAGCGGTTCTAAAGTAAAAAAGCTTATGCCCTTACTTTGCTAATACACCGCTTTGATAATCATTAAACGCCTGAACAATTTCTTGCTGAGAGTTCATCACAAAAGGGCCATATTGAACCACAGGCTCGTTAATAGGCTTACCCGATACTACTATAAACTTACATTCCGTATCAGTCGAAACACAAAGCTGCGTTCCCTTCTGTGATAAAACGCCAAGCTCTCCTTGTTCCAGAGTAGTTTCGTTGCCCTGATCACCTTTATTAACGACGACATCACCTTCGTAAACATAGATAAATGCAGATTCATCTGAATTCATGGCAATTTCAGAAGGCCCGCTTTTCAATGCCACGTCTAAAAAGGTGGGCGATACGGCGGTTGTCTTAACAGGCCCTTGTACTCCTTCAATCGCTCCTGCTAATACTTTTACGTCTGCATTTTGAATGTGCGCCATTGGAACACTATCCGGCTGAATATCTTGATAGTTGGGCGCTGACATCTTCTCAATTGCGGGTAGGTTTACCCACAACTGAAAGCCTTGCAATAAACCCTCTTCTTGCTCCGGCATTTCCTCATGAATAATGCCTCTGCCTGCGTTCATCCATTGAATTCCCCCTGCATCAATCACGCCCTCATTACCCACAGAGTCCTTGTGACGCATTTTACCTGCAAGCATATAGGTAACGGTCTGAAACCCTCGATGAGGATGAGGTGGAAAACCCGCTATATACTCACCAGGGTTATCTGAACCAAAAAAATCTAGCATGAGAAATGGATCTAATCGAGGCAGATCGGGCTGGCCGATGATACGTGTGAGTGACACGCCTGCTCCGTCGCTGGTTGGCATACCCGTGACGACTTTTTCTATCGTTTTTTGCGCGTTAACTGTGAACGACATAGCTTGTACCTACCTTAAATTCTTACTAAAAAGCCATTACTCGATACTTTCGCGGCCATGGGCCGACATAAGGTCTTGCTCGGGCCCTACCGGGATGACTTGCGTTGGGTTTATCATGGTATGGCTGTAATAATAATGTCTCTTGATATGATCAAAATTCACCGTATCAGCAACACCCGGCACCTGATAGAGTTCTTTCATATAGCCGAATATATTCGGATAATCTGCAATTTGCTTCTTATTACATTTGAAGTGACCGTGATAAACCGCGTCAAAGCGAATTAGCGTGGTAAATAAACGCCAATCGGCTTCGGTGATTTGACTGCCAACCAAATAGCGTTGTTTACTCAGTCTTTCTTCAACCATATCTAAAGCATGGAACAAAGCATTCACCGCCTCTTCGTAAGCCTCTTGTGTTGTAGCAAACCCCGCCTTATACACACCATTATTGATGTCGTGATATACCATGTTGTTAATGGTATCGATTTCTTCGCGAAGGGCTTCAGGGTAATAGTCGTCGTTGTTGTTAGTGAGTGCGTCAAATCCACTGTTGAAAATGCGAATGATCTCGGCCGATTCATTATTAACGATGGTTTCGGTTTGTTTGTCCCATAAAACGGGAACGGTAACACGACTCGTTATTTCGGGTTCGGCTTTCGTGTAGATCTGGTGGGCATAATCAAACCCGTAAAGCTTATCTCCGGTTGCCCCAGGGTAGTCTTTAAACTCCCACCCGTTATCAAGCATTTCAGGGTGAACAACAGAGACATCAATATGCGCTTCCAACCCCTTTAGCTTTCTAAAAATGAGTGCTCTATGCGCCCATGGACAAGCTAAAGATACGTATAGGTGATAACGGCCTGATTCAACTGTGAATGTTCCGCTGTCATCGCTGTTAACTGTGTCACGAAATTTGGATGCCTGGCGTTCAAATTTCCCACCGCTTTTACTGGTATCGTACCACTTATCTTGCCATTTTCCGTCAACGAGTAAGCCCATTTGCCTGCCCCTTTTTTCTATCTCATTACACAATAAGTTTATTAAAACATGTATTGTGTAGAACGTATGTTGCTTAAAATCGGATTTATTATTCGAAAAAACTGGAGTGTATTGATCTTTGGTATTCACTTTTGAGATGATGCGCGCCCTGCTAGTGTGTTTACGCGTTTTATCGCTAACCCACGTCCGTATTGTTTAATTGTTAAGTGAAGTAAAGCATGTCTGATGATCCTCGTTTAGGTGGTATTGTGCGTTTGTACGGCGCACAACAAACCAATAATTTAGCCAATAGCCACGTCGCCGTAGTAGGTATTGGTGGCGTAGGAAGTTGGACTGCCGAAGCGCTAGCCCGTTCGGGCGTTGGCACAATCACACTTATTGATTTAGACGATGTTTGCGTTACTAACACAAACCGTCAGATTCACGCACTTTCAAATACGATAGGCGAACCCAAGGTCGAGGCCATTGCGTCGCGTATTGCGCTAATAAACCCTAATTGCAAAGTAAACTGTGTTGAAGATTTTGTCACGCCTGACAATACAGCCACGCTTTTGACCAAAGAAATGGATACAGTGGTTGATGCTACTGACAGCATACGTGCAAAAGCCGCTATGATTGCTCACTGTAAACGCAACAAAATCCCTATTGTTACGGTAGGTGGCGCTGGCGGCCAGATAGACCCCACACAGGTGACCAAAGGCGACCTAGCTAAGACGACGCAAGACCCGCTAGCTGCCAAATTGCGCAGTGAACTTCGCAGAAACTACAATTTTAGCAAGAACCCTAAGCGCCGCTTTGGTGTGGAATGCATTTATTCTACTGAGCAGTTGCGTTACCCGCAACCAGATGGCTCAGTGTGCTATAACAAGTCGGCAATGGAGGGAGGAACTCGACTCGATTGTGCAGGCGGTTTTGGGGCTGTTGTTACTGTTACTGCGACATTTGGTATGTTCGCAGCGGCGAGTGTGATTAACAGATTAACTGGACAAAAATAGACTTTGGCCGATAACTTACGCACAATAGCTACCAAACAGTAAGGGCTTGCTTAGTGCGCGTTTGCTCGATGTAGCGCATTTTCTGTTAATGAAAACAAAACGCTTTCTATCAGCTAATTTTATGCGCAAGTTAATGTAATTTTGACTAGCAACCAGGTTTACTTATTCAATTATTGGTTACAATACCAATGCCATTCTCGGTGAGAAGGAGAACAAGATGTCACCAGATGAACTCAATAAATTAATGTCAGACTGCGCTAAAGACGCAGCAGTAACCGCAGCCGATGAGTTCAATATAGTACTCGACAACTCACCAGAGAGTGTTGCTTTAGTTGATGACGTTCTGCTTAGCTTTGTTGATAAATACCACGACTTAGCTCTAGAAGACGAAGCGGTCTTTACCATCTGCAATATTTTTGGCGCGTATATAGGTGAGATTTTGAAAGCGCAATTAGATGGTGAGTGGATTTACGATCAATCTAACCCTAAAGCGCCTTCAGTATTTTTAAAAGTGGGCGATAATACGTATGCACTCGCTGGAATCTGTTACGAGCGCCTTGTTAACGATAGTCAAATTAGTGTGTTTGCTTATTATGAACAGGCCCTTGCCAACCACAAAGCGCATCACTAAGGGCCAGCCCCTTTCATCTCGTTAAGCGCCTTTACCTTTAAGGGTTAGGCGCTTTCCAATCTTCTACCATCCACTTCAAGTGACGGCTTTTTGATATGGCATAAAGCGCAATGCTATAGAATGCCATTTTAACACCGGTAATGTATTCAAACCCCCAATGATGATGCATAGCATAATAGAGTTGTACACACAGCAATAATACCACGCCAATTTGTGCTAGCGGAATTACCCAACGGCGCCAGTTGAGGTAGCCTTTTTTCCACAGTCTCTCTCGCTGACTGACTAACACCAGTGCCAGAAAAACCGGTAGGCTTGCCAAAAGCCCAAGACCTAAACTTTCTTTTTGTGGGTAGAAAAACGCAAGTAACTCACTGGTTTGTGTTCGAGACGCTAAGGAAAAGATAAACGCTAGCCAATCGATGCATAAAAGAATAAATACGCTATACAGCCAACGAGGAGGAAGGATGCGCCCAGATTCGTCGTAATAAGAAAGTGGGAGTTTTAACATGGGTTCACTTTTTTCATTTCCACTTTTGAACAGCGCTTAATACGCTTCTTTATTGAAGTTTTGTATCAGGAAGATACTAAAGTGGGGATAACTTCAAAATTTTAAACAGGCAGGGTTTTAGTATTTCTTCTCATAGCCCTTTATTTAAAAGGTCGCAAAATGTCAGACCGTGCCTCTACCGCGCCGCGTTACCTTTTTTCATGAATAATAATGGCTTTTTTAAAAATATAGCGCTTAGCCTTTAATTAACGCGGTAACGTTGGTTGTACCCCTGCTGAACTTTGTCTAGCTAAAAGCGCATTTGTAACCTAAAACTACTGCGCATTGGTATGACTTCCTGTATAATCCGCGGCCATTTTAAGCACAGTCATTTTTCGGGTGATATTTTAGATGACAGTAGAAACGTTTGATCCAAACAAAGTCGCAAACAAAACCACAACGCTTGAAACACCGGTCAAAGTACTGAGTGACAATCAATCTTCACAACAAGGTGTAGGTAGCAGAATTGGTTTTGTCAGCTTAGGGTGCCCTAAGAATTTGGTTGATTCTGAACGTATTCTTACTCAACTTCGCACCGAAGGTTATGACGTAGTGCCTACCTACAACGATGCTGATCTCGTTATCGTCAACACTTGTGGGTTCATTGACGCCGCAGTTGAAGAATCGTTAGATACCATTGGTGAAGCATTAAAAGAAAATGGCAAAGTTATTGTAACGGGTTGCTTAGGGGTAAAAGAAGACGAAATTCGAGAGCTACACCCAAATGTCTTGGCTATTACCGGCCCTCATGCATACGAGACGGTAGTAGAGCAAGTACACGAGCATTTACCGAAGCCTCAGCATAATCCGTTTGCAGATCTTATTCCTGATCACGGTGTGAAACTAACGCCCCGCCATTACGCATATTTAAAAATTTCAGAAGGCTGCAACCACCGCTGCACATTCTGCATTATCCCCTCAATGCGTGGAGATTTAGTTAGCCGCCCTGTAGGCAACGTGCTTGATGAGGCCAAACGATTGAAAGAGGCGGGCGTGAAAGAGCTATTGGTTATCTCTCAAGATACCAGTGCGTACGGTGTAGATGTAAAACACAGAACAGGGTTCTGGAACGGCATGCCGGTGAAGACTCACATGCAACAGCTTTGCGAGCAACTGGGTGAAATGGGAATTTGGGTACGCCTTCACTACGTTTACCCCTACCCCCATGTTGATGACCTCATTCCAGTGATGAATGATGGTAAAATTCTGCCTTATCTTGATATTCCATTCCAGCACGCCAATAAGCGCATTCTTAGACTTATGAAGCGCCCAGGTAGTGCAGAAAGAGTACTAGAGCGCGTTAAAAAATGGCGTGAACAATGCCCGTCATTGGTAATTCGCTCTACGTTTATCGTTGGATTTCCAGGAGAAACAGAAGAAGAGTTTGAAGAACTTTTAGACTTTCTACGGGAAGCCCAGCTTGATCGCGTTGGTGCATTCGCTTATTCACCTGTTGAAGGGGCAAGAGCAAACGACCTACCCGACCCAGTACCAGAAAATATAAAACAAGAACGCCTTGCGCGCTTCATGGAAGTTCAGGGTGAAATAAGCGCTGCGCGATTAAAAGCCAGAATTGGTAATGAGTATCAAGTGGTTATTGATAGCGTTGACGCCGAAGGTGCGGTAGGGCGAACGTATGCCGATGCACCTGAAGTGGACGGCCTCGTTCACTTAAACGGGGTTTACGATGTAAAACCGGGCGATCGTGTATGGGCTGAAGTCATTCACGCTAACGAGCACGATGTATGGGCTGTACTGTCTGAAGACCAAGACGATGAAGAAGCGCGTGCAACGGAAGGCGCAGAGTAGCCTTACACTTTGCACTAGAGCCTAACAGCTAAAAAGCTTAAGTCTAGAAACCCTATCGGTGGCGTATTTACGATAGGGTTTTATTTTATCTACTCTTCATACCTTATACCTCGGTTTTTATACCTCGGTTACTGGGTCATCAACGTGAAAACTACCAAGGTAGCTCGTCACCATTTGAATGTATAAAGCGCCCTGCATTATCCACGTTAAGCTCATCGATACGCTGCGACAAACGTTCGGCACACGTATCAGCATCAATATCGCCTGCGCCATTAACCATTTCAGTTTGCACAAACCCCGGGTGAAAAATACCTACAGCAATCCCTTTTGGCTTTAGATCGTTTGCCAAAGATACGGAGGCTGCATTCAACGCAGCTTTAGACATGCGATAGCCATAATAACCACCGGAGCCATTATCAGCCATCGATCCCATACGACTTGTGATCATCGCGATTTTACTGTTGTCTGCCATCGCCGGTAAGAGAGTCTGGGAAACAAGAAGCGGCCCCATGGCATTAACACGGAACTGATAATCTATGGTGTTTGGGTCCCAGTCATCTAGGCTTTCTTTGCCCAGAACCCCAGCGTTATTAATGAGCAAATCAATTTTCACATCCATTAATGGTGCGAGTTTTTCTGCCAGCATTTCAGGTTGAGAGACATCAACGCCTTTGATGATGGTAACGCCTGCAGAGTTCAACTCATCACAACTATTGCGACACGTAGCATAGACTTTTGCGCCACGTGCTTTAAATTGCTTGGTAAGCGCAAGCCCTATGCCGCGATTACCGCCCGTAATAACTACGTTCATAACGATTCCCTTGTTACTGTGTATATGCGTTATTTAGATTTCTTGCCTGTTCGGCATGCTCGATTCTAGCGTTTTTTATGGCGCCTTTTATGGCTTTTAACCGACAATACGCCGTGGTAAACCATTTTCCAAAAGCCATCTGGTTTTTATATAGTCTCTAAAAGGCGTTCCAGATCTTCCGGTGTATCAATTCCAACAGGTGGTGGCGCTACGGCTACCTCACAATGAATTTTATCACCGTACCAAATAGCCCGAAGTTGCTCGAGTGACTCGATTTGTTCTAAAGCACTGGGCGCGTAGTTAACGTACTGGTTTACATAGTTGGCGCGATACGCGTAAATACCTATATGACGATTATATAGGGCCGTATTCGCTTTGTTTGGGTTCGCCATCATGTAGTCTCGTTCAAATGGAATGGGCGAGCGTGAAAAGTAGATAGACTCCCCTTTTTCATTCACCAACACTTTCACTATGTTTGGGTTGAATACATCCTCGACACTCACAATAGGAGTGGAAAGCGTGGCCATTTGACACTGAGGCGCGTTAGCTAAATTAGTTGCAACCTGTTTAATATTTTCAGCGGGAATAAATGGCTCGTCCCCTTGGACGTTCACTACAATGGTATCCCCAGAGATATTCTGCGTTTGAATAACTTCTGCTATGCGCTCTGTGCCCGACTGGTGATCCACAGACGTCATGCATACTTGGGCAAACCCTTCGACAACGTTTTGAATACGTTCATCGTCTGTTGCCACTATTATGTTTTCCGCGCCCGCCTCTTTAGCCCGTTCTACTACGTGCTGAATCATGGGCTTTCCATCAATAAGCGCTAATGGCTTACCTGGAAAGCGGCTTGAACCGAAACGTGCGGGAATAACAACGGTGAATGACATATCTTACTAGCCCTTAATCAAAGCTTTTAACTGACGCTGAAGACAAATACTGAATTAACGTGTAGCGTCGACTTCATCTAAAGATAAAGCGGTTGCTTTACTCTCAATAAGAACAGGTATGCCGTCCTTAATATCAAATGCTAAGCGGTCAAACCGACATACCAATTGCGTCATATCTTCGTTTAGTACTAACTTTCCCTTGCATACGGGGCAAGCCAAGACTTCTAAAAGCTTTTTATCAAATGCCATTGTTATTATTCCTGTCCGTTTTGTTAAACGTTAAACCCGCTTTTGCAAGTTTTACGTCTATTAAATTAAAAAAGTCTGGGGCGAGATGAGCGCTGACGGGTAAAAACCAACATGCTTCATGAGCGAATGACGCCGCCTTTACTGCATCTTTTTCGGTCATCAAGACTGTACCTTGAGGAATATCAGAAGGTGTCATCGCGTGATGATCGGCCAAAGGCTGCGTATGTGATAACGTTATTTGCATATCCCTTAGCTGATTAAAAAAGCGTTGGGGAGACCCAATTCCAGCAATCGCACTACAAGGTACCTGTTTTCTTATTTCTTCAACCGTACAAGTTTTTACTCGGTTAGATACCGATGTAAAATCGCCAGGCACCAGTGTCATTAAAAATTGCGGGGCGACGGCATGGTCAAACGTCGGCATGGAGCGGCTATTGTGAATTAACGCATCCACGGTGCTTAAACGCCATTGCCCCTCTCGCAAAGGGCCCATAGGAAGCAAATAACCGCTCCCTACTTTCCTATCGTCCATAACAACAAGCTCAATGTCACGATGTAATGCATAGTGCTGCAGTCCGTCGTCGCAAATAATCAATTCACATTGTAATTCTTCAGTTAAATAGGCGGCGCCGCGAGCGCGATTTGGGTCAATAACCACATCACACTGGCTTCTAATAGCCAGTAGTCTAGGCTCATCCCCCACCTCTGCGGCATTGTCGTCGCCGTTTACTCGTCGGGGGTAAACCGCTGATTTAGCGCCATAACCTCGACTAAGAATGCCTACTTTTATGCCGTGACTTTGGTAATAATCGGCTAAAGCTAACACAACGGGTGTCTTGCCGTTTCCCCCCACCGAAATATTACCCACTACAATAACGGGTACTTCGGCTTTGAAAACTTTTTTCACACCCACTTTAAACAGTAAACGTCGAATTGCCGAAACAAAGTAAAATAGCAGAGCAAAAGGTGCGAGCAGCCATACTAATCCATGGCCAAAATACCAATTGTCGTGCAGGGTTTTACTTTGTGGTTGGCTCACTTAGTCTCACCAAATTGAAGTGCGTGGAGCTGCGCATAATGACCGCCTTTTTCAAGCAATTCATCATGCTTACCTTTTTCAATAATACGCCCCTGCTCAACTACCATAATACAGTCTGCATTCTCGATGGTTGAAAGCCGGTGTGCCACCACAATACTAGTACAACGCTTTTGTAGCTTTTCCAAGGCATCTTGAATTAAGCGTTCCGACTCGGTGTCTAGCGCCGAGGTTGCTTCATCTAAAATAAGTATGGGCGCTTCTGCCAAAATAGCCCTTGCAATGGCAATACGCTGGCGCTGACCGCCGGAAAGCATTAGACCATTTTCACCAATCACCGTGTCTAACCCATCCGGTAAATTTGCAAGAAACTCTTCTACGTGGGCCATTCTAGCCGCATTTTCAATTTCTTTGCGAGACACGTTTTGGCGTGCACCGTACGCAATATTATTAGCAATGGTATCGTTAAACAGCGTGACATTTTGCGATACCACGGCGAATTGAGCGCGCAATGCTTTTAAGTCTACGTCGTTAAGCGGCATGTCGTCTAAACGTATCTGCCCCTCTTGCGGCACATAAAAACGCGTAAGCAGCGATGAAATTGTTGATTTTCCGCTTCCTGAACGCCCAACCAGTGCAACCGATTGTCCTGGGTTTGCCGTAAAGCTAACATTAAATAGTGCCGGCGTATGCTTGCCGGGGTATGAAAAGGTAACGTCATCAAATTCTATCTTGCCAGTTGCTCGCTCTATTTTTGTGCGGCCACTGTCCTCTTCGTCAGCTTCATCGAGTATTTCGAAGATGCTGGCGCAGGCAGCCATGCCCTTTTGAAATTGATTGTTAATGGTGGTGAGCTGTTTTAATGGTTTCAACAGCATTACCATACAAAACACCACATTGATAAACACACCCGCGGTTAATTTTTCGAGCATGCCCGGCGTACTGGCAATGTATAACACTACCGCCAGCGCTATCGACGCAATAACTTGAATAGACGAGACACTTAGGATTGATGTGACGGAAAGCTTCATGGTTTGCTGTCGATTGTGGTTGTTTTTCTGTTTAAAACGGTTTTGCTCTATTTCCTGACCGCCAAACATGATCACTACCTTATGCCCTTTCACCGCCTGCTCGACCGACGAGGTAAGGTTACCCATAGAGTGCTGTATGTTTTTGCTCACAACACGAAAACGCTTGCTAACGAAAGAGACAATAACAGCAACCACAGGGCCAATTAAAAGAAAAATTAACGACAATTGCCATGAGTAATAAAACATTACGCAAAGCAGACCGATAACAAGAGCGCCCTCTCGGACAAGGGTAAGCAACGCTTTGCCCGACGCATTAGCTACCTGCTCGGTATCGTAAGTAACCTTACTAATTAACCCACCCACAGAATGATTGTCGTGAAAAGACACAGGTAAATGAATATATTTGTCGAACAGCTGTTGTCGCATGCGCATGACAACCTGCGCACCAATCCAGCTAAGCGTGTAACTGCCCATAAAATTAAACGTACCGCGAAGCAAAAACAGCGGCACAATGGCGTAAGCAGCTAAACGAAGGTAATCGTGATCGTTCTTGCCTAGCGATTCATCAATCATTGGCTGGAGCTGAGCGAATACAAAGGTATCAACAGCGGAATAACCAATCATTCCGATAATGGCAAATACGAACGGGACTTTGTACGCTTTGAGATAATTCAAAAAGCGCTTTATTTGAAAATCCGAGTTGTCGGCTTGTTGCATGTAGTTTTTTTAACCTGTTTGAAACGTTAACTAAAACGCGTTACGGATATTGTACTCGTTCTCTCTCTAATTCACTAATATAGCGGCAAAATTGATTAGTCTGCCAGCTAAGTGCTTAATGTGTGGTCACTCGCTTGCTATTTAAAGGCTAACGATAAAACCAACACAATGTTGTTCTTTGGTCAGTGTTTCAATTGAGGATGAGCGGCATTGCAAAAATTACGGCTCAACGTACGTTTGCGTTAGAACACGCTAACGGAACGAGGGTAAATGACGAGGCGACCTGCCCTTTAAATACCAACGGCGTTTGTAATTACCGCGCTGGGTGTTAACTGTAACCCCTTTATCTTCAAAGGTAGCGCTGATATATCCATGAAAACTGCTTAGATAAGTTGCTACGCCGTTTTCTTGGTAACGTGCGAACACCACTGGAGCCGGAAACTGCCAGCGGTTTTCATACCCCTGCGTAAAAATAACAGCCGAAGGCGATACCTGTTCAATAAAAACGTTCGTAGAAGACGTTTTACTTCCGTGGTGCGGAGCAACCAGCACATCTGCGTGCAATGCGTTAGTTTGACTCTCTAGTTCACGCGTTATCAACGCATATTCGCTCTCTTTCTCAATATCCCCTGGTATAAGCACACTTCCTGCAAAGTTAGCTATTTTCACTACGCAAGAAGTGGCGTTCGTATTTTTCTTATTTCCCTTAAGCGGCCAAAGAAAGTCAACGTGCAAACCCTGCCAGTTAAAGGTTTTGCCGCGCTCGCAGCCACGCGTAGGTGAGTACCATTTAGCGTGTTGCGCGTTAGGATGGGTATTAAAAGTATCTGCGCCTCCTGCGTGGTCATTATCACTGTGTGTATGAATAATATGGTCAATATGACGTATGTGAAGCTTATCTAGCAAAGGCAGCATAGCATGTGTGGCGGTAACGGCCTTACCGTTGTACTTCGCACCTGAATCGATAATTATGGCTCTATTGCCTTTAGTCACCATTAGCGCGGTGGCTTGCCCTGCGTCGAGTACATGCAACGTCCAGGCACTATCATTTGGCGATACCCACCAACAGACTTCAACAATTAGAGGCAACGACAGTAACACAGCGCACACGTTTTTATAGCGCCACGTTGGCAAGAAAGTCACGACAATAGCCGTTAAAAAACATAGCGCTGTGCCACTTTCTATAGGCGCATATACAAGGCTGAGTTCATACTTGCTTAAATAGGCTAAAAATTCGAGTAAGTAGCCAAACAAATAGTCACTTTGTTTAAGTATGAGCGAGCCTAAGAACACCACAACAGTGTTGTCATAAAAGTGAATCGCCAATAACGACAGGAGGCCTATGGGAAGTATAAGTGTCACAAAAGGAAGGGCAATTAAGTTGGCGACAAGGGCGATGAAGCTAGCGCTACCGAACCAAATGAGCGTTAACGGCATCATAATGAAGGTAAGCGCCAGCTGAAGTTTTATCAAAACAACATACCAAGCATTACGCTGTAACCCAAAAACGGTGATAAGAAACCATATACACCCCACTGCCCCAACGCTAAGGTAAAAGCTAGCGCTTAACATGGATAAAGGAAATATCAACAGACTAAGGGCAAGCATAGCGACACCAATGTTCAACGGCCGCCATGCCAATTGGCAAACAGATAACAAGCAGCCTAAGGCTAGTAATATGAAAGCCCGCACCACAGGAAGCGCGTTACCGCTTAACCCTGCATACAACAAACACGCTAAGACAGTGCAGGATAATACTATTAACCTTACCGGTGCGATGAGTACTTGCCCCCCAATACGCGTGCTATCATTGCCTGTATTGTTTAGCAAGGCTGCCCTTTGTGGCGGGCTAAACAGGCTTAAAACACGCAATTTAAAGATTGCGTGAATGTTCCCTAACGCGCTAGCGACCATTGCTAGGGTAAGCACTATGGGGTTAATGATCAGCAGACAAACACCAGCAATAATCGATAAGTGCATGCCAGAAATGCTAAACAAGTGCCCAGTTCCTGTGCGTTGTAATTGCTCCCAGTCGGTATCAGTTAATTCGGTTTTATTGCCAAGTAATAAGGCAAACCACCACCTTTGATAATCGAGGCCTAAACCCACGAGGGTTTTCCCTAAACCAAATCGCTCATTATGACTATGCTGTGTTTTTTTATTATCTAATGATTTGATGTACCCGGTAACATGGATGAATTTACTCGCGAATTGTTGCTGCCTATTAAACCCAACCGGGTTGGCCGTGCCGTAAGCGGGCTTAAGCTTAACTACCGCAGTAAACCTGTCACCATTGTGCAAACAGGTAGCCGGTTTTTTTAGCGCCTTAATGTTATTCCTGCCCTTTTCACCGGCAACCGTTTTTATATCGTGCTGCCGGTTACCTTGGTCATTCGAACGCAGATTTATCGACGCTCTTCCCTGTGGGTAGATGTAGCTTGGTTTTTGGTTTTGCGCGCCTGAATATACGGTATGCGAGAGCCGCGCGTTAAAACTCGTGTATTGACTAAAAAACGCTGAAAACGGAACCCTATTTAAAAACGCAGCGGTGCGCTCATTGTTAAGTAATTCAATGGTAACAAAGTATTGATAGTGAGCTTGAACCGCGTCTGTGTTCGAAGAAACACAGCCTCCTGACACAACTAGGCCTGAAATTGTGACATCTTGTTGAATTTTCCCTTCGGGCAGTTGCCAAGCGTAGTAAAAATGCCCTACACTCGCCACCCAAAGTACACCTGTAAGCAGACCACTTATAATCCAACACAGCAGTGCTTCGAAAGCAGTGTTTTGGCACGCACGACTTTTACGTCGATAAAGCATAGGGATGGTGCTTGCTACAACGTTTATGGCAATCATCACTGCCATGGTGTTTGCGCTGGGAAGTCGGTACCAAAAAACCGCACTTATTGCGCCAGCGCAAAAACAGCTTAACCAAATTGTGATACGATTGACCATGTTATCACGTAGCAATTGACAATTAGTGAACGTGACATGTGCACAAAGCACGTTGCAATAACCCACGTTTTGTCATTTTTGATTTTATTTTCGAGATGCATTGATATTTATGCCTAAGAAATTTATTCGACGTTTTTTGCCAGACCACCAAAGTATTAAGCAAAACAAAGCTTTAAAGATATTCGGTAGCGTTCTGCACGAACCAAATTTGTGGCATTTAAACCGTCGTTCAGCATCTGGTGCTTTTGGTATTGGCTTATTTTTCGCTTTTTGGCCTGTGCCGTTTCAAATGTGGTTATCTGCCGGTTTAGCCATTCCCTTTCGGGCTAATTTACCTTTGTCAGTGGCCACCGTTTGGGTAACAAACCCTTTCACCATTCCTCCTATATTCTATGGGGCGTACAAGGTCGGCACTACTGTACTTGGGACCAAACCTGAGCATTTTGAATTTCAATTTAGTTGGCAATGGGTGGTTGAAAGCATAAACACCATAGGCCCAGCGTTTCTTGTCGGCTGTGGTATTTGCTCAGTGGTCTTCGGCTTAGCGGGTTACTTTTCGCTAAATTGGGTATGGCGCTTCCAAGTCAAAAAAGCGTGGGAGAGACGTCGTCAGTTGCGTAACCAACAAGCCTAAAGGCGATATGTTACAAGCGTGCGGAATGCACTTTTTTAAATGTAACCGAGTGCTTTTTCTTTAATGTCATTCGTAAAAATAAAAACGCCACTTTTGAAGTGGCGTTTTTTGATTCACGGTGCTTTTTAGTTCTTGGTGCTAGCTAAGATACGTCATTTCTCATTTTCTGCGAGAAAAGCAATAAGTTTGGCTTCATCCCACACCTCAACGTCTAACTCTTGGGCCTTCGTCAATTTAGAGCCTGCCTTTTCTCCAGCAACCAGAAAATCGGTATTTTTACTTACCGAACCCGCCACTTTAGCCCCTAAGAGTTGTAAGCGCGCTTTAGCATCCGAGCGGCCCATTTCGCTAAGCGTTCCGGTGATCACACAGGTTTTACCCTCAAGCGGTAAGTTATCCGCGTCAGGTTTTTCAATCGCAGGCCAGTTAATGCCTTCTTTTAACAACGCATCAATCACATCAGTATTGTGTGACTCATTAAAGAAGTTAAATATATGTGTTGCTACTATCTCGCCCACATCCTGTACTTCAACCAGCGCCTCTATCGACGCGTCGCGAATTGCATCGAGGGTTTCAAAGTGCGCCGCTAAATTAGCTGCTGTCGCTTCCCCTACTTCTCGAATACCAAGTGCGTATAGAAACTTCGCTAAGGTAGTTTGTTTAGATGCCTCTAAAGAGGATAACAACTTACTCGCTGATTTTTCAGCCATGCGCTCTAAACCAACCACATCACCAAGTGATAGAGTAAAGAAGTCAGCAGGGCTATGAACTAAATCGGCATCAACTAGCTGATCGACCAATTTATCCCCTAAACCGTCAATATCAAATGCCTTTCGAGAAGCAAAATGTTTAAGCGCTTGTTTGCGCTGCGCTGCACAGATTAACCCACCCGTACAACGAGCAACTGCCTCATCTTCAAGCTTTTCTACTTGTGAGCCGCACACAGGGCACTGACTGGGAAAAGCTATGTCGGTTTCGCTGCCTGTACGTTTTGTATCAACCACAGATACCACCTGCGGAATAACATCACCCGCACGACGGATAACCACAGTGTCACCCACCTTAACGCCTAAACGAGTAATCTCATCTTGGTTGTGCAAGGTCGCATTTGACACGGTTACACCGCCTACAAAAACGGGCTCAAGCCTTGCGACAGGGGTAATTGCACCGGTACGGCCAACCTGAAACTCTACATCAAGCAGTTTAGTCACTTCTTCTTGGGCAGGAAACTTTTGTGCAATTGCCCACCTTGGCGCACGTGCTACAAACCCTAGCGCAGCCTGTAAATCAATACGGTTAACTTTAAAGACAACGCCGTCTATGTCGTAAGGTAAGTTGTCACGCTTTTCTAATATATGATGATAGTAATCGAGACAGCCTCGCCCACCTTCAGCTGTATCAATATCGGGGCACAAGGGCAGCCCCCATTTACCTAATTGTGAGAGGCGTTCGCTATGGGTGGTAGGTAGCGTAAAGTTATCAGGTTGTACTACGCCCAGCGAGTATGCATAAAACATCAACGGGCGTTTAGCGGTTATTTTTGAATCAAGCTGACGTAAACTTCCCGCTGCGGCATTCCGTGGATTGGCAAACACCTTACCACCGGCGTTTTTCTGATGTTCGTTTAACTTAGCAAAGCCCTCGCGAGGCATGAATACTTCACCGCGAACTTCTACGCGATCGGGGTGAGCGTCTCCGCGCAACCTTAACGGCACGTTAGAAATAGTGCGTACATTCGCCGTAATATTCTCACCGACTTGACCGTCACCTCGTGTGGCCGCACGAACAAGTTCACCATTCTCATAAAGGATACTTACGGCAAGGCCATCTAACTTAGGCTCGCAACTGAAATGCAAACTTGATGTGTCTTTTAATCTATCCTTGAGACGCTTTTCAAAAGCAAGAAGAGATTCCTCATCGAAAGCATTATCAAGTGAAAGCATAGGCACGTCGTGGGTGACTTGCTCAAATGCCGATAATGCCTCCCCCCCCACTTTTTGACTTGGGGAATTAGGGCTTTGTAAAGAAGGATACTGTTTTTCAAGCGCAATAAGTGACTGCATATCCCTATCGTATACCGCGTCGGGTATTGAGGGATCGTCCAATACATAATACTGGTAGTTATATTCGTTTAAGGTGTTGCGCAGTTCGGCAACTTTTTTTCGAGCTTGTTCTAAAGTGTCAGACATGGAATTGTGGTCACGCCATTTAAATAATTAAAAGTTTAACAATGTATAGCAAAGGTCAACAAACCAATGGTTACTGTATACTGAACGTGGCTTTAAAGTACTCAGCCAAAATGCCCATTAATAAGCATGTCCAAACTTCGCTTATTAACAGAAAAGGACTTGGGTATAAGCCAAGTCCTTTTTAACAACGCTGCCAACTATTAAAGCCAAAGAAGGCTAAACGCGTTTAGCTGCTTAATGGTGGCTAGCTACGCGCAATCATGCGTTTGCGTTCAAATTCGCGAATTTTCTCAACATATTGCTGCAGGCCCTGTTTGGTTAATACGCTTCTACGCCCATCTAAAACCTGAGCGCCGAATTCATCAGCCAGTTTTCGCGCTGCATTGTGCATCATGTTAAACACTTGATGCGGGTCACCCTCTATGGGCAATATCATAAACAGTGAGATACCTTGTGTTTCAAAATTCTCAAGGTTGTCGATATCAAAAACACCGGGCTTAAACATGTTAGCAAGGCTGAATAATACCGGGCCTTTGCCGTTAGAGTTGACGTGTCGATGGAATATATCCTGATCGCCAAACTTGAAGCCAAGAGTAAGCAACATAGGCAGTAGCGCGGCACCTAAAATTGGTTCACCTTCTGGCGTTCTTACGTTCAACACTAACACTTCCTGTTCAGGTTGAGGTGTATTCGCCTCGCCTTTAGCACTTGATCGCTCAGTATTTTGCGAACGGCTTGCATCATGATCTGCGCTAAAGCTTTCACGTTCATAATCAGATGCACTTGCCTCACTGGTGTCAAAATCAATGCGCATTTGATCATCACCAAAATTTGGCTCTTCTCGCTTTTTAATACCTGGTTTGTTTCGCTTTGAACGAGAAAAGCGCTTAGGCTGTCCGCTTTCTTCTTGCTCGTTGTTTGAGGCAAAAGACTCTTGCGGCGCGTCTAAACTAAAGTCGGCAACGTCGCGCTGACTACTCGATTCAGCGTGGGGTTGGTGTTCTTCCTCTTCTAGCGTGGGATCTACGTAGAATTTTTGCGCGGCGCGTTTTGTTTCTGTACGCGGCGGCTCATCGGCAGCCGTTACTCGAGTAGTGTTTTGCGCTTCAGATGGAACCGCTTGTTCATTATCCGAATGCACGCTTTCCCCAGAGTGCGCCGAATCAGTTCTACTACTTTCATGTATGTGCGCTGACTGTGTATTCTCGGAATGCCCTTCACCCGCAGCGTCATCACTCTCTCCTTCACGAAGCAGAAAACCCGGTGGTTCAGGGAAGTCATTATCTCCAGCCTTTTTAGACCCGCTCTGTGCAGGCGTCTCATTGGCGCGAGCTTGCCCTGACATATGCGGTTTCGGGTTGGTGACCACTGAACCGTAAAGCTTTGGCTCTTCTGGTTGCGCTTCTGGCGCATCGAGCTCTTCATTGGTATCACTACTACTAGCTTTAGATAAGCCCGAGGTGTCTACTTCACTGTCTTGACTATTAGCGTTTATATGGTGAGCAGCAGCAATATCGTCTTCCTTAGTGTCAAACACATTATCAGTCTCTTCTATAGCGCGCTTGTCACGAGGCGTAGCCGGCTCGTCGGAAGCGCTTTTAGCATGACTAACCACTCTTACAGCGCCTACCCCTAACTCGTCGAAGCCTTCTTGTTCGTTATTTAATTCATTTTCAACGTCATCGTCGTTGGCATCGTCCATGTCGCTCAACTGGCGTGGCTCAACACGCGCTTTTTCTGAAGGCTTACTGTTCTTACGAATTTTCCAAATACCATGTGCTAACACGGCAATAATGAAAACCGTGCCCCCAAGGAGTAAAAATAGACGTAATTGATCTTCCATTTAATTTCTTTCGCCCTTTGTTATGCTTCTGCGAAGGCTACTGCCTCGTCTACATCTACCGCTACCATACGTGAAACCCCAGGTTCCGCCATGGTAACACCGGTAAGGTGACTGGCCATTTCCATCGCTATTTTATTGTGGGTGATATAAATAAACTGCACTGTTTGTGACATTTCTGACACTAAATTACAAAAGCGCCCTACATTTGCATCATCCAATGGTGCATCTACTTCATCCAGCAAACAAAATGGTGCTGGATTCAATCTGAAAATAGCAAACACCAATGATAAAGCGGTTAATGCTTTTTCTCCACCGCTTAAGAGGTGAATCGTACTATTTTTCTTGCCAGGAGGACGAGCCATAATCGTCACCCCCGTTTCTAACAAATCATCGTCGGTAAGTGCAAGGTACGCTGAACCGCCCCCAAAGACTTTAGGGAATAGCATTTTTAAATCTTCGTTAACTTGCTCGAAGGTATTTGAGAATCGCGTGCGCGTTTCTTTGTCAATTTTTCTTATGGCACTTTGCAGTGTCTCTAGCGCGTCTGTTAAGTCCTGATGCTGTGTATCTAAATGCTGTTTGCGCTGAGACTGGGTTTCGTATTCTTCAACGGCCGCAAGGTTAACCGCCCCTAGACGCTGCAAACTTGCTTGGGTTTTCTCAAGTTCATCTTGCCATCCCGTTTCATTCGCCTCGTCTGGCAAGGTTTCCAAAATCGTTTTTAAAGACTGTTTGGTTTCATCAAGCTGCTCGAGTATGGTATTTGCCCGAACGCGGTAGCCCTCAATATCTATAGCTAGTTTATCAATATTGGTCTGCCGGGCTTGAATATCCTTGCCAAGGGACTGGTGGCCCTTCTCTGCTTCTCGCAGCCATTGCTCGATATCTTCCAAAGCCCGTTGCTTAGAGGCTTTTAATTGCTCTAACTCTGCTTTAGTTTCTAATAGTGTTTGAAGCTCGGCTTCCTGTATTTCTTGAGGCGACGTTAGCTGAGCAAGTTCCTTTGTTAGCCTGTCTTTGTTTTTAATGTATTCGTCACGCTGTTGAAGGTTCCGAGACACCTGTTGGCTGTATAAATTCTGATGGTTCTCTAGCTGTTGCTTCTTTAATGCAAGCTCATGATTTTGTGATGTTAAGTTATCAACTCGGGCTCTTAACTCGGTGGTATTTCGCTCGTTAGACTCTCGCTTACTGTTGACCTCATCACTATGAACTTCATGCTCTAAAATCTGCGCTTCTTGAAGCTCTAATTTTTCAGATAGCTGGGAGAGTTGTTCTTCTTCTTTCGCTAGCATTTGCTTTTGCTTACTCAGTTCTTGATTGAGCTTTTCCGCGCGTGTGGACTGCTGCGCTTGCTGCATTTCAAGTAGAGATAGCTTATTTTTAAATTGTGTAAGCTGATTTTCTTTTTCGCTCAAGGCGCTTTGTAACGCCTGTTTTTGCGCTTTTGTAGCGGTTAACGCATGCTGGGCAGTGTTTAGAGACATGTTTACTTCATCGAGCACGCTTTCGCTAAGCAAGATTGATTCGCTCAATGCCTGAATTTTGTTGGCGCGCTGCAGTGCACCGTCATTTGCTTTACCCGGTCTTACCACCCATTGACTGCTTGCCCACAAGCCAGTTGGCGAGATGACGCTGGCGCAACCTTTAATGCGCGAATTATCTCGACCCAGGCTCTCCTTACCTCGCAGTTCACCGGGCCCATTGTGAGCCTTCCCTGCCTGATTTCCCTCTTTATGTAACGCACAATTACCAATAAGCTGTATAAGTTCATTGTCATCGTCACAAAGGTAAATATCGTTGAAAATAGCAGGAACGCGACGATTTGGTGTGGGCGCACCTTCTTCACGCAACAGTGCGTCTGCTAGCGTGCCGGGCTTGGCGTTAGTTACAAACGCTTCACCAGTAAACACTTTCACACCACTTGGTACGCTTTCTATTTGCGATAGCAAGTCATAAATACCGTGGGATTTAGCGACAACGGGGTCTTTTACGTGCTGTAAAATAGACTCAACGCACGGTGCCAGTGCAGCCCCTGAACTAAATTGCTGCCATAATTTTTCAACACCTTCTAAAACAATATCTTCGCTGCTCATGGCATCTTGTTGAAGTGCTTCTAAGGCAGACTTGGTTGATTGGGCGGTTTGCAGTTCACCTTGTACTGTGCGAAGTTTTGATTGTTGTGCTTGAACAAGGCTTTCTTGTTCGTTTTCCAATTCGCTAATACTGATGATTTTGTCGCTATCTTCGTCAATCTGAGCACTAATTTCTTCGCTTTGCCCAACAACAAGCGCTATCTGAGACGCGTAGTCCTCATCATCTAATTGGGTTAGTTCATCGTTTAATTCGCTAATGCGCTGAGAGGTGCGAAGCTGCATGCTCATCGTTGACTGAATCTGACTGTGGCATTGCTGCACGTTTTGGCGAAGCTGATTGTAGGTTTGCTCTTGCTCTCGAGCTTTTATATTAAACTCTCTAAGTGCTTGCTCGGCATCCTCGAAGCGCTCTTTTGCTTGTTCAAGTTCGGCTTCTTTTAACGCTATTTCAGGCTCGATAGTATCAAGCGCATCATTTGACACGGCTAGCGCTTCTTGCGCCTCGGCGATAGAGTGATTTAGCAATTCATGCTGTTCATTTATACGAGATAACTCTTGCTCAACTTGGGCTTTGCGCTGTTTAGCGTGAAGTGCATTTTGTTCTAGCCGAGTTATCGCATTGCTTGTTGAAAACAACTGCTGTTGCAAGTCGTCAATTGCCTGCTTGGTTTCGCCATGCTTATTCTTGTATGACACTAGCCCTGCTTCATCGCCCTGAAGCCGTGCTGTTAAATCATCAACCTCGACCTGCAAAGCTTGCTGTTGTTTTTGCAAGGTCTCTATGTGTTCACTGTTCTTTAAAAAGCGAATAGCAGCAAGCTGACCTTTTAATTCTCTTGCCTGTGCACGAAGCGTTTTATAACGTGTTGCGGCGGCAGCTTGGCGTTGTAGCTTTTCCAACTGCTTACCTAACTCGTCGCGCACATCATTCAAGCGCTCAAGATTATCCTGGGTGTGTCTAATACGGTTTTCGGTTTCTCGCCGGCGCTCTTTGTACTTCGATATGCCCGCAGCCTCTTCAATAAACACTCGAAGCTCTTGAGGCTTAGACTCAATGAGCCGCGAGATCATACCTTGCTCTATAATGGCGTACGAGCGCGGCCCAAGTCCTGTACCTAAAAATAAGTCAGTTACATCCCGTCTTCGACACTTAGTGCCATTTAAAAAGTAGGTAGAGGTAGCATCTCGAGTCACGAGGCGCTTAACCGACAACTCGTTATAATTGGCGAATTCGCCCGCAATGCGCCCCGCACTATTGTCGAAAACTAATTCAACACTACACTGGCCAACCGGTTTACGCGAAGAAGAACCATTAAAAATGACGTCTGTCATGGCATCACCACGAAGGTTCTTGGCAGAGCTTTCACCAAGCACCCAACGTACCGCGTCTATAACATTGGACTTACCGCAGCCGTTGGGACCTACAATCGCCGTCATTTCACCTGGAAACGGGATAGTGGTTGGCTCTACGAAGGACTTAAACCCAGCTAGCTTTATCTTTTTAAGCCGCACGCATCAACCCTCTGAGAGACAGAGCTGGCAGGCGATATCGCACAAAAACCGGCCGAAAAAGCTGATGGGTTAGAAATGATACAATCACACGGAAGATTCTTTTGTTATTATTCATCGACTCTACCAAATCTAACAGCTTGTAACAATTACCATTTCGGCAAGTTAGGCATACGCAACCCAGTAAGCGTATGATAGAGCATGTAAATACTTAAAACGCAAAAGGAGTCCTAATGAGTTCAGGTGGTGTACATTATTTCTTTGAAGGCTTTTCGCTTATCAAAACGAAAGGGCTAAAGCGTTTCGTATTTGTGCCCCTTACTATAAATCTAGTGCTATTTTCAGTGGCCTTTTATTTTCTGTTTGGTCAAATTGAAATGGGCATTGCCTATGTCATCGACCTTGTCCCAGAGTGGCTCGGTTGGATTAAAACAGCCATTAGCTTCTTTTTGTGGCCTTTGGCGGTTATAAGTGTTTTGTTAATATTCGCGCTTATTTTCGGCACACTCGCGAACTGGATTGCCGCACCGTTTAACGGCGTACTCTCTGAAAAAGTTGAGCGCCATCTTACCGGTCAAGATTTAGGTGATGAAGGTGTCATGTCGCTTGTAAAGGACATCCCTCGTACCGTAGGCAGAGAACTCACTAAGCTTATTTGGTACATCCCCCGGGCAATCGGTTTCCTTCTGCTTTTCATCTTTTTACCCATCATTGGGCAAGTGCTGTGGTTTTTGTTCAATGCGTGGATGATGGCTATACAGTATTGCGACTACCCTTACGACAATCATAAGGTCGACTTCACTCGCATGCGATTGCACCTAGGCGAACACAAAGGTAAAGCACTGACTTTTGGTATGATGGTGAATGTCTTTTCGCTTATTCCTGTCGTCAACTTTATTATCATGCCGGTTGCGATTTGCGGTGCTACGTCTATGTGGGTTCGAGAACTTAAACACACGCTCAATAAGTAGACTGCGTTGTATCTGATATGCTCTGCACTCACCTGTATTAGGTAAGTGCAGAGTAATTTTGAGCTTTGTTAGGTACAAATTTACGGCTACTGCCCGTTAAAGGTTTCATATTCCGCCAACCAATGCGCCGCTTCTTTCTGATTGCCATTGCGATGAAATGCTTGGAAGAAATTCATAGAAATTGGTCGCTGTGCGTTTTCTTTTTCTAACTGCTGCTGCCACAACACTAGATAGAGAGGCGGTATGACACCGCTATCGTGATGCTCCATAAACGTTATTCTGCGACTGGGTTTATAGCTGTTTTTCCCCAGTACCGAGCAGGTTTTGGCCCGCGCAATGATCGTATTAGGGTCTATTGCTAACCAACCCTCTACCGTTTTATGAGGTGCGTACCAATACTCAGAGTCTACGATCAGGTTCGGTGGCATAAAATCGCTAATGCCATCCTCGTCACAAAGCTTATTCGCCATGCTGCGCCCAATAGGATATTCATCAGCAAAACCGGCAAAGTGTGCCAACTCATGGACAAACACAGAATAGGCATCGCTAATATCTAAATACATTACACCATTTTGAACGTTGGCTTTCCCCTGCTCTGAAACCACAACAGCGTGACTAAATTTATGCTTTTTAGCAATGTTCGATAAAGGAGTAATATTGCATCCTAAAACCCCCGTATTTTGGTAATTCGGGTGGCAGTTAAGGGCATCGGCTTGAAGCCAGATAGGCTTAGCTAAACATATTGAAAGCGCTTGAAGCCGTGTATCCGCTTTGAACGAGCTATAAAGGCTGTGAGCACGCATAATGGTAGCTAAGCTAGTGGCAAATGGCTGTATACGCTGGAGACAGTCAGGGTTATCTAACCACGTTGGCGGTGTGGGCTGACTTGCCAACTGACCTAAAGTGTACGGCGTGTAAAGTTGCACAGCTTCTAACGCCTTTTCAGCCTGCGCATGCCCTTGTTTAGCAGCAAACGTAAAATGTTCTTTCGCTTGTTGATGTTCACCTTCATCCCACAACAATCGCGCATATTTAAACGCGCTTTGCATATCTAATGTCGCTGTGGCCGCTAGAAGTGGCTTGGCCAAATGTTGTTGGCCGTGTAGCAAGTACCAGTCTGCCAATGCAGCTTGCGCAGGTAAGTATTGCTGCGACGCCGCTCGAACCAGCCACTTCTCGCGCTTTTCTGGCGACTCAGTAGACATTGCAAAAGCAAGCTGGGCTTCGGCCACATCACCTAGCGCCGCCAAACGCATAAAGCGCTGCGATGCTCCCTCTTCGCCAAGTATTTGGTAAAGCAGCCAGGCAGCATCTGCATTTTCAAGATTTACCAACTTTTCTAAGTAATACGTAGCGGTAGCTTGCTCGATGCCGCGAGTTGAGGAAAATTTGGCATTATATGCTGCTTCAAACTGCTGGAGTAATGTAGCCTGAGCGTCTTTGCTGCCTTGTTTGGCCGCAAGCCAAAGTAGCGCTAGTGCTTCATCAGTTTGAGTGGCTAAAGGGGTTGATACACTTGGGGCTTCGTTATTGGATGAGCTGGCAGGTGTTAGCCCTTCGCTATCGTTTATCGGCTGGATCACGCTCAGGGCGTTTGCTATTAACTGAGGAATGTAACGTCCACTGTCGCCCGCAACAATAAGCAGTGCGAACACTGCTAAAAATAAGCCTCGCATAACCTTGGTCGATTACTCTTCGCTTACCGGCGCGCTCGATGCTCTATCGCGCAAGCGGTTTAGCTCCATTCGAGCGTATCGGTGTTCAACGTAATCAAACACGTTGGTGCTTAGCGCAAGTTTAAAGTAGTTAGATGCCACGCCACTGTTGCCTTGTTGCATATGAAACTTACCCAGATAAAAATACGCTTCGCAAAGCCTATCTGTGAGTGCTTTTTGGCTTTTCACGCCGTCTAACAGAGAATTCAGTACGTCATTTTCGGTAACAGTACCTAGAAACAAGTCGACTAATGTCGTGGCCCAATGCTCGTTATCTAACGTTGGTCGAATTGAAGCTAGGTAAGTCTGCCCTTCTAACGCAGACACATCGTGGTGAGCGAAATAGGCCCACAATGCACGAAACGGGTCACTATCATCTTTTTCAAAAAAAAGGTTTAAGTCGTTAGTTGCAAGCTCAGCACGGCCCCCGTAGTACAACGCAATCCCGCGATTTAAGAACGCAAAATCATATTCTGGGTTAATTTCAAGGGTTGAGTCGAACGCGTCGTACGCTTGAATAAAGTCACTTTGTTGAATGTAGTGTATACCCATAGAATTATAGGCTTCGGCCAAGTCTGGCTTAAAGTTGATGGCCTGGGTGTAATCGAACTGAGCGAGACCCGGTAGGCCAACGCTGTCGTAAAGCATGCCACGCTGGAAGTGCAATTCTGCTTTATCTTCGTCGGAAAGCGCAGGGCTGGTAAGCACTTGGTTGTAGCGAACAATGGCCATTTCAGAACGTGGATTAACGGGTGCAGGCTCTGCTAAAAGTAGATTTCCCATTTGAGGTCTTTCAGAAACAGGAGGTGTTTGCGCGCAACCGGTTAAAATAGCAGCGAATAAAGAAAAAAAGATGAGACTAACGTTTCTGCACATGGTAAAAAAGCATTCTATAAAAAAAGAAAAAACCGCCTGAGTATAAAGTATACGCTTGTCGCGGCGCTAATGCCGCCAACCTTCTCGCATTTGATGATAAAAGTAAAGCGTAATGGGCGGTTAACACAGGTAGCTATGAAGAAAAATAATATAGAAAAACTATCACAACTTGCTTTTGACGCACAGAAAAACTCTCACTCCCCTTACTCTAATTTTAAAGTGGGTGCAGCAGTGTTAACGCCTAGTGGAGAAACCTTCGCGGGCTGTAATGTAGAAAGTGCGGCTTTTCCGTTAGGCCAGTGCGCCGAGGCCACCGCCATTGGCAATATGGTTACACAAGGCCAGAAGCGTATAACACACATCGTTATTGCCAGCCCTAACAATGAATTTTGTTTTCCCTGCGGCGGTTGCAGACAAAAAATCGCTGAGTTCGCGCCAGATGAAACCCCGGTAACCATGGTTAGTCAAAGTGGAGAGAAGTTTGAAACCACCATCGGCGAATTGCTTCCCAATGCCTTTAGGGCGCACGATTTAGACAAGTAATTTTAAATAATCATATTCTGCATTTAACGAGGCTCAGGCCGCTTCCAAACCAGCCAGCCTCGTTTTTGCGTTTCTATACATCTGTACGACGCACTTATATATCAGCACATTAACGGCTTAGTAGACTGTTTAATAGACAATATTCTTCCCTGACCATCGAATCCTAGCGCAACTTGAGTCCCTACGTTGATATCCCCCTCTATACGACCATTGATATTCAACGATGTAATAAGACTCTCAGAAACGATAACTTGCTGATTTTTACAATTCACCAATAGCCAATAACCATCTTGCGATTGCAATGTAGCTGGCTGCTGAGAAACAGCTCTAGCAACCAAACTACTCTCTACATATTGGCGAGTATAGGCATTGAAACGAGCTTGATAGTCGTTATTGAGATTATTAGCCAACAATTCATCTTCACCTTCAAAACCGTGATAATGAACAATATCTACACTATGTGCAGCAGTTTGCATACCTTGCGAGTGACGGCTTTGAAATGTTCCGATGTTGTACACACCGAGCATGGCAACAATAGCGAAAGCCACAGCGGTAAATCGAAGAGTTGATGACGCGAAATAGGCGCGGAGATACGAAAACGCCGCAGCGAACATACGTTCTGTGTCACTTCCGTTTGCTCTAGCTTTGTTATGTCCGAGCACATTGGCACGTACCCGCGCGTTTGCCTTTTGAGTTGTTAAATCATTTTGCTTTTGTACCAGCTGGCTGCGTCTGAACGCTTCTTGTAGTTCTTTATCTGAGATAGACATGATTACAATTTCTCCAGCATAATTTTAAGACTGTCTTTAGCATATCGAATTCGTGTTTTAACCGTTTCTTTCTCAGCGCCGCACATATCAGCTATTTGCGATAAACTAAAACCTTCAAACTGCAGTGAGAGCGCCTCTTTCTGTTTGTAAGGCAATTGCGCTAAACATGCTTTAAATACGTCTTTTTCTAACCCTTTAGCCACGTCATCTTCTACCGAAGACTGCGCGTGCTTTACCAACTCAGAAACGGTAAATGCTTCTACAGCTTCGTTACTATATTCAAGCTTGGCGTTTTTACGGAATTCATCAATAAGGGCTCGCCTTCCAATGGTAAACAACCAAGCTTGAAAATTATCGCCGCTTTTAAATAAATGGCGGTGCTCAATCACTTTTATCCATGTACGCTGACATATATCTTCAGCTATGGAGCTGTCGCTTAATACCTTAAGAAAATAAAATAGCTTGGTACTGTGTAAATCAAAAAGTGCGGCTAACGATGCTTCATCACCTTTTGCGCTATATTGCAGCATTAGCCTTTCACTCACTCCCAGCGCTCTTTCGCGCTTACCTTGAAACAGGCTTTGCAAGCTTGCGCCTATACTCATAGGCTATCCTTATTGTTCTAGTTTAAAATTTAATACTACAACCATACCCGGTTGACTAACAGGTTTACCGCCGTCCAGCTTAGGCTTGTACTTCCATTTTTTTAGCGCGCGGCGTGCTGCTCTGTCAAACACACGCTTGGGCTCAGAATCTAATACCTTTATATCCGATACAGCGCCGCTAGCACTTACCGTAAACCCAAGCTTTACCCAACCTTCAACACGATCTCGACTCGCCTCTGGCGGATACGTAGGATCAACCCTGAACTGAGGCGTAGCCTGCATATCACTTTGAGCACTATTGAGATTTATTGATAAATCTAACGCCGTATTAGGAACCTGTGTGTTTATTTCGAAATTACCTGGGCCGTCATTTGGCTCAGGGTCGATCTCGACCTTTTTTTGCGGCGGCGTTTTGATGACTTGCTCAATAGGCGCAATGGGCTTTTTAGTAATAGTTCGTTCATCTTCAGGCTGATAGATGATGGGTTCAAAAAACACCGGCGGCGCTTCACTTATATGCACCTTATCTTGCCTTATCAGCTCTGCCATTAAAACGAATAGACCAGCAGTAACCACTCCCCCTGCAAGAGCAATAGTGGTTGCGTTGATAGCCCGCTTCTGGAAAGGCGCTTTTGCGAAAGGTAGTAGGCTAGGTTGTACCAGACCTTGTGAGTTAGCGCGTGGTAGGATTGTTGTTTGCATATTGTTCCCCCCTTTTTTCACTAAACGGAGGAACTAAAGAAAAGGGGTGAAAATATTTATTACTTTCCTGCAATTGGCCTTACAGCTTTTAAAGCAAGCTTAGCATGCCTTTAATCATTATTTTCATCTTGGCGCTTATTCAGCTTCGCTGCTGCCATAAAACCAATAATAAAAATGGCGAAGATAACCACGCCTACCCAAATCAATACGTTAAAAAGAAAGTCCATGTTATTCCCTAATCACAGTTTTGTGACTCAACTTTATCATTTATTTGATTGAGTAGGAGAATTAGATCACCCAGCCTTTTTATTACATAAACAATGTTATCAAGATTTTACTACACCAATCGCCATTACAGACTGACCATCTTTAATGGCTGGCATTTGATTAACCATCATAATTTTAGCGAGAAAATGCTGTTGAATTTCACTTTGCTGGTTCTAGGTTTGATACTTCGTCAATTTCTGACTGTTCATTACTTCGCTCCTGCATTGCTAACTGAGCATTAGAAACTTTTTTAATCATTAACCAGGTTACTAATGCTAAAGGAATTGAAATAACTTCTGAGGCCTGTGACACCAAGTTCACATTCATAATTTCAGAGATTTCTTCCGCTCTTCTAGACATTCTAAATGCCGCCTGCCCCACCATGCTATTCGCAATCCAGAAAAACCACCAGATTCCCAAGATAGAGCTTACTTTTTCTACTGGCCAATTAGTTGGGTTTTGACTTGCCTGCCAGATTTCTTTCATCGCTTGATAGGGCTTCCACAGCGAAACAATGGGAATGAAATAAAAACCTATCGACCAGCCTGGTGAAAACACCATATCTTTCGCACCAAATTGACGTGCATTTTGATTTGCTTGATAAATCCATCTTAAAATTAAAACGCCAGAAACGATAAACACGCCAAGGTAAGAAAAAGCAATAACGGCTTGCCTCATGTCATTAGCTTCCGCATCGGCCACCGCCATTTCTTGGCTAAAATAAACGCCGTTTTGGAAGTCTGTTAAAAGCTGGTACTCCATTAAATTTGAGCCGATACCCACAAAAGCCAGAACAACTTGAAAGCATAGAAAGTATTTAATCCACGCTATAAGGTTTGTAGGGTCTTTGAATTCTTCTTTTTTATCTGACATTTATATTTGCTACCTTTCGTATTTGCCACTTTTCTAAGATAATTTATCTGCTTTCGCCGATGCTATTGTTTATGTTTATTATTCAATACCTACTGCTATCACGATTAAAGAGCGTTTATTTACTCCCTGGCGTTTAATTAAGTTTTTTATTTTAGTCTGTTCTCTAAAAGTTCCTGAACCGGCTTTGGCAACGCATTACGGGCCTTACGAGTGATCCTAACTTCATTTTTTTGCCATAATATTCCCGCATATACCACGCCTAAACCAATAGCCGTTAAGGCAACAGGAAAAAGCCAACTGTCTCTAAACACATTCGAGGCCAAGTGCCCTAAATAGAAACAGCAGCCTAACGCGCCAAATATCACAAATACTTTTCGAACCAATAATGCGCCTAGCCCTACTAGGACTAGGTTTATACAGAAATAGAAAAACTTTGAAACTTCGCTGTCTGAGTTTTGGCTAGTAAGCCCGCCCCAAAACGCAATAACGCCGAATAAATATAACCAAAATGCGTAGTCGGCAGTGTGCCTTGACCGCAAGTCAACCCAAAAAGCCAGTAAGGTCATAAACATGCCGAAGTACATGGATACTTTTGCGCAAAATTCCCATGTATAGGAATTCCAGATATCGTCTTGGTCGATGAGAAGCATGACAGCATCCATACTGATGTACCACAGTGTTACTGCTATAGGCATTATCAAAAACGGATACTTGTAGCGCCAAGCTACTATCATGCCGGTCACCAATGTGCCTAGCTCCATGTTCAACCACAGCCATTTAACGCGTGTATGAAACTGACGATAGACTGTATCGTCCTCGGGCCAAAGGCCAAGCCATTGCTGAAAACCATAAATAGCAATCGGCGTTAGACATACGACAAATGTTGCGCAAATACCTGCAGGAATAATTAGGTTTTTATTTGCTAAAGAGTTAGTAAGTTTTAACCCTACGCCAGCGTAGAGCAATGATATGAAGATGATCCCCAGCCCCCCAAACTCTTCCCACCCTAAATTCATGAACAAAGTCATGGCGCCAATAGCGATAAGACCGCCCAGATAATAAAGAATGTGAGTAAAGGTGAAAGCGGGAGCATGCTGGCTTTCTGCCTGAAAGAAGCTGTAGAGGTCAATGCCCTGCTGTTCAGAGATGATATTCTTCGCGACTGCTTTTTGAATACTTGTTTTCGATACTTCCATGTACTTCTCTGAATTAGCTTGTAGAAATTAGAACTTTTACTTTACTGGGTTATAAGTAAATAGCCAGCCTAGAGAAGTTACAGAGTATTACTCGTTGCTTTTGCGTAAGCCTTCTCAGATTTGTTCCACATTAAGTGGCCAAAAGCGACACCTGCAATAGGGAAGATGATTAAAGCAGTAATTGGGCGTACCCAAATATTTTCCGATGGTTCAAGAAATTCCATCAAAAAGACCCAGAGGATGGCTGTAGACACGCCCCACCCCAAAACACCGTTTACTAAAACGAAGCGCTGTTTGCCTTTTTCTCGTATTTTCGCCCACTTATTCATATTCATGAAACTATCCTTTTTAGATATTACGCAATCAGTACAAGGCAAACAAAAACAACTATTAAGCTAACAAAACCAACAGCAACGGTTCTTCCTTCATCTCTTCCCGCACGAGGATATTTACCCAATGTTAAGAGATTAAGTACCACGTGACCTGTACCTTTTAAAACAAATTCAATGATAGCCTCTACGACTATCCACTTGAGTATCCGAAGTATAAAGCGGCCCAGTGGTTCTAAAACGTCTTCCATAACTTTATTGCCCTAAATCCTTATACTTGCTCAATCACAAGTGCTTTTGTTGAATAGTGGCTGTCTTTTAATTTTGTCGCTAACGACGCCCTTTACTCGGTATTCTCGTTCGTCTAACGGCGGGACTATAAGCCAATTTCACCAATAAAAATCAAGGTCCACATAGCCAACACTGCAATAAAATTGATGGTAAACACCATACCACGCAACCTGATGTTATCTGTAAATATTTGAACAATACTGTGCAGCACTCTGCCAATCACAAACACCCAAGCCAAGTAGATTTGCATACCATCTATTGCTTCATCCGTTGCGATAAGCAACACGCAGGCAATGTGAAAAAACACGGGAGTGAGAAGTGTGGTCATAACTGCTGCATAGTACCGGTATGTTCTATAATTCTATAATTCTATAATTCTATAAAGAAAATGCTTTAACACGCCGTTCACTGTCTATGTAGTAAAGTGAGTATCCCTTAGCTTTTAATTGTTCTCGCAACCTTAAAAGCTCCTTGATATCTCTTTCAATCACTATTAGTTTTTTAAAACCTGTTGCATCTAAAGCAGAAAGGAAAGCTTCACCATTGGTTTTATCAATCTGCTTACCGTCAACAATATAGCTAGTATCTGTAGACATTAACAACATGCCTTTGCCGGCTGACTTCGGTGGCTTATTAGTAGCGGCACAGCCAATCACAAGAAAACAGATGGCAAAGATAAAAATCCAGTTTTTCATAAATACTAATCTACGCTGAAAATCTCGTTGAAACAAAAAAGTAACATTAAGCTTAACGTCTTACTACTACTCCTCATGCTTTCTTATCACTGCCACTTTACCACCTTTAATTTCTAACACTTCTAATGTTTGATACTGCAGTTCAATTAGCGCTTTAGTTTGCGGGTGAATGCCCGTACTCGTTGTAGTATATGAAATAGCTATCGCATTGTGTGCGGTTATAACGTGGTTTATGCTTTTAAGTCTGAGGTATTTTGCGTAACCATTCTCTTACTGCCGCTATAGTTTTCATAAAACTGCTTGTGTGCAGTATAAGAGAACGTATCGTTTCTTTTTGTATATTGGCCAATCCAGTCTATTAACATGGATAAATTATCATCTTGAGCTTGTTTGGTCTTGTATTTATGGGGCTCCCAAGGCCGTGCTTTCGCGTTACCAATACACAACTCAACGGGTAAATTCATAAATAGTATTTCAGTAGACTGCGCCTCTACAAGCTTAAGCAGGTCTGTGTAACACCCTTCAATTACCCAGGTTTTATGAGAAGCGGTAAAAGCCTGTATCTCTCGAGCCGATTCTTTAATCGACTTCCTTTCTGGCGGGCTTGTAGGTTTCCATGCAAGGGTATCGAGGTCTAAATGTGCTAAACCGTGTGTTTCACACAAACGGCGCGCTAGCGTAGATTTGCCAGAACCAGAATTTCCGAATATTAAAATTTTAGCCAAATCTCGGTCCCATCTTAAAGCCATTAGGTACTTGCGAGAAGAACGCTTTTAAGCGTTTATTTTCCATACCTTTCTTTAATTAACACATCAAAGTACTGGGTATCGTTTACGCATTCGTCGCTGTTTTTGGCGAAATCGCTACTGCACCCAGGGTTACAAAAGCCAACGGTATAGCCCCTGTATTCTGTAAGCGAGTCAGGCTTTACTGGTTTGCCAGATCTAGGGCAGAACTTGTTGATGGGTTCCATTGATTTTTCTCTGTCGCTAGTTAAGAGATACAACTTATATCGTAGATGCCGTAAAAGCTAAAAATATGCGCGTCTTTCACGAATAGAATACGACATATCGCACTTTTCACAAGCAATGTTCCAACTACCGAGCCGCTGAGTAATGTTTAACTCACCAGCACATATTGGACAAACTTCATCAAGAAAGGTACTCGGAACGCTACGCCTTAAGCGCTTTGAAAAAAACGTAATGATAGGCCAGAGGTTATCATCGATAGTAATCGTTAAGTCGTCTCTTAGTTCTTCACAAAACGAAGTGAAAATAAGCTCGTCATGCTCGGCCTTATTAGTTGGGTCTTCGACGCGTGAAGCTAAGACATCGAGTATTTCTTGATAGCGTTCAGGCCAGCGCTCTTTGTCAATATTTTGCTTACAGTCTAATAATTCTTCAATGGTATAACTTGAAAAGTTGGGTCTGCTCATGACTTCATCCTTGCGGTTTGTTCTATAGTTTATAAATCAACTGCGAACAGCCGAGAGTTCTAGCAGCCCTAAGTTAATTTCAAACGGCAGAATTACATTTTTTAGCTACTGCCAACGATTAATTCCCTGCTTTACCCGCTTCAAGTATTGGAAGGCCTGCTTCGGTTGGAATATAGATGCGTTCACCCTTTCCATCTTGAAGCCCCTTAATCCATACGTAACGAAGGTATTCTTCATTTCCCTTAAGAGATTCACCGATGATTCTATTAGCCTCAGCAGCAGCTTTTGCACGCTCGATATCCGCTTGCCCCTCAGCTTTAGCTTGTACAATTTTCGCTTCACCCTCTGCTTGAGCCAATGTTACTCTCGCTTTCGCCTGCATCAGGGCCGCTTGCTCTCTAGCTTTGGCTTCTTCAATCAGTATTTGTTTGCTCCACTCTGCTTCTTTTAGTGCGGCAATACCATCCATCTCTTTTTTATATACTTTGTACTTTGGCCAACCCCAAAATAATGCTGCAATAATTAATACAACTGATACCACCAAAAATACTAGACTTCCGAAAGCTATAGCATGTCTATTTGGGTGCATGTTCTCTCCTGCTTTTTATTGTTATTAAACTTTTTAACATTAGGGGGCGTGATTGCTGACTCTATAAAAATGTAACCCTAATTGCCTATTTAATGTTGACCATCGTGTTAGCAACGCACTGACAATTTAAACTTTAAGTTCTCTTTCACAGAGGGCCACTCTGTATTAATAATTGAGAATACAACGGTGTCTCTATAACCACCATTTGGCAATCTTTGATGATTTCTAAGTACACCGTCTTGTTTTGCCCCTAAACGAGCGATAGCGGCACGTGAAGCTTGATTATGCCAGCTTGTCCTAAACTCTACCGCGATAGCATTGAGAGTTTCAAATGCATGAGTAAGCAGAAGTAGCTTACATTCGGTATTGCATGATGTTTTCTGATAGCTTTTGCTGTACCAAGTATAGCCAATTTCCACCCTCTGATTTACATGGTCAGCATTACAAAAGCGCGTTGAGCCAACAACCTCCCCACTTGCTTTTTGTATCACAACAAAGGGTAACGATAGCCCTTTGCTTTTCTGCTCTAGTGCTGTCGCAATATATTCACTAATAGTTTCAGCGTTTGGTACTGATGTGAACCATAGCTTCCACAATTCACCGTCCGTCGCTGCATTCACTAAGGCGTCAGCATGTGCCATTGTTAAGGGAGTAAGCGTTATATTTTCAGATTCTAATTCTACGTCTTTAAACCACATATCACTTTCCATGTCTTATTAGTTGTATGTTGTTAAGCATACAAGGTTTCCAAAAAGTACGTTATACCTAGCGAGACGAAAATAAACGACGCATTAGTTAATGCGCGAACAGGCCAACTAACCTGACCGTACGATATTCCAGCCCATTTAGAAAAAATAACGATTAATCCCATTAACCCAAACCACGGCGTGAAGAAAAGAATGATTTTCCACTTAATAATTGATACAGCGATATCGTGAAGAGCACCGCTGACAAGGAATGTAACAAGGGTAGCTAAAGAAACAGGCAGAAAACTCGCAAGTGGACGCATAATATTGCGCGATAAATAGTAACCCCAAATCGGGTTCCAATACTGCCAAAACACCCAAAAAGACGACGCCCCGAAAGCGCGGGAAAGCATGTTTGTCATGGAGCCACTTGCCCCTAACGGAACTCCATTTCGTTTTTTAACATATTGCGCAAGAGACAGTGTGCTTTTCATGGTAAGTCAGCCCCGAAATGAGTACCCGTTTACGAACGAGTATATATCTATAAGTAGTTGAACCTACCAACTGTTAGAGATGTATGATGCTAAATCAAAAAAAGCATCGACCTTATCTCCGCGTTTGTTCCAGTTATCATGAGTATGAGGCATGCCCTTTACCTCAATCCTTTCATGTTTTTTCATTAGCTCTATTCTTAACAGTGCACGTTCTTTTTCATTTAGCATTAATGACTGTATTTTTTCTAGTTCGCCAGTGTCTAACCAAATTGCACCACAGCTTGGGCACTCATCTATCTCTACCGCATGGAGCGGGCTATAAAACCTGCGCAACATCACGGTATCAGGGCATTTAGGACAGGAAATCCGTTTATTTAGAGAATCGAGCTCGTAATGAAACTGGCTAAGGTGCTTTGCTAACACATTCCCTCTTTTTTCTTGCGGGTTTTCAAAGTCACTCAACGTTTGACTTTCGAGTAAGACACCGCCACATGCTTTGCTGTAATACACCGGAACTTTACCAACTGTGACTCTTTTTAGCGGTGTTTGCGTTCTTGGGCATTTCATTTTTATAGTCTACCTTTGTTCTTCTAATATTGTGACTTGATACAACTGAAATATAAAGTGCCTGTCTTCATTAGTTAGTTTTGCGGGATATTAATCTCTGCGGTCATGTAGTCCACGTTGTTTCCTGATAGGAATACTCTATTATCTTTGACTTCACATTCCACGCTGCCCGACCGCTTAGACAGCTGTCGAGCACTAAGCTTGTTGCGACCGAGACGGCTAGCCCAGTATGGCGCAAGTTCACAATGGGCAGACCCTGTAACTGGATCTTCGTTCACTCTAAGCTTAGGAAAGAAACAGCGGCTGACAAAATCGACCTCTTGTCCCGGGGCAGTTACAACCACACCCCGTAGCCCAAGCTCTTTGAGCTTTTCAAAATCCGGCTTTAGTGATTTTATTTCTTCTTCAGAATCAAAAACAACTAAATAGTCAAACCCGGATAGTACTTCCTTAGGGGCTTTGCCGAGCGCACTAACTAGCGCTGAAGGTGCTTCAGTGTTGATAAGCGATGCAGCCGGAAAATCCATACAAAAACCGGTGCCACTTCGCGTGACAGTAAGTGGCCCACTGCGGGTATGGAAAACTACTTCCTGTTTGGTGTAGTGTAGATGAGTGTAGAGTACATGAGCCGCAGCAAGTGTCGCATGTCCACAAAGATCAACTTCATCTGCTGGAGTAAACCACCTCAATTCATAGGCGTTCCCCATAGGAACGAAAAATGCGGTTTCAGAGAGGTTATTTTCTTCAGCAATGGCCTGCAACAAACTATCATCAAGCCAAGCTTCTAATGGGCATACGGCAGCCGGATTACCTTCAAAAACATGGTTTGCAAAAGCATCAACCTGAAACATCTTAAGCTTCATCTATCTTCCTTTTGTATGCTGAAAACCCAACGCTAAGCAGTTACGGCTATTCAAGTGCTGGTACATATCGCTAGGCCTCTTTTCGTCTTTTGATTGAAAACAAGCCGAACCAAAATGCCCCTTCTAGAACGAGCCCCAAAATAATGAACAGGAACATACCTGACTGAATTCCCATACTGTAAGATGTTATAGCTGCGACTAGAAGAGCCAGAGCAATAAGAATTCGATAAATACCTTTCATTTAAACTCTCCTTTTAAATGCTTAATAAAAAGGCACAAAGATGCCAAGGCACAAAGATGCCTGTCTCGTTTAATCTAGTTTAATCAACTTCTAAGCTTTGCGCTTTAACCAATTTGTAACATGGTGTCTCTAACGAATGGAGAATAAACTGGAGAATAAACAAGACAGGCATAACTAAAAAATCCCAAACTGTCCCCTCGTACACTTTCCTCAACCTAAATCCTTATTCAAACTAGTAAACGATTTAACCAGAGCCAGACAGACACTATGCCCAAAGCCCGAAAGTCGCAAATTAGTTTATCGGATACGCCCTATTATCACTGTATTTCGCGCTGTGTTCGTCGTGCTTTCTTGTGTGGCGAGGAAAACGGTAAAAGCTTTGAACATCGTCGCCAATGGGTAGAAGACCGTATTCATGTTTTAAGTGAGGTGTTCGCCATTGATGTATGTGCTTATGCGGTAATGAGTAATCATACGCATCTGGTATTACACGTAGACAAAGAGAAAGCAGACGCTCTGAGTACTGAAAATGTGATTCAACGTTGGCATAAACTATACAAAGGCACATTACTCTCGCAGCGCTACATGTCACCAGATTCACGTAAAGATTTACATGAATATAAAGTGCCTGTCTTCTTTAGTTTTCTTTAGTTAGTTTTGCGGGATATTAACCTCAGCGACCATGTATTCTACGTTGTTTCCTGATAGGAATACTCTATTATCTTTGACTTCACATTCCACGCTGCCCGACCGCTTAGACAGCTGTCGAGCACTAAGCTTGTTCCGACCGAGACGGCTAGCCCAGTATGGCGCAAGTTCACAATGAGCAGAGCCTGTAACCGGATCTTCGTTCACCCGAAGCTTAGGAAAGAAACAGCGGCTAACAAAATCGACCTCGTGTCCCGGCGCAGTAACAACCACACCCCGTAACCCAAGTTCTTTGAGCTTTTCAAAATCCGGCTTTAGTGATTTAATTTCTTCTTCAGAATCAAAAACAACTAGATAGTCAAACCCGGATAGTACTTCTTTAGGAGCCTTGCCGAGCGCTTTAACTAGCGCTGACGGTGCTTCAGTGGCGACGAGCGATGCAGCCGGAAAATCCATACAAAACCCCGTGCCACTTCGCGTGACAGTAAGTGGCCCACTACGGGTAAGGAACACTACATCCTGTTTGGTGTAGTGTAGATGAGTGTAGAGTACATGAGCCGCAGCAAGTGTCGCATGCCCACAAAGATCAACTTCATCTGCTGGCGTGAACCATCTCAACTCATAGGCATTCCCCATCGGTACGAAAAATGCGGTTTCAGAGAGATTATTTTCTTCAGCAATGGCCTGCAACAAACTATCATCAAGCCAAGTTTCTAGTGGACATACCGCAGCCGGATTACCTTCAAAAACATGATTTGCAAAAGCATCAACCTGAAACATCTTAAGCTTCATCTATCTTCCTTTTGTATGCTGAAAACCCAACGCTCAGCAATTACGCGCACAAACATGCCTGTCTTATTTAGTAGTAGTCTTTTTTAGTCCCCTGTGCTCTGGGGCAAACCGGAGCACAGCGTAGGTTTGTCCCTAGCAGCACCTTGTTACACATTTTTATCATCGCTCCCGGATGGGATGTAAATTTTATCTTCTTCAATGGGGTTGAGAGATAGGCCAACCATTACCATATTAAAAATAACAAACACAGCCATCCCTGCGTTGATGATAAGATTAATCAAAAAACCAAAGTCTCTATCTAATAGAAGTTCCGCTTGCTGGGTGATTGACCTTAGGTTTTCATCACCCAAGACAAAATAATTTATAACGAAAAGAAAAACTAACGCAAACCCGACATTAAGGTTTACATGCTTGTTTTTAATTTCCTCCTCATGATTTTCAACTATATCGAGAATTACCTTATCTCTTTTTGTTAGTGCTTTTTCTTTTATTAGTGATGGGTAATGCCAGTTATTACCAAGATTGCTTCCCTTCGATGAATTCCAAAACCACTTAAAATATATCAATGCAACGCCTAATCTACTTATTTGGCGTAATGTAGGAAAAAACAGAGCCATACAGAAGAAATACACACCAAGAAAGATAATTGCACTCGCCGCATTTACCTCTGGCCCACTTAAACTCTGGAATGACGACAAAATATTCTTGTCAAAGAACACTACTAGACATGCATCCAGAAGCAGAATAAAGGACGTGAAAAGCATAAAGTGTCTAAACTCCACTGCCTTTTCAACGAAACTGGTACTTGAAGCTACTATTTTTGAAATAGACGGACCTGAATCTGACACGTATCCTCCCATGATGTGTAACGCCCGCATTTGCGGCTGGTTTGGAGCGCAGCGGAAAACCAGTCCGACAATATGCGCTTGTTAGCCTAGCTTCGCTTCAAGCTTTGACAAAAACATTGCTTGAAATTTTGGCTGCATTTCTGTTTCCGCATCCATCATAGAAACAATTTTTTCCACTAATTCATTCTTGTTATACGAAACACCATTTCTCGATACGATATCTCCAACGATGGTTAACTCACCGCCCAGACCGAATATCCTATCGATTAAAGAAGGTGGGTAGTAGTATTCAATTCCATTCATAGGCCAAATGACAATATTTTCGGGAAGGACTCCCATTCTTTCAAGTTGGTCAGGAAGACCCGCCGAATGTACAGAATCCAAAATGATAAATATTCTGTCTCGATATGGGCTCCGCTGAAGATCCGATAGAAGTCCTTTGGCTACAGTAAGAACCTCCTTAATGCGATTATCCGAATTGGCAGCAATAACACTTATTTGTGAGCTAGAATGCTTGAGAGATATCACTCTCTCTATGAACTTATGATCACACTTACCTTCGACAAGGATAATTGACGAAGGTAAATATAGTGTTTCAAACCTATTGCCCAATAAGAAAAAGTGGATGCTATTAAAATCAGCTTGTGTTTGCACAGGAGATACCGATATTTCATCTCCCGCCTTTGATACAGTGTAGTTATTGGATATGTTCAGTTTGTCGAGAAAGATTGTAGAGTGAGTTGCAAAAACCAAGGTTTTAATATGTGGAAAATATTTTTGCCGATGTGCTCGGTCAAATAGAAAATCCGCCAAAACACCTTGAGCTTCTGGGCTTATACCAAGCTCCGGCTCGTCAATAAGAAAGGTGTCGTAGTCTTCGTCTAAAAGACTAGTTACTAAGGTTGTAATTAGACGAAATCCAGAGCTAGTATATGAAATATTATGCCCATCACATGAAATGTATTTTTGCGACATAGAGTTGTTTTCTACCGTATACCTAAACTCCAAGGTAACTCCTAAAAGGTCGAATATAATCTCCGTCAATTTATCTCGCTGTTCATCGGCCAACTCAGCAATAGCCTGCTGTAAATTGACAGGGGAGTTATCGATATTCTGTTGCTGCTGTTGCCATTGCTGCATAAATTGTCGCCACTTTTCATCGCGACGATTTCTATTTGGAGTGTAGTGACCTAGCAGATTGAAGTTTTGATACCTTGCTGGTCCAAGATACGAAGCGTTTTGCCCCCATTGCTGAGTGAGCGTCTTAAGTAAGAAGGATTTACCGCAGTTATTCCGACCAACTAAAACCGCATACTCAGAGTCTCTTATTCTTTGAAGTGTTTCATTGGACTCATCTGTAAACCTTGTCCCTGGTTTTTGATCGTATCTGTACATTGGGTGATTCCTTGTAAGGCTAACACCAAGCTAAGGGGCAAAAACACAATGCGATAATGGCGGAGCCGCATTGTGTTTTTGTCCCAGCAGCCCGCACAGCGGGTTGCGACTTGAGCGTTTTGTTAGCACGTTACCTTATCCAAACGTGATCTACTAGAAGCTTTCCGCCTTGTTCAATAATGCATATTTCAGCCAAAAACTCTTCATGACTATTTGTAAACCACTGTTTCCATAATACAAATATAGAATCACTTTTGTGAATAATTGATAGAAATTCTCTTTTAGAAAATTCGCCTATCTTATTTCCTTTCCATTGTTCCAGAAAATTATCTTCGGTAACGATTGCTTTAAGGCGTTCAGTAAAATCACGAGTGTGCTTTTGATGATTCCTTTCACTAGAGCCATCCATAAGATTATCCATTAATGGATTGGCTATATTTAGTATTTCTTCATCGGTAAGCCTATCGAAATTCATGTTTTACTCCTGTAGTGCTAACGCCCTAATTTGGCGGCACAAACACGTGGGCTAAACTGCGAAGCAGAGCCTGCGTGTTTGTGTCCCCAACATTTGATTGTTAGGTG
>Ga0208182_1000199_pt1 | contig 52831 bp, 40 predicted proteins | sample MalvireepMed_906_FD_184248 | JGI IMG/M metagenome (GOLD analysis project Ga0208182, IMG submission 184248) | Marine viral communities from the Global Malaspina Expedition - Malaspina viral metaG DeepMed_906 (SPAdes) (version 2) | ecosystem: Environmental > Aquatic > Marine > Oceanic | place...
GTAAAAGTTATATTATAGACTGAATGATATATATAAAAGTCCTCTAAGAGCGCCTGTAGCTCAGCTGGATAGAGCATCTCCCTTCTAAGGAGGTGGTCGCAGGTTCGAATCCTGCCAGGCGCGCCATTTAGCCTGCAAATCTTGCCTATTCTTTTGGCAATAGTTATGGCGGTTGTAGCTCAGTTGGTAGAGCCCCGGGTTGTGATCTCGGTTGTCGTGGGTTCGAGTCCCATCAGTCGCCCCATTTTATTTTGCATTGTCTGCATATAAATCCTATCTTTATACTAAACCTTATCGAATAAATAGCACTCGCCACTGTTGGCGTTTTTTTGTGCCTGCTTGATTTCTATTTCTCTGTATTATCCTATAATATTAAACGGTTAAAGCTTTCTGAACTTTTGATTGTTTAACAATTCACTGACTTCTTATTCATATCAATTTTGCGATAGGTTTTTCTTCAAAAACCTAAACCGACTGTGTCTACTCTACAATTTATTAGTACTGCTTATGAGTAAATAGACATCATGTTTTAAATCGGGCATTATGCTTAGGTCTTGATGCATCCTGCTGATTGAGACATCGTATTGGCTAGATCGAAAAAATTTAAAGCATTTTGGATACACACCCGCCTTTTTAAGATTTGTTGTTATTGACCCTGTATTATTGAGGAACTGATTGATGGACGCATTGAGCGTATTGCTACAGAATGTGCACCTATTTGAGACCAAGTATTATCGTTTGAATGGTGCTGGCAATTGGTCTTATTCTATGAGTAGAAAAGACACCATTTTATTTTACTTGGTGATGTCTGGTGGTTTTTGTATAGACGTTGGCAATGTCTTACGCGAAGCTCGTGCTGGTGATATGATTATGATCCCGAACGCGCATAAGCACGTAAGCTATGCACTCAATCATCATGGTGACGTGGCTGAACCCCTCGATGAATTACTGACCAATTGTCAAGATCGCACGCTTGAGATTGATGGCAATGGCGATCCTAATTCCTCATTGATTTTGATTGAATGTAAATACGATAAAGAGATGATTAGCCCTCTACTATCTGTGTTACCACCGATATTGCCTGAGCTCAATGATGCGGCTGATGGTCGGTTTGAGGTAATTGATGTGGAGATCAAGCTTTTGACCTTGGAGTCTGAGCGCGAACGCATGGGCAAAACAGCTGTGATCAATCATTGGGCAAGCATCATGATGATTGAATGTTTGCGCGTTTATATTGAAAGCTTACCTGAGGCGACTGAGAATTGGCTAAAGGCCATGAAAGATCCGTTTTTGACCAAGGCGCTTGCAGCGATGCATGAGGCGCCAAGTCAAAGCTGGACCATTCATAAGCTTGCAGAGGTGGCAGGTATGTCGCGCTCGAGCTTTGCTCAGCGCTTCAAAGACACGGTAGGGATGCCGCCGCTCACTTATTTGATTGATTACCGCTTGCGTTTGGCAGCACGCTATTTGCGCTTACAGCAAAATAGTATCAGCCGTATCAGCGATATGGTGGGCTATGCGTCAGATTCAACTTTTAGTCAGGCGTTCAAACGCGTTTATGGTGTCTCACCAAAAGCGTACCGTAAACAGTATCAACAACAAAAGATTGCATAAGTTATTATTTTAACGTCCTCAGTGTTCATTTATTAAAAGCGTTAAGGCGACCAAGGTATCCTTAACGCTTTTTTTGATTGATATATATCTAGCATTTGCCTAGGTAAAATACTTGGCAGTCAACTGGCGCTATTTTGGCTAGGCAAGGCTGACAATGCGCTTGTGTTCAGGTACTATGGAATAATGAGTCGTCGAGGTGTGAGCGTTCATATTTGACGCATAATATGTGACTGTATACCAGTGATATAAGAGGATCGAGACGATGTTTATTTTTGCTGCTGATGGTATGTTATGACTGAACCGACCGCAAAGCCAAGTACAGAAGCCAATAGCCACCAAGGTACTACTGCAACTGCTAAAAAAGAACAGAAATCTGATAAAGCTAATGCGCAAGATAACGTGCATGCTAGCAAAACGATGTTAGCTAATACGGCTGAAATGCCTGATAAAGCGGCATTATTAACGCTATTTACTTTGTCAGATACCAAGGAGAGCATTGATGAAGTAGGCGCTAGCGAACAGCCTGACACCGATACATCAACCATACAGCCTACTGCCAATGAGTCAAACGTGGCTGCGCAGCGTGTGGCTCTTTATCATAGCCAGCACGAGCGCACTCGACTGCTATATATGGCATCCGCCAATACGCGCCCCACGTATTTAGTACAAACCCTCAAATCACAATTTGCAGAATATCAGCAGTATTTGCTTGCTCAGCAGCTTGATAAGCGTGGTTTGATGGATACAGAAATGCTTGAACGACTTTGGCAGCAGCTGCACGTGGTCGATGATATTATTGCAGATATCGTGCATCATATGCCCGCGCAGCAGCCAGCAGGTTGGCAGCTTACCACGCAGGATGGGCGCAACCCGCTGTGTTTTGCCACTGTCGGTAAGCTAAAACATGGCAAGCCAATCCGCGATCAAGGCAGTCTCAATAGCTACGTGCTAGGTCACTTTGGCGTGAGCAGCTTTACCTATGATCGGGGGTATTATATCGGTCACGTGGTTGGGTATTTATTCAGCTGTTATTTTTGCGCGCACTTATCTATCAGTTATGGTGTGGCAGCGCTCGGTCAGCAAGTCGTTGCTGATTATGACTATGCTAGTCTTGAGACGCCGCACATGGTCAGGCTGTTACAAGGTCTGGATGGGTATTGTAAAAAACGTGTCTATCAATTGGCAGTGATTTGTGCGCGCTTGAGTGTGTTTGCAAGTGATAAACGCATTGAGAGAATGCTGATCGCTGAGGTCAATGATTTTGATAAAAAGTTACAGCAGCAGCATTTGGATGTTTTATTATTACAAGGCTTGATGCCTGACAGTAATGACTCAACGCCGCTTTGATATAGTCAATCCTAAATAAAACAGATACATTATATATCAAGGTGGAACTGGTCTAAATTTTCCTTGCGTGCTGTGCCTATGCTGCTCGATGCTGCGAAAAATTTATCCCAGTCCCACTGTATCGTTTTTATACTGAATTCACTATAGATAGTTTTTATAGACATTACCCTTTTTGTTAAGCCATACATCCAAACCCCTACCTGTGACTTTTTTAGGATATCTGCCGCTATGCCCGCTTATCATTTTAAAGCGCTTGACGACCAAGGTAGTGTCCAAAAAGGCTTACTAGAAGGGGATTCTGCTCGGCAAGTTCGGCAGCAGCTGCGTGATAAGCAGTGGACACCAGTCGAAGTCAGTGCGGTCAATGACAGACAAAGCCAAAACAAAAGCCGCTATAAAAAACCATCTGCTTATGAGCTTGCATTACTCACACGCCAGTTATCTGTGTTACTAGCGGCCGGTATTCCACTTGAAGAAACTTTGGCTGCTGTCGCTAAACAATCGCCAAAGACGCATATCAAATCTCTGATGCTGGCGGTACGCTCACATGTCCTCGAAGGTTTAAGCTTAGCACGAGCATTACAGCAGGCCGCGAGCTTCCCACCGTTATATATTGCCACGATTGCCGCAGGCGAAAAATCTGGTCACTTGGATTTAATCCTTAATCAGCTAGCCGACTACACTGAAAACCGCTTTGCCCTTCAAAAGAAAATCCAAGGGGCGATGGTCTATCCGATTGTACTGATGGTTATGGCAATTGGCGTGATCATGGGGCTGATGAGTTTTGTGGTGCCCAAAATTGTCAAAGTCTTTGAGCAGTCCGAACAGGCCTTGCCATTGATTACTCAAGTCGTTCTGACGTTATCAAATATCATTACGCAGTGGTGGTGGTTAATGCTGCTGGTATTGGCAGGTACTGCGTTTTTGTTTTACCGTTTTGCCCAAACGCAGGCTGGGAAACTGGCAATAGATAGTATGGTACTCAGGCTACCGATATTAGCCAGATTGTCTAAGGGATTGAATGCGGCACGTTTTGCTAGTACGCTTGCGATTTTGGTGCGTTCAGGGGTGCCGTTGATTGAGGCGCTACATATTGGTGCGGCAGTGACGACCAATCTGCACATCAAGCAAACGATCATGAGCGCTGCTGATAGGGTCACAGAAGGCTCAAGTTTATCCAGCCAACTCGAAAAATCCACTTACTTTCCGCCCATGATGGTACAAATGATCAAAAGCGGTGAGAACTCAGGCGAGCTTGAAAGTATGCTCAGTCGTGCCGCCACAATGCAAGAAGCGGAGGCCACCAATTTTATCAGTACCTTACTATCATTACTTGAGCCTTTGATGCTGGTCTTGATGGGTGTGGTGGTGATGATTATCGTGATGGCAGTGATGCTACCAATCGTTAATATGAATGACTTGGCAGGCTAGTCAATAGTTAACTGACTAGCTGAAAAACAACCGATATGCTCTTCTCAAATTATCAACTATCTGTATTTTTATCCTCTCTTAATCCCCTATCTTGCTAAACCCTACGTTAGCTTTCTTAAGATTTGCTTACTGTTGTATATTGTTGACCAAGCAAGATTTTTGCTATGGTAAACCTAAGCACCACGTTATAGTGAAAGCGGGTCAAAACGATAGTGATAAATATCGATGATTATTTGGTGACGGCTACTTGCTACTTGCTGCTCATTACTTGTTGCTGCTCATTACTTGTTGCTGCTCATTACTTGGTATTGACTGTAATGACAATCTGAGCACAGCGCTGGATAAAAATAAAACCATGGTTTATAGTGACAATAATTTAGGGTTTTATTGATAAGCTCCTAAATGCATGAGTGCTACTAGAACGCCACTTTTACTATTTACATAACTGTGATGACCAAAGCGATGACTATGACTGACACCCTTCAAGTAAATATTAGCCCAAAAAGTGCCAATACCAAAGATGACAATAATAATATTCAAGCCCATGGTGGCATTGTAAATGACCATCAGAGAGTCCATTCAATGACACATCGCAGCTTGATAGGTAAGTCTAGACAATCGGGATTTACGCTTATTGAGATTATGGTGGTTATCGTTATCTTGGCTATTCTTGCAGGCTTGGTCGTCCCAAAAGTAGTCGGGCAAAGTGACAAAGCGCGTGTCAAAACCACTGAAACCGCGCTCGCTACCGTCTCCAACGCGTTAGATATGTATAAAGTCGACAATTCACGCTATCCGACGACAGCGCAAGGGTTAGAGGCGCTTACCACACCGCCAAGTGACGCCAAAAACTATCCTGAAGGCGGCTATATAAAAGGTGGCTATCCTACTGATGGTTGGGAGAATGAATTGCAATATGTGTCGCCAGGTAGTGAAGGGCGAGCTTATGACTTGTTTTCCTTAGGTGCAGATGGACAGCAAGGTGGTGAAGGTCAGGATGCGGATCTTTATGCTCAGCTATAGAATTTAGCTTTGTCTGCATCTAAAAAATCTATACCAATAAAATATCGTTAAACGCACTTGCTATCGTGCAATTAACGACCTATCAATATCAACCAATATCTTTTTATTGGTTGATATTTTTTATCGATACGTAAAATAAATACCATCTGATATGACCTTTGTATTGAGGGTCAGTAGTTTTATCAGTAGGTGTATGTCCGTACTGCCAGTCACTGGAAGCTAACATCAAAGGTAATAACTTATGTCAATAAAAATACCAACACTACAATCAGTCGCTATCAATAAACGCGCTACTAAGTTCCATGTGCTTGCGTTTACTGTTGCAACCACCTCGTTGATGACAGCTTTATCAATGACATCAATCAGCGCACAGGCGGCAGGCTTGAACGACTTATTTAATAGTAGTAGCGCATCCCAATCAAAATTTTTACCAGTGGATAAAGCTTTCCAAGTGACTAGCAGCACCAAAGCCACATCTAAGGGCACGCGTTTATCCATCACGTTTGATATCACGCCAGGACATTATGTCTATAAAGAGCAGCTCGCGTTAAGCTTTCCCAAAGGAATAAATGCGACACCATTTACCTTTAATCAGGCACCAGTGTCCATTGATGATCCAACCTTTGGTAAAGTTCCTGTATTTACGCAAAGGAGTGTTGTTGCCACCACGATGCTGACGACCAATAATGGTAAAGGTGCAAAAAATGCCCCGATTATCATTGGTTGGCAAGGTTGTGCAAAAGCTGGGCTATGCTACCCACCCGAAAAGATCAAAACTAAGGTAAATATTGCTGCGACACGTAGATAAGTATTGAGAAGTTTGATTCAAATATTGGTAATGACAGGTAGCTATTCATGCTCATGAAGACATCACAACAATCGGCATCATTGACTGCAAATACACATGCAAAAAAAGCGTATGTCTTAGCATGTGTGATTGCTAGCGGCTCGCTATTGACAGGGTTGTTAGCGACCTCAACGACGGCGCAAGCGGCAGGATTGGGTGATCTATTTGGCAGCAGTCAAAATACAGCGCAATCGAAATTTTTGCCAGTAGATGAAGCCTTTCAGGTGAGTAGCAGTAGTGCCTCTACCAAGTCAGGTACGCGTTTATCCATCGCGTTTGATATCACGCCTGAGCATTATGTCTATAAAAATCAAATCAAACTGACGCTACCTGCGGGCGTGACGGCGGCACCTTTTACCTTTAACCAAAAGCCATATTCAATCGACGATCCGACATTTGGTAAGGTATTGGTGTTTGATCAAGCCAATATGGTCGCAACTACCACATTGACCAGTAACAACGGCAAAAACATCGATGAAGCAGCAGTTGTCATTGGTTGGCAAGGTTGCGCCAAAGCGGGATTGTGCTATCCCCCTGAAAAAATCAAAACCACTGTCAATATCACAGCAGCATCGTCACAGAGCGCGACAAGTAATGCCAACACTGAGGCAGAACGTGCGTCTGTTGGCGAGACGGCCGCGAGCGACAATCTGACTGATGCGACGATATCTGCTGGGAATACTGAGACGACATCTATAACAACCAGTAGCACCACGGCGCAAGCAGAACAAGCGCTGATGGATGATGAGGTTATTGATTATGATCTAATCGATGATAGTACTTTGGAGTACGACTCTTTAGATGGTAGCACTGCAACGACCACGATTTCTGGAGCAAACGCCAATGTATCAAGTGACGCGACCAATAGCGAGAATGTAAATGCTAGCAACCTTGTTGATGGTGATCCCTTTGGTTTGGCGTCTCATCCTTGGCTCGCATTGGTATTGCTATTTTTAGCAGGTCTAGGTTTGGCCTTGACGCCGTGTGTCCTACCGATGCTGCCCATCGTTTCCAATATTGTCGCCCGCGAGCAAGACCCAACGGTCAAACGCGGCGTCATCCTAACCACCAGTTACGCGATTGGTGTGGCGACTGCCTATGGTATTTTGGGCGCTGTGATTGCGGTATTTGGCGAGTCATTAGGTATTATTGGCTGGTTGCAAAATCCTATTATTTTGATTGGCTTTGCGATTGTTTTTGTCTTGTTAGCGCTATACATGCTGGATGCTTTTACCATACGTTTACCGCAAGCACTCAGCCGAAAAATGCAAGGGCTTAGCCAAGCAGGCGATAGCAAGCTTGGTAGTACAGGTGGTAGTTTGATTGCTGGATTTTTATCTGCATTAGTCGTATCTCCTTGCGTCTCTGCGCCATTATTCGGCGCGCTATTAGCAGTCTCTACCATTGGTAGTCCGCTATTGGGTTTCGCCGCCTTATTCATGCTGGGTTTTGGTTTGTCAGCACCGCTTATTTTAATCGGCGCTACTCAGGGCAAAATCATGCCAAAAGCAGGAGAGTGGATGAACTGGGTCAAGCAAGGCTTTGCGCTACTATTATTCGCGGTAGCATTGCTATTAGTTGAGCGCGTGTTTATATCGCCAGTGATGCTTATGGTCTGGGCATTATGGTTTATGGTGGTGGCGACATGGGCATGGAGCTGGATTGGCAAAAGACGCATGTTAACCCAAGCCATGAGTCTGATCGCTGGTATTTGGGCGGCTTGTTTGATCGTGGGCGCGGCATTAGGGAATGATGATAGCCTGCATCCATTAGCCTCGCTAAGCGCTACGCCGACGATGCTTCAGTCAGCAACTGGTCAGCCGATGGGCAACGATAGTGCGGCGACAGATAAAACGATCACCACACTTGCAGAGCTAGATACGATTGTTGCAGCATATCCTAATGTCCTTGTCGATTTGACAGCAGATTGGTGTGTTGAGTGCCGTATCATGGATAAAAATTTATTTCATAATCGCCCAGCACAGATGCAAGACTGGCAGCTGGTGAGGCTTGATATCACGGATACTACAGAAGACTCCAAAGCCGTTTTGTCACGCTACAAGCTGTTTGGCCCGCCAGCATTACTCTATTATCAAGGTGGTCAATTGGTTAATCAGCAAGTGGGCGAAATCGGTCGCGTGGAGTTTGAGCAAACCTTAACGACGCTAAATAACTGATGGCTCACAACCCGTACTTAATAACCTGAGTAATTCTTTTGCTAAAGCTTAATAATGAAAAAAAGCCAGCGTACGCCAATAATGGTACGCTGACTTTTTTCATCCCATAAAATTATTTTAATAATATCTTCTAAACGTTTGGTTTTACACACAATATGTCTTTTTAAGCAGATTTAATATATCGATAACGCTAGTATAGTGATTATATTTTCATTACAATAAAGTAACAATACTGAAGGGGTATATCAGTTTGTCATAACTGCTTCTGATGTTCTCATTTTTTCTAGTTTTTTAGCGGCGACGCTAACAGTTATATTAATTAACTCACATACTCTGCTGGCGATAATGCTGGTTAGATAAAGGACATTTATGTTTGCCCACATCACCACTCAGCGTCAATTACAACGTACTCATGTAATCAGTCGTAACGCCAGTAGTCGCACGATACATACTCATTTGAGTATCGCAGTCGCTATCGCGTTGAGTTGTACGGCGGTACAAGTACAAGCAGCTGACAATAGCCAAACTTATAACGAACTGCCAGTACCAGAAGCGGCGTTTGAATATGAAACCGTTGAGATGCCGCAGAGCGTAACCACACAGAGCGGTAAAGTAATCAGCAAAGAATTTATTGCTCAACAAGCGAAGCTGTTTTCTGAATGTACGCAAGTGCAGAGCAGTGCCGCTCGTTTGGCTTGTTTTGATAAGGTAGCTGAACAAGGTAAAACACCAAGCTACACCACGACCAAACAACCAGTTGATTTGGCAAAAACATTCAAGACGACTATTTCGGGTAATCCACAAGTTGTTTTTGTGGAAGAGAACTCGACCAGTACTTTTAGTGATGAGAGCGCAACTGCTAATCAACAGTCTGCTACTAATAGTTTGGATACGGTCACAGACAATCAGCAAGAAGCACAAGTTCTAGAAAATGTGGGTGTCACTCAAGCAGATATTGAAAAATACACACCACTCAGTTTGGCATATGATCTCGATCAAAACAGTGAGCGCGGTACTTGGACAGTAAGACCATACCGTCCGACTTATCTGCTGCCATTGTTTTATACTTTTGATCCTAATTTAAGCCCAAGCACCCCTTCTCAAGAAATTGAACCTTTTGACTCTAATGACATACGTGAGACAGAGCTAAAATTCCAGTTGTCTCTAAAGAGTAAAGTCGCAGAGGATCTATTCGATACCAGCGCTGATCTGTGGTTCGGCTATACCCAAGAGTCACATTGGCAGGTGTATAACGAAGACAATTCACGGCCATTTCGTGCTACCGACTATCAGCCTGAGATATTTTTGACTCAGCCTGTGACGGCAGACCTACCTTTCGGTGGGCGTTTACGTATGTTAGGCGCGGGTGCTGTGCACCATTCTAATGGACAGGATGATCCATTATCACGTTCGTGGAACCGTGCTTATTTAATGGCAGGGGCCGAGTGGGGTAAGCTGTCAGTCATACCGCGTCTATGGGCTCGAGTGAATGGTGATAGCAGTAGCGACGATGACAACCCAGATATCGAAGATTACATGGGTTATGGCGATATCAAGTTCTTATATGATTTGCCTGCCGAGCAGAGCATTAGCGGTACCTTGCGCTACAATCCAAGCACCAATAAAGGCGCTGCCCAAATCGATTATATCTATCCATTGTCAGAAAACGTCAATGGTATGGTGCAGCTATTCCAAGGTTATGGCGAGTCCATTGTTGATTATAATCATGAGAATACCTCTATTGGTTTCGGTATCGTACTGAATGATTGGAAAGGCCTCTAATATAAGCGAGTCTTAACATATTTATGATAATCACTAGTCTATGCACCGCTTAGTGCCTTATCAAACTGGACTGTGGCTGGCAGAGTATTTAAGTGTACGCTGCCAGCTATGCCGTATTTATCGCAGTACACCACAGTCTCAGCTATTGATGCAGCATTCACAGGCTAATAGTAATGACGCATCGAGCGAACATTCTGAATTTTCCCTTTCAAGCAATCCATCCTCATTTGCTCATATTTTTCATCAAATCAATCACCGCTTAAATAGAGGTCTACTCTGCACTTATTGCCATAATAGTATCGCATGGCTGCCACAGCCTTTTGATGTTGACATTGCTGCTGGTAGATCCTTATCTATCCAAGTATCCACCTATTATGAATATCCAATCCGTCAAGCGATTCGGGCGTTTAAGCATCATGAAGACATGACAAAATTGCCATTGTTGTTACATGCATTACGCCAGCTACCACGGCCACATGGCTGTCATCGTAATAATAGCGTGATTGTTGCCATGCCAACGACCAATCAGCGGCTAGTGAAACGAGGGTTCGATCCTGTCAGTATTTTATCATCACAACTGTCAAAGCATTGGCAAATTCCTCTATGGCACGGTGTGGAGCGCATTGATGATACGGTCAGTCAGCAAGGGCTCACACGCGCTGAACGTCTAAGCAATTTAGACAACGCTTTTGCACTAACAGAAAAACCTCCGGTAAAACGCTTGCTATTGTTCGATGATGTCGCAACCACAGGCGCGAGCTTGCAAGCATTGGCAAGTGCATTCATCTCATCTGAGCAAACAGTGACCATAAATGCTCAAAGCCATAACAATTATCATATTTCTGCCTATGCGTTAGCTCATGGCAGTCAGTCCTAAAAATCATCTATCTAATTGAAATTGTTAATATATTGCTAATATATCATCGTAACGCTATATTATTAAATACATATATATTTACTGGTGTATCAAGTACGTATTATTGTTCATCCGTATATAACATGAACAGAATGTTGTGGAACAAAAATTGCATATTATTAGTTAAGCTAACTATAAAATTATTAGCAAAACTGACACCAGATTTTAGTTATTTTAAAAAAAACTGATCAGAGACAGACATTAGCAGTGCTAAATAGGGATTTGATGTGAACGCATCTATGAATAGTCTACCGACCTCGCTAAGAACAGCCAGTTTAGGGTTTACCTTGATTGAGCTGATGGTAACGATTGCTGTTCTTGCAATTATTGTAAGTATTGCTGCACCTAGTATTAGCACACAGCTTGCTAATCAGCGTGTTAAGTCGACGGCTGCGACGCTTGAGAATGCGTTAAAAGAGGCAAAAGTCGAAAGTGTTATTCGCCGTCAAGATATTCGAGTCGTATATAATAATAGTGCCAAAACCATTGTCTTGCAGAACACTAGTGGCACTGTGTTGGCGACTTATAATGTTAATTCTACAAGCACAGTATCTATCAATCCTAATACAGTAACTGCGGTGACTTTTCAACCAAATAAAGTGACATCTAACGTTGGCAAAGTTACTTATACTATTTGTGATAGCAGTGCAGTAGTAACACCACGACAAATTGAAGTTAACACAGTAGCAAGCATTAGCAACAAGAAGTTAGGAGGTACTTGCTAATGAAAAACATCAATAACCAGTATGGAGTGGGCTTAGTAGAGGTGCTAGTGGCACTGTTACTATTAGCAGTTGCAGTGCTTGGGTTTTCAGCTATGCAAATGACTGCTGTAAAAGCTACTGATGAAAGCCTCATGCGTACGCGAGCATTAACTATTATGAGAGGAGGCGCGGAAACAATACGTGCGAACTCAGGTGGAATAAGCGCTTTCAAAACTGCTGTAAATGGCAGTACTGATTCTATAACGATAGATGGTGTCACAATCACAAAAGATAGTTGTGTAAAAAATACAGCTGGAGCACCTGCTGCCACAGATAGCTGTACTATTGAGCAGCTAGGGGCACGTGATGGCTTGTTGATGAAATCATATGCGGTGCAAAATGATATTAAGTTGGGCTTAGTGCCTAACGGCTGTCCTGGTACATCAGGTAATCAAGAGCGCCAATGCTTTGTAGCTAGCTGGGGTGATACTACTGTAACTCTAAGCGATAGTGATGCGAATGCCTGTGCCAATGCAAATGGCACTTATAAAAATGGTGCAGAGTGCTTTATTATGGAGGCCTACTGATGCCAAACCTTAACAGTTATGAGCGTAGTAATTGCGATCAGTCTGGTTTTACCTTAATAGAGTTGATGATTTCATTAGTCATAGGTTTGATTGTCTCAGCCGCTGTTATACAGATATACGTAATTAGTGTTAAGACGAGTAGCGTGCAATCTAGTGGTAGCGAGTTGCAAGACGCTAGTGTGTTTGGGCTACAGCAATTAGAAAAAAAAGTTCGCTTGGCTAATTTAGGAAACCCTATTAATAGAATAGATGGAACGACTGCAAAAGGTGGTATCGTCTTAACAGGTTCCAACCTTGGGGTTGCTACCACACCTTATACCGATACTGGTTATTTGACAAGGCGCGCAGGTGATCCTACTAGCGGTACAAATGGATGGACAGGCATCTCAAATACTACTGTTCCTAGTGATCAACTGACAATCCAATATACTAACATAACAGGTAGCCCGTTCAGTGATTGTGAGGGCTCGGCAGTTGAGGTAAATGATATCGCTATCGAGCGTTACTTTTTGCGACCTGCTACGAATGATAGCAGTAGTGGCGCTATTAAAAACCTAGTACTAGCGTGCGATGCTGGAAGGGTAGATTTTGCAGCAGGCAAGATTAGAACGATAAGTGGTACAGATCCGCGTAATTTTGGTCAAGCTGGTCAAGAATTTATTACTAATGTGGATCAGTTCAAGATCTTGTTAGGTGCCCAGTATGATTCGGGTAGTAATGCAGGTCAAATCATGTATTTACCAAGTAGTGCCTATTTGATAGATGCTAATAAACCAGCAATAACAGCAGTAAAAATAGGTTTAATCGTTCATGGTAGTACTCCTATATTAGGTAGTGATGATCAAACATCTTTCATGCTGTTAGGTCAAAATAATGTACTGAAGACAGACACTGCGCGCCAGAAGCAAGTACGTACGACTTATGAGACAACAACCTTCTTACGCAATGCTCGTGTAGTCAACGTAAAAACCAGCCTTTAAACTCTGGTAAGGAGAGTAAGAATGACGATCCATCGCTATTCACCAAATTCAACCATAAAAGACGTCAAAATGACTATTGGATATCGGAGTGCTGAGCGAGGCGCAACGTTGATAGTAGTGCTACTATTCTTAGTGTTGATTATGCTAGCTGGTGCTATAGCGGTGAGACAGAGTAATACTGATCTTAAGATTGCTACGAGCGATCAGATCAACACAGTATTATTGCAGTCTTCAGATAGCGCCAATCAAAAGCTCGAAATGATGCTGAATGGTAGCTCAACATCCACTGAATACCTTGATGTAACGAGTGCGGCAGGCGTGTTTGGTCATTTCTTACTAAATCCTGAAAATTCGACTAATGAATTTATTTACTGCTTTAATCCGCGCACCAAAAAGTATTTGGCATCTAATGCTACCATCATGGTGAAGGGCACGACCGCCAATCCAACAGCTTATTGGAGTGGTTTGAATAATGGTATATGTGATTACAATAGCGCTGATGGCTATACCAGTGCTAGACAAACGGTGGTTACTCAAATGAGCGTGACTGTTGCACCTGTCGACCCAAATGCGGAAAGATTTGGACATATGGTCATCGGTAAAGAGATTGAGGATAGGACCAGTAAAAAATTTACGTTCGATATCAGATCTGCTTCAGCGTTACCGTCCTACAGCGAACCTAAAGCTAATGGTGACAATTGTTTTGCACAGACCAGTATTAAAGCCAATGTGATTGGTAGCAAGAAATCGTTAAGCGACTGTATGCTCGCCGCCAACACTCCAAGTAAAATGCTATATGAGCAAGCGGATGTCGAAAACATCTCTTCTTCTACGAAATGTATTCCTTTCGGTAGAGGTACATTGAATGCAGAGTGCGTTCTCAAAACTACGCCGTAACCAGTTTACTCATTATATAAAGGATATAAGCCATGAAACGACTAAATACTGTATCGCCAATGAGTGGCAAAGTTGCGTTACCTTTGAAGTATCTTGTTGTTGCCATGGCTGCTATGGTTGCTTTGCCAGTTGCACAAGCTGATGTAGCTGGTAAAAAAATAGGTGATTTAGAGATATATAAGGCAGCCGAAGGTGGCAAGACGACCATCACAATGATGTTAGATACATCCGGTAGTATGACTCTAAATCAGGTAAATAGTGCTGTTACGTGTGATATTCCTGTGGGTACAAACTATACCAAAGGTTTTGAGAATTCGAATACAGTACCTATATACAGAAAAGACTATTGTGAGACTACGAAGTTTTATTATCGTAAAAGAGGTAATACATGGTATAGCTGCGGTGCAAGCGATGGCTCAGGTAGTTTTACTTATGGCGTTGCGGAATGTGATACTGAAATAGTTAATCCAACAACCAATGGTTTTATTTCTGGAACTGCTAATGGTAACACCTATTACTATAAAAATAATGTACGCATTTATGATCGACTTACTCGTTTAAAAGACGCAATTTTTACATTAATGGATAATACCCAGCTAGACCCCAATAAAGTCGCTATTGGCATTGGTCAGTTTTCTTCCCAAAGTAATAGTGATAATGTGGTGGAGTTTAATACTAATGGTACAGCTAAGAATGCTGATGGTAGTAGTGGCAAGATACTGGTACCCGCAGAATTACTAAATGATGTTCAACGTTTAAAGATTAAAGTTGCTGTTGCCGCTGCTGGAGGGGGTAACGGAACACCAACAGCTAATGCTTATGCAGAAGCAGGTGCTTATATGCTGGGCAAAAATACTTCCGCTTCATATTCTTCCGCTAGGGAAGAATACATTAGAATAGACAATAATAATAGATACTATGAATGCTCAAGATGGGGCAGTAGTGGTTTAGACTGTACACAATATTTCACTAATTCATTTATTACTAGTACTGCTGGCTTTACGACTGCGCAGTGCCAAAATGCTAGCTCGTTAACTTGTCTATTAAAAACGACTGTAAAAACTGCAGCAGAGCTAGGATACAGTGGTTTTGCTAAATCTGTTACAGCATCGAAATCTGGATCTAACTATATCAGTCCACTTTCTTCACCTTCTAGCTGTGATGGACGCGGTATCTACTTCTTAACTGATGGTGAACCAAACAGCTCCCCTAATCCTCTGCCTCTCATGAGATCGGCTTTGGGATCCTCATCATTTAACCTATCCTCAGTCACGCTGCCGAATGGGAGTCAGAATGGAAATGGTATGGCTGAAGTTGGCGCATTTGCCAAAGCGTTGCGCGACCCTACGATTAATCCGTTAGGTACAGATAGAGAAATATTTACAGCAGTGGTTGGGTTTGGTTCAGTATTCGATGTTGATAGAGAGGCGGATAAGAAAAAAGATCCAGAAGATCGCATTATTCGTAAACTCCCTTATACCAATCCAAAAACAGGTAAAACTGGCAGTCGAGATTTCTATAATTGCACAAAATTCACAGATATCGACGCAAGAAATGCCTGTAATTGGGGCGAAAAGACAACTGCAGCATTGCCAGGGGTTGGTGGATTTGGTGAGGGTGGTTTCTTTTCAGCACAGTCTACTGAGGATATCGTTAATAGCATTACAACCTTCGTAAGCGATTTGAATCAAACTCTACCTTCCACACCGTCGGGAACTATTATTATCCCAGACGATCCCTATCGTGCTGATAGTCAGCTTGCTGTCGCCTACTATCCAACTATACAGCCCAAAGTTGCTGAAAACTCAGTGATTTGGGAAGGTAACCTAAAGAAATATAGTTTAAATGAAGGCACGCTATATGGTAAGAGTAATACTAAGCTCTTCAAAAATATAGCAGGGGAGTTGAACCCAGCAGCACAGGATCTGTGGTCAGACACTAACTATGCTGGCGCCAATGACAAAGTAGAGTCTGGTGGTTTTTATTCTCAGCTAAGTACACCATCGACGGGTGTTGCCTCTGTTAGAACTTTATATGTAGAAGATTGGGAAAACAGTACTAGCAAAAAGCCAGTATTGAAAAAGGTGAGTGTCAATGCTGCAGGTAAAGTGTTGGTAAATAATGCTGCTTTAACAAATACATCTTTTGTGGATACAGCAACCTATAATGAAGCGACGTTGAGAAAATTACTAAATTTTTTAGGTTTTGCCAATCTTCCAGCGACAACAGTCAATGTGAAGGATATGACGTTGACGAGCGCCAATGCAACTCAGCCTATCAAGGTACTAGGAGCGACGATACACTCGACTCCTGCTTCAGTATCATACTCAGCAAACTTAGATGAAGATGGTAGAGTTAACACTACTCGTGATGATTATGTACTATTTGGTTCATCGGAAGGTGGTCTGCATTTGGTTAATGCTGACAATGCCAGTACGAGTGGGAATGGTGGTAAAGAAAAATTTGTCATTATTCCAAGAGAGATGCTGATAGATCCCGAAAAATCAGCAGCATTAGTGAAAGATGCTACTAAGACTAGTACGGGTTCACCTAATTTTGGTATTGATGCACCTTGGCTGGTCAGTGCGGACTATAAGTATGATTTTGAAGCTCGCCGCGTCAACATTGACACGACAGATAATAAAGGCATCTATGCTTATGGTGGCCTACGTATGGGTGGTGAGGCCTTATATGGCCTGAACCTTATTAATAACGAAAGTCCAAGTATGATGTTTGCGATTACGCCAGCGACTTCAGGTTTTAGTCGTATGGGCCAAATTTGGGAAAAGCCTACTAAAGCTAAGATAAAAATGAGCACAGCTGCTAGTGATAAAGGAACAGATGTTCTGGTATTCGGTGGTGGTTATGATATGTGTTATGAATATGAAGGCTTTCAGCTAGGAGTGACTAACTCAGAACTAAAAGAATGCTCAGGTAAAACTTCTGTCAAAGGTAACGCAGTATATATCATTAATGCCAAAACAGGCGCACTCATCTGGTCAGCTTCTAGTGACTCAGGGGCAACAACGTCAGTACCTACTATGAAAAATAGTATCGTTGCTGGCGTGACCACGCTAGATCGTGACAATGATGGCTTTATGGATCATATCTATTTTGCAGATTTAGGTGGTCAAGTCTTCCGTGCTGACTTTACCAATGCAGGATTTGTAAAGCCTTCTACGACAGCCACAGCATCATCGCCTGAGACCTCTTTTACTAACACTCGAGTTACTCGAGTTCTTCAAAGTGCTTATACTGGCTCTGATACCAAGTACAATCATCGTTTCTATGAGCGCCCAGTCGTCAGTTTTTACCGAAACCCCGTTAGCAGCAGTTTATTTGCACTCGTAAATGTCATATCGGGTGATCGTAGCTCACCTTTATCTAAGATACGTGATCTTAGTAAGTCTGATAGACTCTATGGCATAATGGATACCGATGTCACAAAGGCGGACAATATTTTTTATGCGAGCAACTTTACGACAGCAAGCAATGCTAACGGTCAAAAAATAGCTGATTTGACAGCCAATAATTCAGCAAGTAGTAATTTAGTCGAGTTGCCTAGTGCTATCGGCACTTTGAGCGCTACGGGCTATACAGTAGCGCAAAAAAATACTGCTATCTCAGTGTTACAAGGTACAACAAAGAATGGCTGGTATATTCCGTTAACGAACTTTGACGGTTATGGCAATGTTAGATATACCAAAGGTGTCGGTAAGTCTGAAGTGATCGATAGCTTCTTATATACGACTGCCTATAATCCAGATATGAATTATGGAACGGTAGATTCTTGTTCTGCTAAGATTACTGGTGGTTCAGAGAGACAACTATATTGTTTGCCTTATGGTATTTGCACTGATGATGCCTCCAAAAATGGCTTAGGCGGATTTGTCAGAGCAGGTAAGGGTATTCAAGAGCTTACTTTAGGGCCGCGAAGCTCGACGCTTTCTAACCAACGCTTGCTTATCGGAACCAGAACTCTGGCAGAACGTGCAAATGATCGAGTAAATTTCGGCTCTGATACAGGTAAGGGTATTTTTGACGTAATATCAAAGCCGTATGGTTTAAATCAAAACCTGTCAGCTACTGATCTTGTTGCAGGAAGTGGTACTGCTCCTGACTTGATATTCAATGATCGATTTACTCTTCAGCCAAAAACATGGTATGAAGTAGACTGATGAGACAGCAATATGAAGAAAGAAGTGTTTAGGCAACAGACAGGCTTTACGCTCATTGAGCTAATGGTTGTGGTCTTTATCATCGCTATTCTGGCTGCGATAGCTATTCCGTCGTACAGACAGTATGTTGTTCGCAATTCAGAGCACCAAGCACAAGCACGTCTGCAGCAGCTTGAGATAGAACTTAATCGTTGGCGTGCCACTGCTCTAACTTACAAAGGATTTCAGCCTAGAAAGACAGCCAGTGATGGTACAGTCAGTAACGGTTATGATGACGCACCTACTAATCAAACTATATATGTGCCAGCGGGTAGCAATAATGGTAATTACAGTTATAGGATTAGTCTAGTTGATGCTAGTACGAACGGTACTCTAGCGCCTGCCACTACTGGCTTTTCTACCGCGGGAAACTCATGGCGTATGCTTGCTGAGCCTAGTCCTAGCCTCACAAGCTTTGACGCGCACCTCTTTATGCTAAGTAGTAAGGGGTTACGGTGCCAGAGCAAAGATAGAACGGTGCAAATAACTTCTACGGACTGCGGTGCGGGAAAGGAGAGTTGGTAATGTCTACGATTACTAAAGTATTTAAACAGCAACACGGTTTCACCTTAATTGAAATGATGATCGTCGTCGCCATTCTTGGCGTACTCGCTGCGATTGCCTACCCGAGCTATCAACAATATGTCATCAAGACCAAGCGTACTGATATGATGAGTGAGATGCACAATATTGCGTCAGAGATTGAGAGTCGAAAGTTAGCGCAAGGTCGTTATGCAGGTATTGTTTTGACAGACTTAACAGTTAATTATCCTAGGCAAGGTACAGATCTCTACACAGTGGCAATAACCCCGACGCCGCTAACGAGTCAGTGGACTATCACAGCAAGCCCCATACCAATGACGCAAATGGCCAATGACGGTAGCTTAACCCTTAATTACCAAGGGATAAAGTGCCGTATCATTAGTGGCATTAGGAATTGTGGTACAGACGATGAGTGGAATGATTGATATTTGATATAAGTTTAATTTTGTCTAGTGACAAAAATTGTCAGCTAAAATTATAGTACATAGTGGCAATTTACATAAACTGACAATTTTCAGCAATAAGTTGGCAACATCGTCTTCTAGCTTGATGCCTTTATGTTATGAAATCGGTAAAACATATCAAGATTCATCGATTAATGACTAGCTATTGGCTGAAATCTAGAGACAATAAATGCTAAGGTTTCAATTTAAAGAGACTAATGTATTTTTAGAGTATCACAAAAAGTTGGCACAGTATCTGCAACAGTTATAACAAGAGAAACATTATATTTATAGCTGGCAGTTAGATAATAATTCTATTGCCATATTATCCAAAAGGACAAGTCTATGAACACTGTACAAAAAGGTTTTACCCTAATCGAACTAATGATCGTGATCGCTATTATCGGTATTCTAGCTGCGATCGCACTACCTGCTTATCAAGACTATACAGCTCGTGCACAAGCATCAGAAGGATTCACAGCGACTTCTGGTCTACAAAGTGATATAGGGGTCTATGTAGCAGATAAAGGTGCTCTTCCAGCTACTGCCGATTATGCTGCTGGTAAACCTGCTGCACCAATTGCTGCCCAAGCCAAGGCTTTAGACGGTAAATATTTTGCTCCAGGTGGCGTTACAGTTGGTGATAAAGGCGTCATTACTGTGAAATTTGACGCAGGTTCAAATAGTGGTAAGGCTATGATATTGGAACCTACTAATAATGGTGGCCAAATATCAGGCTGGAAGTGTGCGCCTGCTGCTACTACTGGTATTGATGCTTCACGCTTACCTGCTAGCTGTCAGTAATTGCTGATCGTATTTGCTAGTCTTCTGAGTATAAAAAAGCCCTAGCAATTGCTAGGGCTTTTTTTAATTTTTTAATAAGGAAGATCTATCATGAGAATACAGAACGGTTTCACTTTAATAGAGCTGATGATTGTCACCGCTATGATCGGTATTCTAGCAGCTATCGCCATACCCAGTTATTTAAATTATATTGGTAAATCTCAAACAGTCGAAGGTTTTACTGTCTCTAATGGTTTGCGTAGTGAGATAGCGGCACATGTATGGGAAAACAAACGCTTTCCTAATGCAGCAGAGGTCGCTGTTACAGGAGTTATCGGTAGACAGGCTAATTCACTTGATGGCAAATACGTTTCTAAGAATGGGGTTAAAGTCGCACCAAATACAGGTGTTATCATTATCAATTTTGATGCTGGAAATATCGCTGGTAAAACGCTGGTATTAACGCCCGAAATAAACATACTGAATAATCAACAAGTCATTCAATGGGTATGTAGTGGTACAATAGGTAAAGATAAGCTACCGACTAGTTGCCAGAGTTAAACGGCTTATATATTTTTATTTGAAACTGTGATAACTGGTATAAGCGTTTTACCTATAAATAAAATATTGATGTAATCTATGCTAAATACCTCTCTAAATTTTCGTCTTAAAGCTTTTGGAATTCATCTTGGGATTTCTATTCTTATAGCATTAGTGAGTTTGTATATAGTATTTATGGTATGGCATCCTGCACCGCTTGCGAAAGCAGTTGGTGTAACTCATATATTTATCATGATGCTGGTCATTGACGCTGTGCTTGGTCCCTTACTCACTTTAATCGTTGCCAAACCGGATAAAAAGTCATTAAAGTTTGATTTGGTAGTCATTATTATTTTACAGCTTGCAGCCTTTATCTATGGCATGTATAACATTGCTCATAGCAGGCCTGTCTATATTGCTTTTGATACGCTACGCTTTGAAGTCGTTCAAGCTAATGAAATACCGAAAACCAGCTTAGAGCAAGCCCAAGCACCGTATCAGCACTTAGAGTGGGGAGCGCCTACGTATGTAGCTGTCGCCGCGGTAAAAAATGACAAGGAAAAAAGTGCTCGTTTGTTTCAAGAGCTAGAAACAGGAATCGCGCCAAGTAAGCAGCCTCATCTGTATGAGCCATTAGATAAACAGTGGTCGGTGATTAACGATAAAGCCAAACCTATCAGCAAGCTATATCAGTCCAACGATAAGTCGCGGGTGGATGGCGTCATCGATAAATATCCATCTATTATTGCATGGTTGCCATTGGTCGCTTATGAGCAGGATATGATAGTGTTAATCGGTGATAATAGTGTAATAGATATTGTAGATTTAAAACCTTAAGAATAAAAAACCACCGAACAGCAGTTGCCGCTCGGTGGTTTTTTATTGACGGGGTTTATCCACGCATCAAAGTGCGATCAGGCTGCCTACTTCTCTAAATACTGAATCTTACCTTCTACGCCGTCCCATTTGGCGGCTTCTGGCATCTGCTCTTTCATCTCTGTGATGTTTGGCCATTTTTGCGCCAGCTCTTCGTTTAGCTGAGTGAACATCTCTTGCCCTTTGGGTACTTCATCTTCTGAGAAGATCGCATTGGCTGGACATTCAGGCTCACATAGCGCGCAGTCGATACACTCATCAGGGTCGATGACAAGGAAGTTTGGTCCTTCATAAAAGCAGTCCACAGGACAGACTTCTACACAGTCGGTGTATTTGCAAAGAATGCAGTTATCTGTAACGACAAAGGTCATAGTGATGTCTACCTGTTATTGATTTGGCTTTTGGCTAAATAGAATAGTCGAAAATAAAGCGTATTTTAGCGCCTTTACTACGATTTGACAATTCCCTTTAATGACCAATGATTTTCTTCAAATGATAGATTAAATCGTGCGCTTGTTTGGGAGTCAAGCTATCAGGATCAATGGCGCTTAGTTCGTCTTCTATGCTAAATAACTGATTTTGCTTTAGATTATCCTCTGTATTTGGTGATTGTACTATGTAACTAGTCTGCGGTTCTAGAACAGCGTTATTGTTATGTTCTAGCTGTTTATCCGTTACTGAATTAGCTAAGTCATTTTTATCATCAATAGTTTTTTCATTTTCTGCTTTTAGATTGTCTATGAAGTAACGTTTGGCGTCATTTAATACTTGAGTGGGGATACCCGCCATCTTCGCGACATGCAATCCAAAGCTAGAACTTGCAGCGCCCTCACAGATCTGATGAAGGAGGAGTAGCTGACCATCGATTTCACTGGCGGCGACGTGGACGTTACGAATATCGTCACTTGTCTGTCCCAATTGCGTCAGTTCAAAATAATGAGTGGCAAATAACGTCAGGCAGCCAATATCGACTAGACGGTTGACACAGGCATGAGCGATTGCCAAACCATCAGTGGTGGCGGTACCGCGTCCGACTTCATCCATCAATACCAGTGATTTATGGGTTGCTTGATTTAATATATTGGCCGTCTCTATCATTTCAACCATAAAGGTAGATTTACCACCAGCCAGATCGTCCGCTGAGCCGATACGGGTAAAGATACGGTCAATATCACCAATATGTGCATGCTCGGCGGGCACAAAGCTGCCGCAATGAGCAAGCAAAACAATCAGCGCTGTTTGGCGCATATAGGTAGACTTACCACCCATGTTAGGGCCAGTGATGAGGAGCAGTCTTTCAGGATGTCCTTCATCAGCATTGGCACTACCCAGCACGCAGTCATTGGCGACAAAATAATTTGTACTTGATGCAGCACCGTTTCGATTGTTCGCGTTCGCTTGATTTAACGCCGCTTCGACCACGACATGACGACCTTGGCGGATATCAATATGGGTCTGATTTTTCGCTATAGATTTATTTTGATTTTCTGAAACTCCTCCCATAACTGGGCGTTGCCAATGGTAAGTCGTCGCAAGCTGCGCCCAATTACTGAGGACATCGATTTGGGCAATAGCAGCGCTCAGTTGTTGTAGCTCAGCCAAGTTCTCGTTTAGTTGGTTGAGCAGCGCTTGGTACAGCGTTTTCTCACGAGCCAATGCCAAAGATTGCGCACTCAGATATTCTGTCTCGACCTCTTTTAATTCATCAGTAATAAAACGCTCACTACTCTTGAGCGTTTGCCGACGGATAAAGTGGGCAGGGGCATTTTTCGCTTGCATCTTGGGCAATTCAAAGTAAAAGCCACTGACTTTATTAAAGCCGACTTTTAGACTCGGTAATTGATTGTCTTGACGCGCTCGCTCTACCATGTCGTCCAATGTCACTTGGATATTGTCGTGAAGATGGGTGAGGCGATCGAACTCTTCATCATAACCGGCAGCTATCATACCGCCATCACGGATATGTGCAGGTGGTTCAATGACAATGGCACGCTCGATTAACTCAGCCACCGCTTGAACGGCTGGCAGCCTGGCAGGCAATTGCTGCATCAACATGGGTAATAGACCAGCGTCTTCATGGCTGATACCTGACACTGTCAGTAGAGTGGTAATCTGGGCGCTGCTCGCGATACCATCGGCGAGCTTGCGTAAATCACGAGGTTTGGCACTCATCAGCCCGATGCGACTACTGATTCGCTCAATATCGCCAATGGTATTCAGTGTTTCTCGTAAACGTGTCACCAGTGAGCTATTTTCTGAATTTTGATTCGAATTACCATCCGCATTCAATAGGGACGTTATCGCATCTAGACGCATATTGATACGCGCATGCTGACGCAGTGGACGCTTCATTTGCTGTATGAGCAGTCGCTTGCCCATTGGCGTTTGACAATGGTTAAGGACGGATATTAGGGAAGTACCGCTACTACTGACTGGACTAAATAACTCAAGGTTTTGCTGACTATTGGCATCAATAATCAAATAATCGTCACTGTATTCAACGATCAGCTGATTGACTTGTGGCACATGGCGCTGCTGAGTTTGCTGTGCATAATGAATAAGCGCAGCACAGCTAGTTTGCGCCAGCAGGTTATCTGCGATACCCAAACCATCGAGACGTTGCACCTCAAACTGCTGACAAAGCGTGTCGCTCGCGTGCGTACGGTGAAAGTCATTGGCCGCGACTTCTATAATAGGGCAGTCCAGATGTTGCCGTAACCACAGCATCCACTGTGCATCAGTGCCATCAGTGCCGCCAATGCTATCGCTGAGTGCTTCACTAATGATACATTCACTAGGCGCAAAACGAGCAAGTACCGTCAGCATTTGAGTTTGCAATCCATCTATATCGTTTTTATCTGCTATTAGCGTCTGAGTAGTCAATGTACCTGCAGCTAGATCCATTTGGCTAACAGCTGCTTGTAACGTCTGGCTATTATCTTGCGTTTTTAAATGAGCAATATCGATGGCGACGACAGTCGGTGTATGGTTTGGTGCAATGAGTGCATCATCAGTAATAGTACCTGCTGTCAGCGTTTTGACCACTTCACGGCGCATGATGCTACCAGCCGCCGATTTACTTTTGTCTTTTTTTTGCTTGTCGCCCATCGCAGGGATATTGGCATTATTGTTGGCGCTGCCAGCATTGGTCGTTGTCGACTCGTCAATTTGCTCACACACGACGACCGTTTGCCCAGCCGCGATGAGGCGTGCCATGTAGCTATCGGCTGCATGAAAAGGAACGCCCGCCATCGCTATCGGGTTGCCCGCTTTATCCGTACCACGACGCGTCAGAGTGATGTCTAATATTTGCGCCGCCCGCTTAGCATCATCAAAGAACAGCTCATAAAAATCCCCCATCCGGTATAGCAGCAATGCTTGTGGATAGTTGGCTTTCATGGTTAGATATTGCACCATCATTGGCGTATGATCTGCTAAGTTATAGACGGTATCGCCGATGCTTAAACAGTCAGATGTATTTGGTTTTGATAAGGCATTATCTGATTGAGTAGAAATAGATGAATGATTTTGGACGGACGGCTTTACGGTCATGCAGAGTCTCTTATTATGTTTCGATAGATTTTTATTAAATAGCATTTGCGGCAGCTGGTTTCGGATTAGCGCCAGTTTTATAGATTGTTTTGGTACGATAGAGTTGATATAACAAATGCGCCTGGTACGTACCGAAGAAGGATATAACGATTAGATTTAGGCTAGATTATATCGACAGCGCCATATGACAGCCACCTCATAGCTATCACATACAGGCGCCAAAAAAGCTAAGAAATTTAATAAAGTAAGCGCTATTTTAACACGTCCTGCTCGGTTTTTGCCTTGGCAAATATCTACTCACCGCCCTTGTATCCATCAGCGCCATAACCATATATAATGACGGCACACTTAATTGGGCGATACTAAATTAGGTAGTACTTAGTCGGGTAATGACAAGGCCACGAGCTAAGCTTTGGCTAATGCGCACTAATTATCGAATATTCCATAGGTCAAAAAATTATGTTATCAAAGATTATAGGCAGTGTGGTTGGCACCAAAAATGACCGCGAACTAAAACGCATGCGTAAAGTGGTCAGCAAGATCAACGCACAAGAGGCTGAAATACAAGCCCTGTCTGATGAGCAACTACAACAAAAAACGGCAGAGTTCAAAGCCCGCCACCAAAAAGGCGAAAGCTTAGATGCACTATTGCCAGAGGCGTTTGCCGTCTGCCGCGAAGCCTCATTGCGTGTCAATGGTATGCGCCATTATGACGTACAGCTGATCGGTGGTATCACCTTGCACGAAGGCAAAATCGCTGAGATGAAAACGGGCGAAGGTAAAACCCTAATGGGCACCTTGGCGATGTATCTCAATGCCATCAGTGGTAAAGGCGTGCATTTGGTCACGGTCAACGACTATCTTGCGGCGCGTGATGCGGAGCTCAACCGTCCGCTCTTTAACTTTTTGGGCATGACTGTCGGCGTGATTTACTCACAGCAGCCGCCACAAGAAAAAATCGACGCCTATCAAGCCGATATCACGTACGGTACCAACAACGAGTACGGTTTTGATTATTTGCGTGACAACATGGTCTTTAGTCTAAAAGAGAAAAAACAGCGCCCGCTAAACTTTTGTATTATCGATGAGATTGACTCAATCTTAATCGATGAGGCACGTACGCCGCTGATTATCTCAGGGCAAGCCGAAGACTCTTCGCGCATGTATGCGCTGATTAACACCATCATTCCACGGCTTAAGCGCTCAAAAGACGAAGAAGCCAATAAAAATAACGAAGATGAAGATTTTTGGATTGATGAAAAAAACCGTCAGATTGAGATTAGCGAAAAAGGCTATGAAAAAATCGAGCGCTTCCTAGTCGAAGTGGGCGAGCTTGGTGAAAACGAAAGTTTATATAGTCCAAGCCGCTTGCCGTTATTGGCTCACGTCCAAGCTGCCATCCGTGCGCATCATGTATTTGTCAAAAACGTCCACTATATCGTCGATGAAGGCGAGGTGGTCATCGTTGATGAAAACACAGGCCGTACTATGCCTGGTCGCCGCTGGTCAGAAGGTCTGCATCAAGCAGTAGAAGCCAAAGAAAACGTTGAAATCCAAGCAGAAAACCAAACACTTGCAACCACCACATTCCAAAACTACTTCCGTCTATATGACAAGCTGTCTGGTATGACGGGTACCGCTGATACTGAAGCGGCAGAATTTAAATCTACTTACGATCTAGATGTCATCGTCATTCCAACGCATGAGCCGATTGCTCGTATCGATATGGATGATCAGATTTTCTTAACCAAGTTAGGCAAATACAAGGGCATTATCCGCGAGATTAAAGACATTCAAGCCAAAGGTGCACCTGTGCTGGTCGGTACAGCGACCATTGAAGCCAGTGAAGAACTGTCTTATTTGCTCGATCAAGAAGGCGTGAAGCATAACGTCCTAAACGCCAAGCAGCATGAGCGTGAAGCTGAGATTATCGCACAGGCTGGTAGCCCAAAATCAGTGACGATCGCCACCAACATGGCAGGTCGTGGTACGGATATTATCCTTGGTGGTAATTGGCAGTCGTTTATTGAAGATGTCGATTCGGTCAGTCCGGAGGAGATGCAGCGCCTAAAGTCTCAGTGGCAGGTGAAGCATGACCAAGTGGTAGCGGCGGGTGGTTTGCATATCATTGGCTCTGAGCGTCATGAATCACGCCGTATCGATAACCAGTTACGTGGTCGTGCTGGTCGTCAGGGTGACCCTGGGATGTCGCGCTTTTTCTTATCGCTCGAAGATGATTTGATGCGTATCTTCGCAGGCGATCGCGTGGTCAATATGATGCGTGCCATGGGTCTAAAAGAAGACGAAGCCATCGAGCACAAGATGGTGTCAAAATCGATCGAAAACGCGCAAGGTAAAGTTGAGAGCCGCGATTTTGATGCACGTAAGAATCTGTTGAAATATGATGATGTTGCCAACGAGCAGCGTAAAGTTATCTATGGTCAGCGTGATGATTTGCTTGCCGAAATGGACTTATTAGAAGCCATTGAAGTGATGCATCATGAAGTCTATAACGCCATGATCAACCAGTTCATTCCGCCTGGCTCGATCGACGATCAGTGGAACATTGACGGATTAGAAGATGAGCTTGAGGACGAGTTTAAAGTCACGATGCCGATCAACGATTGGCTAGATGAAGACCGCCGTCTAGATGAAGAAGGACTGCGTGCCAAGATTATCCAAACAGCCATAGACCGTTATCACAGCCGCCGTGAGCAAATGGGTGAGCAAGACGCCGCCCAGCTTGAGCGTCATTTTATGCTACAGAGTCTAGACAAGCACTGGAAAGAGCATTTGACACAGATGGATCAGCTGCGTAAAGGTATCCATCTACGCGGCTATGCGCAGAAAAACCCTGAGCAGGAATACAAGCGTGAATCATTTGAATTGTTCCAAATGATGCTTGGGGCGATTAAGTCTGAAACGGTACAAGATTTATCACGTGTTCATATCCCAACCAAAGAAGAGCTAGAGGCGTTGGAAGCTCAGCAACGTGAGAATGCGGCGCATATGCAAATGCAGTTTGAACATGATGACGTAGATAATTTAGATAGCAATGTAAACAGTGCAGCCGCTCAGCCGCAACCACAAAACCGCAGCCTTAGTGGTACGGCAGCAGCTGGCGCTGCTATGGCAGCCAGTGGTAGCAACGCCAATGAGCCAAACCCGTATGCTGGTATGAATATTAGCCGTAATGCCCCTTGTCCTTGTGGTTCAGGGCTCAAGTACAAACAGTGCCACGGCAAAATCTAATCAGTATGGTCTTTTAATCATTAGTAATTATGATTAAAGTCTGTAGACTGCTAAATAGTAAGCCCTTATCTCAACCAGATAGGGGCTTTTTTATATCTTATCAAGGCTGCTTGTTCTATAATTTACCGTTCTATAGCAGATGAACACTTTGTATTGATTGCTTACAAATTCAGCATAGGCGTGAATTTATGGACACGCTATAGTGTTTAGTATACCTATTTGGGAGAGCGTTATGAGTTTAGAATTATTAAAAAAATTGCGTACTTCAGTCGCATTGACGGGGTTGCTCGCTGGTGCATTAACGATCAGTGCCTGTCAGCAACAATCAGAGCCAGAGTCAAGTATGGAAGATGGTGTCAATGCTGAAGAATCTGTACCAATGTCAGCCGAGCCTGCTGAGCCAAGTGATGTCGTTGTAAATACTGAAGATGCTTCACTTAATGAAGTAGAAGGTGATACGGTCGCATCGGTAAACAGCGGTGTGACGCAGGTATCGTATCTGTGTTCACCTGAGCTAAAAGTTGAAGCGACTTATAAAGAAGATGCCAATCAAGTGGTCGTTGCCACTGATATGGGAACAGTAACACTGAATCAGACCAATGAAGGCAGTAATCCAGAAGTGTTTGAAGTTGCCACAGGGTTAGATGGCGGTCAAGGGTTTACTCAGTGGCGTGTGGCGCATGAAGAACGCGAAACTGGTGTCATGCGTACAGCTGGAGAAGATGAGTCAACCGTAAATACGTTTGAATGTAATAAAGTATAAAATTTTGATTACTACGTACCACACAAAAAAAGCAACGCGAGATTAGCGTTGCTTTTTTTTGTCAGTGATTTATCTATGCTGATGATTAAATCACCAGTATCTCATTTATTTTGGTCGAGTAGCATTGGCCTCATGTGCCAAAAACCCTTCTTCAGTCACATCGAGCTCTTCATGTTTCAACTCTACTTGAATACTATCGGTATGGATATGTGTGCTCTTATTGACTTCAATTTCTTGGATGGCGTAGGTATCTTTAGTAATAGTTGCTACTTGGCGTGATAAAACGATTTCAATCGGCTCGTTACCAACCTCTATTTGTTTACCATTGACGGTCACCACGGCTTTACTATCTAGTGAGGGTTCAACATGACGCAATATATCTCTGTCATCATAGTTACCTGACAGTAATTCTTGACTCTCTGCATCATGATACTCAGTGCGAATGGTAATGTATTCTTCTATAAGCTCAATAGGCACTTCAATGGTCTTGGTTCGGGCATGCTTGGTGACAGTCACTTTACCAACGTCTAGGCGCTCTTTATTGATGACAGGTCGCTCTTCTAATAGCTCCAAATGCCCAACATTGACGACATTGGCGGTTTCATCAGCTAGTGTGCTTTTTTGGTTTTCCAAATCGTCTTGGTATAAGTTTTCTGTATGGTCAGTAGTCATTTTTATTTCCTTATAATTATAAAATGATGAATCGGGCAAAATGCAATGTTAACGAATGATATTGAATTTATTACTATCATTAATCATTACTATAATAACTCACGTCCCCATATTATCGATACAAAAAAGACCAGAGATATGCTCTGGTCTTAATCTGCTAAGTCAAAATGCTTAGCTACCTATTATTATCACATCTCATAATGAAATCACAATGACATTAAAAGACGCAAAGTATCAGGGTATTACATACCACGAGCGCGGCGTACATCATCTGCTGTGATATCATCACGGTCAACTAAATTGCCTTCACGGTCGACCACATTACCGTCATTATTAACGTCTAGCTCTTCGCGCTGGATAGTCTCAACGATAGTTTCAGTATGACGCTCTGTTGTTTTACCAACATTAACTTCTTCAGACACATAAGTGTCTTTACCAACACGAGCACGTTCTGCTTCTAACTCAACTTCAACGGTATCATTAGTATCCATATCACCGATGCGGCGGTCTGTTGGGCGATCAACGCTAGTGCGCTGAATATCAGCATGTTCTTCTTCTAGCTCAACCTCGACATTGCGCTCTTCAGTCACAACATGTTTGCCAACTTTTACAAGGCCTGCAACGATACGGTCTTTATTGACAGTTAAACGCTCTTCTAAAAGCTCTAGTGTGTTTGGTGCATCATAAGAATGGTCTGCGATGTCTACGCGCTCTTCAGCTGGAACGGTATCAGCAGTAAACGCTTGACGATCTTTTTCGTATTGCTCTTTATAGCTGTACTGATAGTCGTGGTCATATACTTCCATGGCTTCTACTTGAGACTTGGTCAAGCTATCGAAGAAAACATCATCACCAACAATACGAGCAAGACCCGCTGGTACTAATACCTCTTTTGAGCTAAACCAGCCACCTGCATCAACGATTAGGTAACGAATACGGCCAGTAGTGTCTTCTACTAACGCACCTTCAATTTTACCGATTTTTTCTTCATTAACGCCGTAAGCAGTTTTGTCTGTTGGATCATAATAGTCATCACCGATTAGGTCACGATGAGTGGCTTGAATATCTTTTAAACGGATTAGTTGGCTCATTATTGTCTTCCTTTTTTATGAGTTAGTATTTGTAAAAATTATTTTATAAATGGATATTCTTAAAATTGCTGATGAATACTTATTTTAAATTCTGGGCAAAAATTACTTCAATAATCGAATTTCAATAAGTAAGTTAAGAGATATATCACAACATCTCTGCATCAACTTGTAGCCATCCTAACACTATGATTTTGGATGAAATACATGAGCAAGGTAGCAAAATGTGCGCTTGGGGTAATTACATGTAATAGGCTGTAAGTGGTATAACATAGGTGGGGTACAACTTAACGAGTCTTAACACAAAGAAATGTTTGAAGTTAACGTTGAATCAATAGACACAAAAAAACCGCAGAGCAATGAGCAATGCGGTTCTTGAACAAAAGATAAATACCAATAAATGCGTGAAGTTAAATGTTACGAGCTATCTGAGCAACGACACGCTAGTATTGCTTTTACTTAAGGAAGCTCAATAGCAACGGCAACTGCTTCGCCGCCACCAATACAAAGTGTCGCAACGCCTTTTTTGCCGCCGGTACGCTTGAGAGAATTGATGAGTGTCACTAGGATTCGTGCACCTGAACAGCCTACTGGATGACCAAGCGCACAAGCGCCGCCTTCAACGTTAACTTTGGCGTGGTCGATGTTTAGCTCGTCCATAGCCGCCATAGTGACCATCGCAAAAGCTTCGTTAATTTCCCATAGATCCACATCAGCGACTGACCAGCCAGCATTTGCTAGTACTTTTTCGATGGCACCGATCGGAGCGATGGTGAATTCGCTTGGGTGACGAGAGTTTGAAGCAGTGGCAACGATGCGAGCTTGATAATCCAGACCTTCAGCCTTTGCTTGTGACTCTTTCATGACGACGACAGCAGCAGCACCGTCTGAGATTGAGCTGGCATTGGCTGCAGTGATCGTACCGTCTTTTGCAAATGCTGGGCGTAAGCTTGGGATACGATCAGCATTCGCTAGGCCTGGTTGCTCATCAGTATCGACCGTTTGCTCGCCTTTACGAGTTTCAAACGTCACAGGCTCAATTTCATCTTTGAAGTGATTGTCTTTGATAGCGGTTAGCGCGCGACTGAGTGATTCGATGGCAAACTCATCCATCTTTTCACGTGTATAGCCTTTTTTATCCGCCATTTCTTGAGCGAACATACCCATGAGCTTACCAGTCTCAGCATCTTCTAGACCGTCTAAGAACATATGATCTTTGACTTCTTTGTGACCCATGCGGTAGCCACCACGCGACCCTGGCATCAGATACGGTGCATTGGTCATTGACTCCATACCACCAGCTACAGCAACATTGAAGCTACCAGCTTTGATGCCATCATGTGCTTGCATGACGGCTTTTAGACCTGAGCCGCATAGCTTGTTAATGGTGACCGCGCCAGTCGCGTCAGACAATCCAGCTTTGCGCATGGCTTGACGGGCAGGGCCTTGACCCAAACCTGCAGTCAAGATACAACCCATGATTACTTCATCAATATCATCGACACTAACGCCTGAGCGTTCGACAGCGGCTTTGATTGCAGCAGCGCCCAAATCGCTAGCACTCATGTCTTTTAGTATGCCTTGGAAGCCGCCCATTGGTGTACGTGCGCCGTTTAAGATTACAATTGCATCATTTGACATCGTTATTATTCCTTATTTACGTATTTTAAATGAAAGTGCCTCATAGAGAGGTAGAGGTAAGGGCTGGTTCGCTGTTACTCTTTATCAGTTAGCACTTGCCTGGTTCACTGATAAAGGGGGTGATAAGCGTGGCTTGCTAAAATTATGTTTTAAGCCAGCTCATCTAAGCGAATGCGTACTACTTTATCAGTAATGGTCTCTAATTTTTCAATTTTTTCGATAGCGAGATTCATCTGACTCTCGACCACAGGTAGGGTTAAGATAATGACAGGTACTTGACCAACTTTATGCGCAGGTTTCTGTAGAATGGCATCGATATTGATACCTGCATCGCTTAGGATGCGAGTGATGTCCGCTAAAACACCTGGGCTATCATAAGCATGTACACGTAAGTAGTAACCAGTAATCATCTGCTCAGCACGTAATATTGGTGTGTCTGAGAGTTGCTCAGGGATAAATGCTAAGTGCGGTACATGGTGTCCACGATTGTTTTGCTCGCTGCTGTTTTGCTCGTCGCCACTTTTGCTACCTAATACACGGACGAGATCCATGACGTCGGCCATCACTGCCGAAGCAGTAGCACCAGCACCAGCGCCATCACCGCAGTAGAGTGTTTGCCCAAGTGGATGTGAGTTGACCAATACCGCGTTTTTTACGCCGTTGACATTGGCAAGCAACGCATCTTGTGGAATAAGCGTTGGATGTACACGCAACTCAACGCCAGCATCATCACTGTTGCCTTGACCATCACGGCGTACTGCAAATCCTAAATGTTTGATGCGATAGCCAAGCTCTTCGGCGTAGTTGACATCTTGTAGTGTGATACCAGTGATGCCTTCACAGTAGACTTTGTCAAACTGTAGCGGGATACCAAAGGCAATCGAGGCAAGCAAGGCTAGTTTGTGCGCCGCGTCGATGCCTTCCACATCAAAAGTTGGATCTGCTTCTGCATAACCCAGCTCTTGCGCCTCCTCTAGTACGTCGGCAAATGGGCGACCTTTGTCACGCATTTCGGTCATGATAAAGTTGCCAGTACCGTTAATGATACCTGCGAGCCAATCAACTTTATTGGCAGCAAGCGCTTCGCGCATCACTTTGATAATTGGGATACCGCCTGCCACCGCTGCTTCATAAGCAACATGGACATTATTTTCTTCAGCAAAGGCAAAAATCTCATTACCGTGTTCAGCCAATAGCGCTTTATTTGCAGTTACGACATGCTTACCGTTTTTAATAGCTTGCATGATGACGTCTTTAGCCAAGGTCGTACCACCAATCACTTCGATAACGATATCGACATTGTCGCTTGCCGCAATTGCCATCAAGTCACTGTTTTGCATGATGCTGGTATCAATATCATCACGCTGACGGCGCGTACCCACTTCGGTAATAATAATATCGCGTCCACTACGGCGTTTTAGCTCATCTAAATTGTCATTGATTAGGTTGATCACACCTGTTCCGACGGTGCCTAAACCAAGTATCGCTAGTTTGATGGAATTGCTCACAGTATCCTCAAGAGGTTAAATATAATGAAGCGGGCATAACGCTGGGGCAATAGCAAATGAGTCTGCGGCATAACACCGGCAGTCTATAGGCATTTTCTAGTGCTACTTTGCATACATACTTCATTATAGTTGAATAAAAAATGCTCAGATAAAAGGGTATTGCTAATTTTGCATCGCGCTTTATCGTATCATACCGACAAGCAGTTGTGACGTCTACACAATGTCGATAAGGTTATATAGGGTATAGATTATAGAATAACTATCGTGCTCATCTGTACTTGGCATACTCAGATATTGCTCAAGCGGTGCTGTCTTATATTTAAATCCATTCATATAAACGGTAGATATTAGAATATATTAAAAATATCACATGTTAGGATTAAGTATTAGTTTGCACCGACAGCTTGCGCCAGTTGTGCTGCAGGTAAATAGCCACCTACTTGCTCGCCTGCTTCAGTAAAGATGGCAGGGGTACCGCGTACACCCAGTCTTGATCCTAGAGCCATATGCGCTTGCACAGGGGTAGCACAGCTAGGCGCTTGCACATTGGCACCCATTTTTGCTTGATCCATCGCTGCGTTACGATCCTGACTACACCAAATCGCTTCCATCTTTGGCACAGACTCTTGACTGCGTGGCCATGCGAGATATCGCACTTCGATACCGCGCGCATTGATATCATCCATTTCTGAATGTAGTTTACGGCAGTAGCCACAGTCGGCATCAGTAAAGGCATAGACGACCGCTTTGGTCTCACCTTTTGCTGGATAAATGATCATCTCTTTTTTATCAACAGCTTGTAACGCTTCTTGCGCGGTACTGGCCGCCAAAGCAGCACTGATATCAACTGGCGTATCACCACCAACGGCAACGATCTGTCCTTGGATAATATGCTTACCCGACTTATCGGTAAAGAAAGAGGGTAGCCCTTCAGCAGTCACCCAATAAATACCGTCCATATCTGTTGGTACCGCTGAGACGATCGTTTCTTCGATACCAGAGGCCTTTAGGTTTGCTTGTAATGCACTAACTACTGCAGAGTCATTATCAGCTGACGCTTTGGCTGGTGCATCCTTGGTCTGCGCCGCGTTGACAACACTGGTATTACCGGTTGCATCCGCTGCATTGTTTGAGCAGCCAGCAGCAACACCTACTAGCAAGGCACTCATCACAAAACGAGATAGGGTAGTACGAGAGAAAAAATTATTCGTCGTGGTATTTTTGCTAATGGATGACGGCATATGGATTTCCTATAGGCATCGCGCCTAGACATGAGTTCGTTATATACAAAGCGTTGTGGATTACAATATATAGTAAGGTGTCTGTATAGTGTTTTAAAGGTTTAATTTTACAGAAGTTTTTATAAATGATTGATAGTAAAGATAAGCGGTAAAATCGCTATATTAGCATATTTATGGATAATGACAGCTCAAATGCACTGTCTAATAAATGCAAATAATCCCAACTTTTAAGAATAGCTGACAACACAAATTCAAAAAATAAGATACATTTGTACTATGTAATATATGGACGTGCCCTTGTAGTCTACTGCTAACAGCATTGTTATTATAAGAATTGTTTTTATAAGAACTCTAATAAAAAACTTTGTTTTAATGATTTCAGTAGTACTTACTTCAACAAATTTGCTTTAAGGAGCACACATGGCAGGTGCCAGTTTATTAACCTTACTTGATGATATCAGTGTGATATTGGATGACGTCTCCGTCATGACCAAAGTCGCTGCCAAAAAAACCGCTGGGGTATTGGGCGATGATTTGGCGTTGAATGCTGAGCAAGTTACTGGTGTCAAAGCCAACCGCGAACTACCTGTTGTCTGGGCAGTTGCTAAGGGCTCGTTCATCAATAAGCTCATTTTGGTACCAGCAGCGTTATTGATTAGTGCGATTTATCCACCGCTTGTCACGTTTTTATTGATGTGTGGCGGTCTGTTCTTGGTTTATGAGGGGGCTGAAAAAGTCATACATCGGTTTTGGCCACATGCATTGCCACATGATGAAGAACAAAATGCTCGCCGAAAAGCCAATGCCGATGAAACAGTCGATTTAGTGGCATTTGAAAAAGAAAAAATCAAAGGGGCCATACGTACAGATTTTATCTTATCCGCTGAGATTATCGTGATTGCACTAGGCGCAACGGCAAGTGCTACTTTGCTAGAACGCAGTTTAGTATTGTCCATCTTGGCAATTGGTATTACGATTGGTATTTATGGTTTGGTCGCTGGTATTGTCAAAATAGATGATGCAGGCCTACATCTGATGGAGCAAGAAAGCACGTTTAAGAAGAAATTAGGTAAGGTGATGTTTGCCGCCGCGCCAAAGCTCATGAAGTTTTTATCCATTGCAGGGACGTTGGCTATGTTCTTAGTGGGTGGCGGTATCTTAGTACATGGTATTGGCTTTTTGCATCACGGTGTAGAGGATATCGCACATCTCACTGGTATTTTTGAAGGAGTAACAACCACCGTATTAAATGGTGTTATTGGTTTTATTATCGGTGTGGCAGTTGTGGCATTGCTTACCATTATTGATAAAGTTCGCGGCAAAGATGATAAGGCTTCTTCTACTCATTAAGCTGGTTTGTGGTTTTATCTTATGTCCAATTTTATTCTAAATAGATAATTAAACAAAAACCTATTAAAGCAAAAGCCCCAAAGCTATTAGTAGCTTTGGGGCTTTTATATTTCTGCTTCTATATATTAGCTTTCGCTATCGGTATCATCAGACGCAAGCTTCTCAGCTTGGGTCGGTTTTTTATGATCCGTTTTGGGCTTGCGACTGCGTGCCTTTGGAACCTTCGGCGTCGTCAGGTTAAACATGCCGGTCTGTGGCAGCAATTGCTCAGCCACATTCTCGATCATGTTTTTATAGCTGGCGATGGTGGTCTTAGATTTAGCTGCTTGACTGTCATCTTTGCTCGTCTCTTTAGCAGATTCTTCTACTTTAGATTCGGTTGTTTGCTCAGCCTCTTCTGCATCAGACTTTTCTACATCTGCCTGTGTTGCATCAGCTTCCGTCGTATTGACTCCTTGTGCTTCACTGGCTTGAGCTTCTACACGGTTAGCAGCTGATTGCGCTTGCTCGACTTCTAGCAATTTCTCACTATCAGCGCTGACATGGTCAGCCTGAGCTTGATTGGCCAGTGCTGTCGCTTCAACGTTATGTGCATCCACTTCGCTATTGTTTTGCTTAGTATTTACTAGCGATGCTTCATTGCTCGAAGTCTGCTTTGTAGGAACACTCAACACAGCTGGCTCTTGGTAGTCAGGATGCTGACCGCGTGGATCATTGCTGGCACGCTTGCCAATGGCACGTGGTTCAACGGCGGTTTTGCCTTGAGCTACTGCAAATTGACTGACTGCTTGAGTCATCGCTGCGAAGCGTGCCAAGTAATCGGCTGCTAATGGCTGGTAGCCATAGTTGCTAAAGTCAAAGCGCTGACTGGCCATATTGTTGCTATGGTTGTCATCGACAGCATTCTCAACGTTGGTGCTATTATCTGCAGATTGCGCTTGCTCGTTATACAAGGCAATTGTCTCGATAAAGCAGCTGATAACGCCATTTTCTGCTAAGCGAGTTTGCGCGTCTGGCAGCGTCGCACGAATAAACTCACCAACGGTGCCACGTATCGCTGCTACACTTACAGTAGTAGCTTCGACCTGAGGTGTTGCTTTTGCTTGCTGAGCACGTACCACACGTGGGTCGTTGCTAGCTTGACCAAACTTCTCAGCAGTCACGTAACGTTCACCAAACAGTGATTCGTGTGTTAACTCAAGTGCTGAGTTACTCATGCCTTTATCATTGGCACCACTGTCATTAGCTGGAACTTTTTTAGCTTCTTCAGCTTTACTGACATTATCAGTGGTACCAGTATCAGTGGTCTCAGCTTTCTGATGCTCGGGCTTGGTTTTGGCCTGTTCTGCATCAGCCGTTTTTGTACTAACTGACTGACTGTCTACGTCGCCAGCAGAGGCTGGTTGGTCGCTAGAAGAGGTTGGTTGCGCTTGTTCTGACTGATTTTTATTATCAGTGCTCTGCTTACGATCAGGTGCATTGTTTTGCACCTTAGCGTTAGTAGTCGCCTCTTGGTTGTTTTGAGTCTGATTCTCAGACGTCTCTACCGTACCCTTTTTATTGTCACCTTTTTGGTCAGTATTTTTCTCACTGTTACTAGGCTTGTTGGCAGCTTGCTGAGTAGCGTGATCTTTTGTGCTCTCGTTCTTTGCCGTGCCGTTTGTTGAGCGTTGTTTATCGCTAGATTGAGGCTTAGCAGGCGTGGACTTGCTATCATCTAAAGATAAGTGTACAACTTCTGACGCCTTTAGCTTGGTCGGTGCTTCATTGACTTGTAGCACGACTTCATTAGGGTCCTGACTACGACGTGTGCCAGATTGGTTTTTACCATTGGCATCGTCGCTATTTTTACCATTTTGCTGCTTGTTTTGCTTAACATCGTCAGCCGTTAGCGTCTCACCGCGCTCTAGCTTTCCGCGTGAGCCACGTTGGCTATGCGATTTACGCTTAGCGCGCACTTGCTCATCAGCTTTTTGGCCAGTTACGTTGTCTGCGTCATTACGATCGTTTGCTTTTTGGTTATTGTCTTGACGATTGCTGTTGTCTTGACGGTTATTACGATTGCGATCGTTCGTACGTCTGTTTTCCTGTTGACGCTTGTCTTGCTGTTGTTGGCCTTGCGTGTCAGACGATTTCTCATCAGCACCGCTATTGGTATGGTCAGTCGTCTCGTCAGTCGCTTCTTTTCTTTGACGCGGCTTTGAGTTTCTTGACTTACGCGGCTTACGTCTTCTTCTGTCTTCGTTATTGCTGTCATCAGTATCGCTGTCGTTAGTACGGCGTGTCTGTTGACGATTAGCGTTGCTATCTGATGGTTGGTTGTCGTTTTTCTGATGATTGTTTTGTTGAGTTGGCTGCTCACTATTTGAAGCGCCACTATTCAATGCATTGCTATCAACTTGGCCAAATGAGCCTAAGCTTTGTGCGCCAGTATTTACCAAGGCCTCGATCGCTTCAGCGGCATCGCGACTACTGACACTAGGTGTGGTGGTGGCTTGCGGTGCTTGCGCAAACAGATTTGATAACCAAGCGACTGCTTTTGGTTGAGCAGTGGCTTCCACATTTTGAGCTTGCGCTGCGACTGGCGCTACAACGTTTTTAGGTTGACTGGCTTGTGGTGCGCGCGCTGGCGCAGCGTCATTAGCATTTTTATGATTACGGCGATCATTGCTATGATTGACGGTATCGTTCTGCGATTGCGTGGCTGTGCTCTGCTTGTTGTTATCATTTGACGGTTTACGAGGCTGGCGAGTAGGCTGCTGCTCAGGGCGCTCTTTTTCAGCCGTTTGCCAGTCGACATTGTAGCCAAGGTCACTGTGCTCTTGTTGCTGGGTATCAGTGATACGCTCGTAGCTCGATGGGGCAAATCCGTCGCGGTTAAAGTGCAGCTTAAAGTTTGGTGACTCTAAATGGGCGTGCGGCAAAATCGTGATACGAGTGCCACTATCTTGCTCAAGATAAACCAAGCTGTCACGCTTTTCATTTAGCAAAAATGCTGCGATGTCGGTTGGAACTTCCGCTTGTACTTCACCTTGGCGTTCTTTGAGCGCAATTTGTTCAATTTGACGCATGATAGAGAGCGACAATGAACGCAGGTCACGAATCATACCGTTACCATGGCAACGTGGGCAGATATAACCAGTTGATTCTTCTAATGATGGACGTAGACGCTGACGGCTCATTTCCATCAGACCAAATTTAGAGATATCACCAAACTGGACGCGAGCACGATCGTATTTGGTCGCATCAATTAGACGCTTTTCGACTTCTTTTTGATGCTTATTGTCATTCATGTCAATAAAGTCAATAACGATCAAACCACCCATATCACGCAAACGCAGCTGACGGGCAATCTCGTCGGCCGCTTCTAGGTTGGTATGATAAGCAGTCTCAGCAACGTCTGAACCTTTAGTCGACTTAGCTGAGTTGATGTCGATAGAGACCAAGGCTTCTGTTTGGTCGATGACGATTGAGCCACCTGATGGTAGACGTACCTCACGCTGATAGGCCGTTTCGATTTGTTTTTCGATATTAAAGCGCGAAAACATTGGTTCATAATCGGTATATTTGCGTAGCTTTTCGGCTTGTTTTGGCATCACTGCATCAATAAAGCCTGCTGCTTCAATATAAGCGTTTTCGTTATCAATCCAAATCTCAGCGATATCATCACGCAAATAGTCACGGACAGCACGGGTAACGACACCTGCTTCTTGATGGACAAGGCGCGGTGACGGATATTTTTGGTTTTGTTCTTGGATGGCCTGCCAGATATTAAGCAAATGGTTAAGGTCATGTTGCAAGTCTTCTTGCGTCTTGCCGATACCCGCGGTACGAATGATAACACTCATGCCTTTTGGCAAATCAAGATTGCTCAGCATACGTTTCATGTCTTCGCGCAGCTTGCCTGAGATTTGACGTGAGATACCGCCGCCACGAGGGTTATTTGGCATGAGTACCAGATAGCGACCAGCCAAAGAGACATACGTCGATAGGGCAGCGCCTTTGTTACCGCGCTCTTCTTTTTCGACTTGGACGATTAGCTCGTCGCCTTCTTTAATCAGTTTTTTGATGTTTTCATCACGTGGGTTACCGCTTAGGTATTCGGCAGAGATTTCACGAATCGGCAAAAATCCTTGGCGCTGAGAGCCGTACTCGACAAATACCGCTTCAAGCGATGGCTCAACACGGGTTACATGGCCTTTATAAATGTTAGATTTTTTTTGCTCGCGGGTACGATTTTCTAGGTCGAAATCGTATAGATGATTGCCTGTACATAAGGCGACACGAATCTCTTCGTTTTGAGTTGCGTTGATCAAAATGCGTTTCATATTTATATCCTATGAGTACGCATAACAACGATAAGACAGTCTTTAAAAGATAGTGGCAAGTGTGGCTAATATGACATTAGCATTTGTAGATATCAGTGAACAGTAGAACGTAAATCGTGGGTTTCGTAAAGCACGTAGGCTTTTTCAATGGCTCTTTTACCTGAACTTATGAGCGGTGCTCACATTAATATAAATAAAATAGGGTGTAAGGCTATGATACTTATATTCTATTATCAATAAACTTGGTACATATATGAATATGTCAGCGAATAAAAACTCTCTTAATGTCAGTACGTTCTATTGGTAGTGATGTTGGCGCACGTTGTAAGCGTGGGCGACGGACAGCTACGGGTCTAAAAAATACTGATATTAAAAAGGCATATTGCGGTAGCCATTCATCCTTCAAAGTCTAACAATAATATCGCGGTCGTGATTGCTACTATATATCGTAGCGTCATCAGTCAGCGGTTATCTATTCAGGCAAAGCGATTGGTTACTCTTTATTTATCGTTCTTTATATATCGTCAATAATATCTTGGGTGTCTCAAGGTTAGGTATCACAGCTTTGGTTATCAGCGGGGCGTACTTGGCAAACAGAGTAATGGACCAGCTTGTCAGCATGGTATCGTATTTACCTCTTTATCGTCATCTGTTTGACCACCAATACTCAGGCAGCTATCGAACTATTTTTCGATCCTAACGCTAACCGACCCATACTTGCTCAACTATGCTGTCATAAATGACCATCAGATAAGTAATCATTAAATAATAAATAGTTATCAAAAAAAGTCGTTGTCATGCAGTTAGTGAGTCAATGTGGTGTTGTCATCCGTTAATAAATAGACTGATCGTCAAAGTTATTAACGCGATGGTATTTAGTGTCACTATTTGTTTTATGGTACCGAGTAAAATTCGATACAGTGTTTTAATTTATAGGGCTGTGTTTGGTAACGAATACCTTTAAATGCTAATGCCTCTAAACGACTGGCCCTACAATTAGATGAAACGTTTCATAGCAGCAGGGTAAATAGCATTGACCTCTTTACTAACAATCAGTAAACACTGGAAAGTAATAAAACAGTGACCAGCTATCTGAAACAACAATGATTATTGCTGTCGCCTCTGCTTAATTGTCGCTCAACATGCTAAACTATAACAAATCTTTGTGTAAATACCTAACTAAAAATGACAAACTCAAAAATGACTGACGACGCTCCTACCCATGAAGCGCCTGCTATTTTCAATAGTAAAACCCGCCCACAAAGCGCTGACGATGAGATTAGCAACTTCGGCAAGGTAAACTACCTTGAAGTAACACGCCATCAGCACGACCAGCGTTTGGATAACTTTTTGCTCAATCGCTTGAAGGGTTTGCCAAAATCGCACATCTATAAAATGATTCGCTCAGATGAAGTGCGCGTCAACAATAAACGCTGTAAGGCACATGATAGATTGCAGCGTGAAGACGTCGTGCGTATCGCACCTGTGGAGTTGGCAACACGTGACAAACCTATCATCAGTACTGAGTTTGCCAAAAGCTTGCTCGCTCGCGTGGTCTATGAAGATGAAGGCTTGATCGTACTAAACAAGCCTTTTGGTATTGCAGTGCATGGCGGTAGCGGCTTGGACTTCGGCGTCATCGAAGCCATGCGTGAAGTGACGGGCAAAAAGTATCTAGAGCTGATTCACCGCATCGACAAAGATACCTCAGGGCTGTTGATGATCTCCAAAAAACGCTCAACACTCAAAGTATTGCAGCAGCATTTGGTAGACAAGACTATTCAAAAGCACTATCTATGTCTGGCCAAAGGACAGCCTGCGCTGAATGAGCAACGTATCAATGCACCATTGTTACGCTATACGCTTGCTAATGGTGAGCGCCGTGTCAAGGTAGATAGCCAAGACCCGCAAGCCAAAGACAGCCAAACCGATATTATCATTCATGAGCGTTTTATGATTAATAGTCAGCCAGTTAGCCTCATCGAAGCCAAGCCACTAACTGGCCGTACGCATCAAATCCGTGTGCATTTGGCTCATATTGGTCATGCCATTTTGGGTGATGATAAGTATAACGTGCATGATAAATCAGGCGTTCATCGTCTGTGTCTCCACGCGTGGCGCTTAGATATTCCGGGTTATGACGCTATTACCGCACCATTGCCAGACGACATGGCGGATTGGCTACCAGAGACAGCCAAGTTGCCTGAATAAGTCTAAATATAATCATTTTGGTCTAAAAATGTAGACCTTTATAGAAACATGAAAACGTCACGATACCTTATTTAATCAATAAGCCGCCGTGACGTTTTCGTATCTGCTACTTACTATTGTTATTCGTTAAGGTGAATCCATGACTGCATTATTTACCACTGATACGCCAGAACTTACTCAACACTCTCAGCTAGCAGATGAGCACCGTCTATCTGATAAGACACTAATTATTTTTGACTGGGACGGTACGCTGATGGATTCTATCGGCTTAATTGTGGATTCTATGCATGTGGCTGGAGAGGCACATGGATTTAAGACGACTGATAAAGCGGTGAAAGACATCATTGGTCTGAGTTTAATGAATGGTATCGAGATTTTATATCCTTATGCAGATGAGTCGCAGACGCTCGCCATTCAGCAGACTTATGCAGAGTACTATATTGCTAATAGCCACTGCACGCCACTCTTTGAGCCGATAGAGGATATGTTGCAGACTCTGCAGGTGCAGGGCAAAAAGCTTGCTGTTGCAACTGGTAAAAAAAGAAAAGGGCTCGATCGTGTATTGGATGCCTCTGACAGTCGCGATTATTTTGTCATGACACGCTGTACTGATGAGTCAGGCTCAAAGCCTGATCCGCAGATGTTAACCGATATTTTGGCGTATACACAAAAAAAGGTTTCTGATGCCGTGTTTATCGGAGACAGTATCTATGATATTCAAATGGCAACCAAGCTTGGCATGACCAGTATCGCGGTCAACTATGGCACAGCAACAAGTGCAGAGCTTGCCGCTCAGCAGCCGACATATCAGGTTGATACGCCGCAAGCATTGGCTAAGCTATTGTGTGCTTAAATAAAAGCCTTTTTAACTTACATAAAAAAAGGGTTTATCGTTAATATCGACAAACCCCTTTTTTGATGCCTGGCAAAGACAATATTTATTCAGCATCTTTTGGTGCGTCTGTCACTGAGTTAGCTACCAGTTGTTCACTAGCATCATTAGCAGTATCATTTTGTGTCAGATTACTCTCAATGATTTTGTCATTATCAAGCTGGTAGTCGTACCATCTACCCATGACACCAGCCAGCTCATCCAGACCTTCTTTTCTCAAGGCTGAAAATAACTGGATAGTACAGTTTAAGCCGAGTTTTTTGAGTCTTTTGCGGGTATTGAGTAGGGCATTTTTGGACGCGCCATATTTTAGCTTGTCAGCTTTGGTGAGCAAAATATGGACAGGTAGCTCGCCATCTTTTGCCCAATGCAGCATCTGCTCGTCAAAAAACTTGAGTGGGTGACGAATGTCCGTCATCAGCACTAGGCCAGCAAGACTTGAGCGCGATACTAGATACTCTTCTAGCTCGACCTGCCATTCTTTTTTCATCTCAAGTGGTACAGCGGCATAGCCGTAACCTGGCAAATCAACCAGTCGTCTATCAGTGTTACCGATACTAAAAAAGTTAATCATCTGCGTGCGCCCAGGCGTTTTGGACGAGCGTGCAAGCTGGCGCTGATTGGTCAAAGCGTTGATAGCTGAGGATTTACCAGCGTTTGAGCGTCCTGCAAAGGCAACTTCTAATCCCATATCAGGTGGGCAAAGCTTAAAGGTGGGCGCTGAGGTCATAAATTCAGTCTGCTGAATTTTCTGACGAGATTTGGTGTTGAACAGCGCATGTTCGGCAGCAACATCGGTAAACGGGGTATTCATAAATGGCTCATTAATCTTAAAAAATTAGATACGGGTATAAAATTCTGGTTAGCTGGTGGTTGGTTTAAGCCATGACTTCAATTTAGCAAATATGCAAAAAGTGGAAAGAGGCTCTTCTTTATCAGCGCTTACACCTTGTAAAGTTAGCGATTTGATATTATCCGCTATTCTATACTATTACCTGTCTTACTTATTGAAATAACTGCGATTAGCATCATATAAATAGTAGGATAACATTAAAGTTAATTGTTGATTAGAATAAGTTTTTAGTGTTAACAAAGCTGAATATAATTTATCTATGTTTGCATGACATATATTGTTACAATGTTTAATAAAAGACATTTAGGACGTATTGAACATTCGACCATGGCACTGACAGCGACTATTTTTTAGGCGATTCGATGTTAAAAATAATAAGTTTAGTCACTCTAAGCGCTTATTTTTAACGATGAAGCGGCAAAAAAGAGTCCTGTCCCCTGCTTTTATCTTTGGGGCTGATGCTAAAATTGCCCCATACTGCGTTACAAATCTCGCTAAGGCATCTGCATTATCGTCGCTTTGTGCCTTGTCTGGAACCATTTTAGCGATCAGCAGTGCCTATTTGCGAATGTTCGACACGCCCTAATAGAACGATTGATGTGATACGTGAAATCTCACGAGGAGGTGCTCTATGTTTTCAATCAATAGACTTCTTAGTAAGGGCTATCATGCTCTAACAGTTGGCAGTGCTGCCTTATTGCTAAGTGGCATCATGATCAGTAGCGCAGGTGCGGCTGATATTGCTACTACTTATGATAACTCATGTGCAGCCTGTCATGATAGTGGCGCACTAAATGCTATCAAAAAAGGCGATAGTGCCAAATGGCAGAAACTTATTGAGCAAAAGGGCATGCCGACACTCATTAAATCTGTCAAAAGTGGCATGATTCAAATGCCAGCAGGCGGTCTTTGTAACACCTGTAGTGATGATGACTACCGTAAGCTTATCGAGTATATGAGCAAGTAGTCCATTTAGAAATGAAGCTTGAAGCGATAAGTAAGATAGAGCGCTGGGTTTACAACCTGAATGCGCTTTTTATTTTTGCCCTATACTTTAGGCTATGCTCATCAGAAAACTGATGAATACTACGATTAAGTAGGCAAATGATACAAAGTCTTGCTATAATAATCGAAAATAAACCCTGATGTTAGTAAGTACTTTCAGACTGCTTGTGTCCAAGACCTCAAAATATATGCCACGCCTATGATTAAAGAGGCGACTATATTAGGTATCTTATCCGTGCAATCACTCTAAATAATGCTTACGCCGAGCTAGTAGGATTTGTATCAATGAAAAAGTTAATCGCTGCTGCCAGCTTATGCGTTGCAAGTTTCAGCGTACAAGCTGCTATTATTGTTCCTGAGTATGACGTCGATGCAGGTCAGAAAATTGCAGAAACCGTTTGTGCTGCTTGTCATGGTCTTAATGGGGTCAGTATTGTTCCTGCGCAGCCAAACCTTGGCGGCCAAAATGTAAAATATCTTTATAAACAGTTAGTTAACTTTAAAGCAGGCTATCGCAAAAACGGTGTCATGCAGTCACAGGTTGCTAACTTGTCTCAGCAAGATCTAGCCAACGTGGCAGGTTACTACTCTAGCCAAGCGCCTTGGGGTGTTGGATACGGCAACCCTGCAACGAACCAAGAAGCCACCAAATTATTCTTGGGTGGCGATAAGTCACGCGGTGTGATTGGTTGTGCTGGTTGTCATGGTCCGGATGCTGCAGGTAACCCTTGGGCAGCGTTTCCAAAATTAGGCGGGCAGCATGCTCAATACATTGCCACTCAGCTAAAACTATTCCGCGCCGCTGGACGTGCTGATGATATCGATAGCGATGATCAAAAACGTGTCAATGATGCTGCGAAAGAAGGTGAGATGGGTATGATGCAAACCGTTGCATCGAAATTATCAGATCGTGACATTCGTATCTTGTCAGACTATGTGAGTGCTATTCACTAATTAAACGGCACTGATGATCACTATCTGATACGCACGTTGTAGATAGAATTATTGAGCACCTTGCACATATTGATCATGTCTGAACTACTAAACCCCGATTTCGGGGTTTTTTTATAACTGTTTGTCCCTTATATTGAAAAGACAATGTACAGCTGAATTGCTTTACAGAGGCAACTCATTGCTCTGTATAATTATAAATTACCGTTATTCACTTTATACCATACTCAAAAATGCGATTAGCTGTATCGAACTCGTTTTGCTTGCTACTGTCGTTTTTGTGAATGGTATTAGATCGTTTGGATTGAGATTATGATGATCCGTTATGCTTCTTATTTTATCGCGGTATTGTTACCGTTGTTATTATTTCGCTGGTTTGCCCCTGCTTCAATCGGTGAGATCGATTTTTGGTTATTATGGCTGCTAGCAATGGTGTTGGTCGCGTTGCCAGTTGTTTATGCTGAGATAGCTTTGGCTTATCGTAGTGTCGAGGGACCTTTGGCCGGTATGCAAAAGCTCACTCGCGAATCAGATGCAAGCCCAATATGGCGAAGCTTTGGTTGGCTGGCTGCATTGGTTTCTATTGTGATTGCAGCATTGATCATATCAGGTGCCAGTACAGGGATATTAACCGCTTTGACTGAGCTTAATAGTACCCCTGATGTACCAAGTTTTGCGGTTGCCGCAGGGTTGATGGTTATTACTGTGCTATTAAGTCTGCTTGGCGTTGCGCCTTTGCCTATTGGCCTCGGATTGATGGTCGTTGGATTAATATTGGGCATCGCAAATGGTGTGCCTAATATTAGTTTTGCTATGACCGATATTAGCTTGGTTGAATGGGCGCGGGCAGTGGCGCTAGCATTGGTCAGTGTTGGTGCGGGTACAGGGTTGTACTGGTTCGGGCAAAACTTGGTCAGTAAGGAGACGGTCACTGCCGTGGAAGCAAGCAGCCAACAGGCACAAAATAAGGCTGCTCGTAATTATCGTGCCACCAAATCGGTATTGCCAATTTGGGTGTTGCAGCTATTGGTAGGGGTTGTCGCGTTATTTATTAGTGGTATGTCGTTACCACCGATTGGACAACTACTCTATTGGGCTGGCGTACTATTCGTCGTTAGCTATTTGCTGCATTACAGTACTCAGCAGTTAGCGCATAAGTTTGGGCTGTTAGTTAGCTTGATAATAACTTTTGTTTTAGCATTGCTACTAGTGGTTGCGATTCCGACGACTTGGCTGGTAGGCATTCTAGTTATAGTGAGTAACATAGCGGTACTACTATTATCGGTATTTGCAGGATGGCAGATGAAGATCAGTCATTTACGCAAATCATTGAACTTTAGCAGCGAAGCATTCTATAACTTATGGCGAGTTGCGATACGTCTTGTCGTACCGCTGGCATTGCTATTGGCGTTAATAGGTTGGGTGATACAGTGGTTGAGCTAACAGGTGATGGCGGTAAGCATAGCAATGCGCTGCAATCGGAGTTAATGACAGTCTATCTGGCGTATGCGGAAGATGAGCAGCGCCAGCATTATCTGGCGTTAAAGGTTAGCCAAGGTACGAGTCTGTATGAGGCACTAGGCAAAGCTGGCTGGCTTGAAAGGTTTGCAGCGCTGGCAAAATGGTGTGAGCAAGCAGTAAACGTTACAACGCCAACCGCTAAACGTTGGCATGTGGGCATCTATGCACAAAAACAGCCGCTGAATTATCTATTGCAGCCTTTTGACCGTATCGAGGTATATCGCAGTTTAAGCGCTGATCCAATGTCTCAGCGCAAAAATAAATCTCGCGGTTAAGTTATTATTAATTTTAACTGTTAGTCATTCGAGCTGATAAATCGTACGGATTACGATGCTGGCAAGCTCTCGATACCTTCGATGCGAGTGACCAAACCATTATCATCAAAGTAAACAACTAAGTGTTGGCTTGCATTTTTGACATCAGCAATGCCTTTACGGCGGCCTTCGGTACCTGCTTGGTAATCGTAAATGTAATCCCAGCGCTTAGGCTCAAGGGTATCTCTAATCGCAGGACTGCCAAGGATATAAAGTACTTGGTTCTGATTCATCCCTACTTTTAGTTTTTGTGCTTGGGTTTGAGTAATCGCTGTGCCTTGAGGCAAATCAATCTTATAAACGCTCAATAGTGAGCAGCCAGACATAGCGACAGTAGCGCTCAGCATACTGGTGATAACAATGTTACGTAGTACGCTGGCATGGCTTAACGGACGAAAATTTAATGTCTTTATCATGGTAAGATGACTCATAAGAAATGAATTAGGCGCGGCCAAAGTTAGATGGTGCGAGTCTGACCGACAATCTTGGACAAATGATACGTCATTTACTTGCAATTGCCTACCACTTACGACATTATTTACCAAACACCACCTGAATGGTTTTATTATTTATATTTTAAATTCATAGGCTTGCACTGCGGTTATTCAGGGAATTATAAAGCAGTCCGTCACCTCATCAGCACTGTTTTTAGGGTGTTAAAACCACTTATATTTAATAAAGAATAATCAGCAACGATTATTTATCTCATATTTTTTAGTTTTTCATTTGCTAAGACTGTCACAGTCAGAAGGGATATTATGGCTTCTTTTACCAATCAAGATTTACGTAGAGCAGGATTGAAAGTTACGTTGCCTCGTATTAAGATTTTAGAGCTGCTAGAAAGCGCCGAGTTACACCACATGAGTGCAGAAGAAATATACAAGGCGCTCATCGAACAAGGTGAAGATGTTGGTCTTGCCACGGTCTATCGTGTACTCACCCAATTTGAGCAGGCGGGCATTGTAGAGCGTCATAACTTTGAAAATAACTTGTCAGTGTTTGAAATTACCCAAGAAGAGCATCACGACCATCTGGTCTGTGATGTTTGTGGCAAAATCATTGAATTCCATAATGAGATGATCGAGGAAGAGCAGCTGAAAGTCGCAGAAAAGCACGGCTTTAAACTATCGGGTCACTCGTTAGTCTTATATGGTATCTGTGCTGACCAAGCTTGCAGAGACAGTGCCAAGTAAAGACCTTGGTTATCAATTAAAGCTTTATTTTTATAAATGACTCTAAGATCTCTTATATTAAGAAGCCCTCATTATTGATAATGAGGGCTTTTTTGAGTTTAATTTTTCAGTATGTACTGACATCACTCTCAATAGCTTAACTGATGTCTAAAGATAAACTATCCGCACCTTCATCTAAATTAGCCTTACCGTTTTTGCTACTGAGCTTAATTTTTAGGCGTAAGTCGTTAGGGGAGTCAGCATGCAAAATTGCCTCTTTATAAGTGATCTCTCCTTGTTCATACAAGTCAAAAAGCGCTTGATCAAAGGTTTGCATACCGCTGTCTCGAGAGCGTGTCATGACGTCTTTGATTTCATGCACCTCACCTTTACGGATATAGTCGCTAATTAGCTGTGAGTTTAATAAAATCTCAATAGCAGCACGGCGTCCTTTGCCATCAGGGGTTGGAATGAGCTGCTGAGCGATAATGGCCTGCAAGTTCAGTGACAAATCCATAAATAGCTGATTATGACGACTGGTTTCAAAGAAATGAATAATACGGTCAATCGCTTGGTTGGCATTATTGGCATGCAAGGTTGCAAATACCAGATGCCCTGTCTCAGCGTACTGGATAGCGTAGCTCATGACCTCACGGTTACGAATCTCACCAATCAAAATGACATCTGGTGCTTGGCGCAACGTATTTTTTAGTCCTGCTTCAAATGAATGAGTGTCGATACCGACTTCACGCTGAGTGATGATACAACCACGATGTTTATGGACAAACTCGATAGGGTCTTCTATGGTAATGATATGCCCATGAGAGTTTTGGTTACGATGTCCAATCATAGCCGCGAGCGTAGAAGATTTACCTGTGCCGGTCGCGCCGACCAGCAAGATAATGCCGCGCTTTTTCATGGCCAGTTCTTTGAGCGCTGGCGGCAAGCGTAGTTCCTCAACAGTTGGGATCTTATTCTCAATTTTCCGTAAAATCATTCCTGCCATATCGCGCTGTATGAATGCACTGACCCGAAAGCGTGCTTGCTGTGCTTCATCAGATATAGCAAATTGACACTCGTTCGTCTCTTTAAATTCTTTTTGCTGGCTAGGGGTCATCACTCCTTTGACTAACATCATGGTTTGATCAGCGGTCAAAGGGGTTTTACCGACAGGTAAAATTTTTCCATTTACTTTCATGGAAGGCGCTACATCAGCAGTAATAAAAAGGTCAGAGCCATTTTTATTAATCATCAACTGCAATAATTTATCAATGTCCATATCGTACCTGCATTCGATGTAAGTCGATTAAAAGTTATTTAGAGTAGTGTATTAAAGGTCATTCATAGAGACCAATAACAATTTAGCACCATTCACGCTTTTTTGTGATTTGGCTGAGACTATAAAAATGCCTCAGGTTGCTTGGCATAAGGACGAGCCACATCTTTACTGATGGTGCCTTTTGCAACCAAGTTCTTTAAGGTTTGATCAAGCGTAATCATGCCTTCGCCTGCACCCGTTTGGATGGCAGAATACATCTGAGCAATTTTGTTTTCACGTATTAAGTTACGGATAGCGGGTGTGCCTAGCATGATTTCATGAGCTGCCACACGTCCACCAGCTTGACGACGCAATAGGGTTTGTGAAATAACGGCTTGTAGTGACTCCGATAGCATGGCACGAATCATATCTTTTTCGGCGGCAGGGAATACGTCGATGACACGGTCAATCGTCTTAGCGGCTGAGCTAGTATGCAGAGTGCCGAATACTAAATGTCCTGTTTCGGCCGCAGTCAGTGCCAAACGAATGGTCTCAAGGTCACGTAACTCACCAACCAAGATGACATCTGGATCTTCTCGCAATGCCGAACGTAATGCAGGCTCAAAACCTAAGGTATCGCGGTGCACTTCACGCTGGTTAATCAGGCTTTTTTTCGATTCATGGACAAATTCAATCGGATCTTCAATCGTTAAAATATGCTCTTTACGACTTTCGTTAATATAATTAATCATGGCCGCTAGCGTCGTCGATTTACCCGAACCAGTTGGGCCGGTAACTAACACCACGCCACGTTTGAAGTCTGAGACACGTTTGAACACGTCGCCCATCCCTAAGTCTTCCATGGTCAATACTTTAGAAGGGATGGTACGAAATACCGCGCCTGCGCCGCGATTTTGATTGAATGCATTGACTCGAAAACGTGCCAAATTTGGAATCTCAAAAGAAAAATCTGTCTCAAAGAACTCTTCAAAATCAGCGCGCTGCTTGTCGTTCATAATGTCATAAATGAGCTGATGAACCACTTGGTGCGTCATCGCAGGCATATTGATGCGTGTCATCTCACCATCGGTACGAATCATCGCAGGCATGCCAGCTGAAATATGTAAATCCGATGCTTTATGTTTGACCGTAAAACGTAGCAAGTCTTCGATACTTAAGGTGTTTTTTTCAGCCATAATCCGATATTCCTATCAATTAGTCAGGGTAAGACAAAAGAGCATAAAGGCACGTGGTAAACTATCCATCAATCGCTTTGTTCAAGCGTAAAATATTGAAGAGTGAACCAGCATGCCGTCTTTACCACCGCTATCATATTCAGTAGCATATGTTAAAGCATGTAACAATATCATAACAAGACTGTGAGTATTTAACCATCTACTCCTTTAAGAAAATATGAAATTAGTCATTTTTCAGCTAATTTTATATATGAGCGATAAATAATTTTTATTAAAAATATTTAAATTAAGCAGTCTCAGCCATAAACTATTTATAAAACCTATTAAAAATTAAGTAAATTTTGAGAGCCTTATAT
>Ga0208182_1000206_pt1 | contig 51921 bp, 48 predicted proteins | sample MalvireepMed_906_FD_184248 | JGI IMG/M metagenome (GOLD analysis project Ga0208182, IMG submission 184248) | Marine viral communities from the Global Malaspina Expedition - Malaspina viral metaG DeepMed_906 (SPAdes) (version 2) | ecosystem: Environmental > Aquatic > Marine > Oceanic | place...
GGTGGGCACTTTATTCTTTAAAGAATAGATTAGCCCCTCAAACCTTGAAGTTATAAAGAGCTTATCAAGCGTTAGCATCCTGGGCCTTCGGCCGGGGCCTCCTTGCGTTGCTCCATAATCGCCTTATGCCACTTCTTTAGGATACGTAAATGCTTCGGAGTCTCTCGACACCTACCGCCTTCTTTTGGCTTTCGTATCGCATGGACCCACGCGGTAACCCACACCTTCTTGTCCGTCCTATACTTACATCTTTTTTTAACTTTTTCTATTTGCCTTACAATATGTTTCATAAACGCAGTGGCCGCTTGCCCGGGATCTGTTCTGTCTATCCCGTATCCGTATCGCGAGCTTTCCCACCATCGCCACATTTGAAATAGGCCAATCGCACGGGGAGTCTTCCCGTCCTTACTGAACTTCCGATCACCCTTGGCCGTCGGATTGAAGCCCGACTCTGCACAGGCGGCCGATAGAAGCATTCCTCTTAGTTCCTTGGGAACATCGTATTCTTTCTCCGTTTCAATTAAAGAATCTATGATGTCAATATCAATATTCTCCGGAGCCACACTCTTGCAGTTAAAAATTGCCTGCTCCATAATCTCATAATACTCTATCGGATCTTCCGGTTGCAAACACGGCGTTACCGCCATTGTACTTACAAGTATGCTAGTAAAAATCATTTTAGCTCTCCTTCCATGTGCATACAATTGCATGATCAGATACAAAAGTAAGCGCCTCATTATTTACCTTAACCGCCTCTAGAAGGTGAGCCTCTACTAGACAGTGTGTGGCTGTTCCATGTCCGCTTGGTCTGCCTCCAAGAAACCGGCACGGAGCATATTGGCTTTGCTCCGAAAAATCATCCGGAATAAGAAGGAGACCTTCCCCCCCCTCTTCCTCTTCATCTTCAATTAGCTTAACTAAATATCTATTATTATAACCTCTTAAGTCCTCAATTGCCATTGCCAGTACCTCTTATTATGATTTGACTTCGCTCGGGACCAACAGAAACAGCAGAAATTTTTGCCTTTAAGAAAGTCTCAATATAAGTCAAGAATTTTTTTGCCGCACCGGGTAGATCCTCGTATTCCCGACAATGGGAAATATCAGTTTTCCACCCAGGAAACGTCATATATATAGGCGTTACTTTAAAAAGGCTTGTAGGGTCTTTTATAAAACCCATCTTTTCGCCGTTCTGATCCGTGTATCCTATGCAAACCTTAATCTTGTCAAAGTTTGACATGATGTCAAGCTTAGTAACTATTAGAGAATTAAAATCATTAATTTCATCCGCATATTGTAGTGCAACTAAGTCAAGCCAACCGCACCGACGCGGGCGTCCCGTGGTCGCTCCAAATTCCTGTCCATACTCTCTAAATCGGGCAGACGTAAACTCATCCGCCTCCGACGGGAACGGACCATTCCCAACTCGTGTTGTATACGCTTTCAAAATACCAAACGTATGGATATCTTTAATGTATTTCTTAAGCCCCATAGCAGTGGGGATAAAGGCCGCACTGGTCATAGAAGACGTCACGTATGGATAATTACCATGCATTACATCTAGCATAGCTCCCTGCGCCCCCTCAAACAGGACATGCTTGCCTCCTATGCAAGCCTCTTTTATGATATGCCTAGTATTGGCAACAAAGGGTTCAAGCTTCGCACCAAGTTCTACTAATTGATTTAAGGCGTCAGTGCTCAGTCTCAACTTTTCTGCCTTGTCATTTAGAACATCTACATTATCAGGTATAATGTCTCCCAGCAGGATAGAATTTCTGGCATAAAAAGATTCATAAGCGGGACCAATGCCTCTCTTTGTTGTTCCAATCTTGTTGTCACCAAGACTATCTTCTCTTTCACCGTCAAGCTCAATATGGCTATTTAAAATCACCGGGCAGGCACTATCTACAACGAGATTTTCTGAGGTCACTTCAACACCAACCTTGGCTAGATCACTTATCTCGTGTAGCAATTGCTCCGGCCTGACTACAACACCCTGGCCTATCACATTTAGCGTGCCTTCGTGCAATATGCCGGATGGGATCAAGTGTACAACGTGCTTCTTCCCTTCTACTATAATAGTGTGACCCGCATTATCTCCACCTTGAAACCTCACAACAAGATCTGATTTCTTAGACAAATAGTCTACAATTCTACCCTTGCCCTCATCGCCCCACTGGCTTCCGACTGCTGCAAAAAGCATTTCCCCTCCGTTAAACATGCGCGTATAAAGCGCACAAAAATAGTATTATCATCATATTGATGCCGAATAAGAACACCATTGTCTCCGGCTTAGATAGCCATATCATTATCTTTCTTTTCATAGTGTCCGTTATTTTAACTCACAGGCTCCGCCAGCACAAGCTAATTCTCCCTGGAGGTCTGTTTCATCTTCCTCTTCTCGGATCTTTGTTAAATCGACAGCCTTCAAAGATGCTAGCATGGCCTCGTAAGTTTCTCTTGAACAATCTTCAAACGGAGCCTGCTTGTACGTATGATCTTTATAAGGCAAGACAGACAGTCCGTTATAGTATCTTCTATTTTCCCACATCCACTCTCCAACGTCTTCCCATTCTCGATCATGGACAGAAACCGTTGCCGATACATTGTGAGTATTCTGTCCTGTATTGTGCCCAGGAGCAACCCATTCAGAGCTAACCTTTCTAACCCTTCTTAATAGTTGAAGCGCACTCTCTTGCCTAGTAATTGATCCGCTTGGTGCCCTCTGAGGCATGGATATCACAGCCGTATCGTGTGGCCTAAAATATTCATCTTCAACAAGCTCAGGATGATGTTCAGCCAAGTATTTATATATTGCTTCATTTTTCCCCACGCGAATTCTTCTAATGTAATAATCACCATGCCAGGCGTGGATACCGGAGGATGTGCCAAGGGCGAGAGATGTGGTTCCCGCAGGCTTCACCGCCGTTAATCGGGCAGCCTTGTTGATTCCAATTATTTTGGCTACTCTCTCGTTCTCTTTTCTAATAGTTTTCGTCGCCTTGGCCATATCTAATTTAAGGACCTTGCCGGATGCAATACCCGTCATACTTACTCCCAAGAGCGCATCCTTCTCGCAGGTCCTTCTCCATATGTCTCTAAGGTAATGAAAGTCCGTATAGGAGGCTTGTAGCGTACCGATAAAGGCAGCCACGCGGCACCTCTCCTCGTATTCTTCTTGTGTCTCGACATCGGATACATTTATTTCAGTTAGGTTACACATCTGGAACGGCCTAAGGGCGATCTCGCAACAAGGGTTCGATCCCCAGTCCTTGTCATTGGAAAAATAAAACCCAGGCTCCCCGCTACCAGATGCCCTGACCCTCTCCCAGAGCCCCATAAAGAACTCCTCAGTTACCCTATGTCTCAGTAGTACCGCAGAGTTGTTCGCCCTGCCCCTCTGGGGATTTTTTTCCCACCAGTTGCCAGACTTGGCCGAGATCATTTCTTCGTCATCGGCAGAGAAAAGCGAAATAAGCGCCGCCCGCCTTATCCCACCTGCTAGAACCGCATCTGCGATATAGCACACTATATCATGCACCTCTATGGGGCTCAGCTTATCCCCGGTGTTTTTATCAGCCAGTGCACCTTCAATCTTTACCAAGCATTCCTTTAGCGGTTGTGGCCCCGGAGCCTTACCACCAGACGTAACCAGTAAAGATCCTTTCGGCCTGATATCACTAAAGTCAAATCTTAGCTTAGATGTTCCCTTAAAGTAGGAACCCGTCAGAGCCTTGACCGCATCCGCCCAACCCTCGATAGAATCGTTTACTAAAAACCGCCTAGTTCTATTTAAATTAGGCTTTTTTATCTCGGGCAACTTCTCAACGTGATGTTTTTGTGCCGAAAACCCCACTCCGGTGCCTCCCAATAGCAAAAACATAATCTCAGAAAATACTCTCCAATCATCAACAGGGCAAAAGGCACAATTGTAATTCCTATTGGGTGCGACCTCAATTGGCTTACCTCCGAATTGAAGGGCGCGCATTGACGGCAGTACTTTCTTATCAAAAACAAGCGCGTAATTCTTTTTTATCTCTTCTTTAATCTCCGGGAACTTCTTAATATGCATATCCATATTTCTTTTAACAATCTCATTCCACGTCTCTCGTCTATTCTTTTTCTTCAAGAATCTCGCGTATTTCATGTGGATTGTTACATCTGATAAGATGTCTGACGATAATGTCAACGTAGTCTTCTCCTATTTGTTCTTTAGAAATTTCTGGTACTTCTCGGCTAGGTTATTGGTCCCATCTCTATTCGCCTGCAACATGTCCTCCAGATCGAGACTGTTGTCCTTCGGCCGGCTAACATTGATCTTGCACCTGCTAAAGTCAGTGTCCACACTAAAGATCAGGCCGTCAATACCGTTTCTATTCTTGGCAATAAACATCTTTCCCTTTCCGCTTATAGTACAAATAAAGTCCGCCGGAAAACATTTTGCAAAAGCGTCCGCGATAGAATCCATGCTAACCACGTCGGCATTTACACCAGTCCTGTTCGTTTGGCTTGCAGTCACCATCACGCACTCGTTAATCTGGCCGATAGCGCGCAATTCTTCATACATCTCTTCAAGGGCCTTCGGCCTGAAATCCTTTCCAGAAGATCCTGCTCTAAGCAAATCGGCGTAATCAACGATTACAACATCCGGCTTGAACCCATTCTGCGTAAGGCGATTAATGTGGTTTTCAATCGTCTTCGGAGTTGCCCTCTTAGATGGATATTCTTTGATGACAAGTTTGCCAGGGACAGACTTAATTTTAGTTAGAATATCTCCCTTCTCCTTGTGCAAATCGTCCAAAGGGATATCCGTGATACAAGAATCGAACCTATTCCCTACGATCTCCTCAGATAGCTCTAGCGTGTAATATACAACGTTCTTGCCTTCTTTGAGAGCCGCACTAGCGATATTAACCAAGGCCATGCTCTTGCCGCCACCAGTGATGGCAATCAACACATGCAATTCCTTCCTTCCGAAACCACCCTTGGTGATCTTGTCAATTTCTTCCCAGCCAGACGGAACCGGCTTCCTTATGTTATGAGAATATCTTTTTTCAAAGTCCTCGATATAATCATGGCCTTGATCCACATCGGTGCCAAGCTTCAGTGCCGCCCCTAAAAGGCTTTGAATCTCTTCGAAAGAAGACGACTTTAACAAGGGCACAACCTTCAATATGGTCTCTTGGACTCTTTGTTTTCTACAGAAATTCAGCGCCTGCTCTTTAATATATTCTTTTTCTTCAATCTTATTAAAGTCGATACCCATCATCTCAACAAAACCAGCAAGTTGCTTTGTCGCCGGGTCTTTGCCTTCTGAGAACTGCGTCCCTATGACGGTCTTTAGAATATCTAAAGTGGGATGCACTTTATACTTTTTCTTGTAGTCATAAATGATCTCTACAAAACTTTGTAAGTATTTAAACTCCAAAAATTGTAGGTCTAATACTTCTTGTATCTGGTTTGAAAAAGTTCGATCAAATAAAATAAGTTGGGCCAGCTTCTCTTGGAAGCTTTTACCGTACTTTGCGAAGTTCGCTGAGGTATCTTTCATTTCTTTCTATCCTGTTTAGTGAAGCAAAGAGTTCATCGAAATTTACACCAAAAATGCCATCTTGCACAAGCATTTTTTTGATGCCCGACTGGTTATTCATCAGTCGCTTGCTTTTCAATTCTTCTTTTAGGGTTTGTGTTGTTTGGAAGCTTATGCTTGGAGAGTACAATTGCATTATGTCGTAGTTGTTTTTTATTATTTTCTTGCCTTCTGCAACTCTCTCCAGAGTTTTATAGCCTTGATAATTGTCCTTGCAATATTGCACAATATATTCTATTGGATGCAAGGTATCTTCCTTTAAAAAAGGAAACTTATTTGCGACGGTCTTTAGACCAACGCCTTTGATACCCTTGAGATTGTCGCTTCTATCGCCTGAAATGGCTCTCGCAAGGGCAAAGTTGTTTGGGTGGATTCCATATTCATCAATCACACTCCTAGCAGTCAAAGGCTTGTCACTACTTGGTCTAATTAGTACCGTACAATGATCTAAAATCTGAAAAAAGTCTTTATCATTAGATAAAATTACTTTTTGCCATTCTTCACAAAGATGGCTTTGACACACCCAGGAAATCAAGTCATCAGCCTCAACACCGTCAGCAATAATTTGTTTAAACGGCATGTAATTGAAATACTCAACTAATCTAAGGTGTTGCCGGATTCTACCCTCTTTTTCTTGGTCTTCCGAGCATAGGTTGTGACTCCTATTTAGCCGAATTGGTTTTCGTCCACTCTTATAATCTTTATTGATTTGCTTTCTTTTTTTTGATCCGCCTGCTCCGTCCCAAGCTATAACAACTCTTGTGGGCTTTACTTCTCTAAATACTTTTTGTAAAATCTTCAGAGTCCCCACAATTCCGCCAATATGTATACCGTTCGTCGACATAGAGGGGTTTGCGGCATAAGCACGCATGTAAGTATTTAAGCCATCAACAATCAGTATCCTATTGTATCCATCCATCCCATCATCCTACCTCTTCAAGAAGGTGCTCAGGGAAAACAACCAGTTTGTTATTATAGTAGACCTGAACGGTCAGGGGAATAGCCCCCTTGTTCTTCATGTACTTAACAACTAGACCGCAACCCGGAGAACACTTTATCTTAACAGCGGCTCCTCGTTTAAATCTCTTATTCGGCGTCCTCTTCATAAAAGCGTGCCGCCTCTCCCTCTCGGGATTCGAATTTTTGAATCACTTCGAGATCCATTAGTTGCAAAACGCGTCCCTTGAAGGTGGCATCTTGCAATTTCTCAACCCAGGTCGTCTTCTGAAATTTCGCTTCGGTACCATCTTCGTGCACCAGCGTATACCACGCGCCTGCGGACTTCAGGTTCTCCGAGCCCTTGAGGGCATCCAACCACGACTCTTCGTCTCTGATCTTGACATCCTCCCCCCAAAGAATCTTAAACTGGCAAGTCCTGCCCATCGTACCGAATCTAGACTTCTTGATTTTAACTCCCGTCTCTGACCCGATTCGGAATCCTTTATCGTCATATACAAAAGATGCTTTGCCTTTTCTACCGGTCAACCATATTCGCAAAGAAAACGAATAATGGAAGGCTTTGCCACCAGAAGTCACCCAGGGATCGGTATATTTTTCAGCTATACTCGTAGTTATGTTCGTCTTAAGTTGATTTAAAACAACCAGAGTCGCATCCCTATTGGCGATTACTTGAGTTAGCTTGGATAATGCAAGACTAGATATACGAGCCTTTAATGCAATATCGCTTCTTGGATTGTATCCGCCTTCAAGCTCTGCCTCACAAGGAGTAAATGCGTATGAGTCCCATATAAACAGATACTTATCATCCGTATCCTTTAGTAAGGTTTCAATAGCATCAAAAACAAACTCCACCGACTTAGCCTGGGTATAAATTAACCCATTTAAGTCGCAACCTGCTCTGTTCAAAAACGAAGAATCCAGGGCTGATTCAGAGTCAAAATATACAACTTGAATCCCCATCTTTTGTGCATTGGCAGCCACTTGTGCAGCCAAGTACGATTTGCCAGACGACTCCAAACCTGCAACTTCTGTCACCTTTCCTACCGGCACCCCCGCTAGCTGGCCTTTGCATATAATGCCATCCAGCCAGCGGGAGCCCGTAGAGATCCATTCTTCAACGTCAGTAGGATTTTCTTTTTCTAAATTATAGGCAACTGTCATGCCTGCCTTTTTATTTAGAATATTCCTAATTCGATCAAAGCCGGATGTTTCTTCTTTACTTGCCATCGAGGCCCCCATTAGCTACCTTCTTCTAGTTGCTTAAATACGGCATCAATCTCTGATTCCTCAGACCCTCCGGTGCCGTACTTCTGTACCCCTCCGGACTCTCCTCCCGTTGGGTCAGCAGACAAAAACTTGTCTAGCACCCCCGCTACGTCTACAGAAGTCTTCTTATTATATTTTTCATTTACATCCGGCATCGTAGCGAAAATTGCGTCAATTTCCTTTTTGGTCCCCGCTAGTGGACTATTATGCCGCTTTGGAACAACCTTCGTTGCCAGTTGGCGATTCTTGGCCGCTTCAGAATCATAAGTAAGAGTTAGATCAAGGCCGTCTTTGACATTGGTGATGTCCTCGTACTCGGGATTGTTAACATAGCCGATCAGATCCCGATAAATCGTTCGAGAATAATTCCAAAGCTTAACGGTCCCCGCTTCATCACCACGAACAACAATAGGAGATACGTATCGCGCCGATGGCAGCAACTCCTTCGCACTCTTTGTATCGCCCTCCTCATAGAGGCCCCATGCGAACTCACAAATAGCACATGATTCTCCATAGTTCTTCTTCGGGCATAGGAATGGTGCCTCTTCGCCAATTCTATAATGTACATGGAACTCCTTAAAGGGATCTCCATCCTCGGGGCACAGGATCCGAATTTCCTGGGAGCCGTCTTCTGGCTTCCAATTGAGAGGATCAACCCTCTTTTCTCCGCCCTCTTTAAGGGCGCGATACTTCGCTTTCATTTTTTCCATGTCTAACATTTTAAATCTCCTCTTGTTGAATAAAATGTGTGTGCAACCTACAGTACACCTGAACACCCTCATACTCTGAGGGATGCACAGAATAGCTCAAGCTTTTCATGTCTTCACCGGACATGCTTTTTACTTGTTGTTTGATCTTATAAAGAAGATTCGAATCCTCGTCAAGGATCTTTTCGTTTACCACGTAAAAAATCTCCGTGTTCCTTATATTGTGCAAATCAAAGCACATCTTGCTCTCATTATCATTAAAGGAAATAAAGCCTAATGTGGATATCCTACTAATATCGTCTACTTCTCCATTTTGCTCAAATACGCTATCTTCCTTTTCATAAAAATTGCACAAATCATACGAGCGCGCTATGACTTCATTAATTGAGTCATTTAATTTTAACAGCGGGACTTCTTCTAATATCTCATGTATCTTCTGATTGTTGAAAAGGTACAGCTTTCGAAAGATCCCAGACCTTGCCATGTTCTGTAGGACCTGGCGTACAATATTTTCTCCCGTCCTGCTAATGCCATTCAAGGTGTCCGTATCTGGCTGCACATAAAGCACCTCTATATTCTTGTCTTTTATTTGCTCTAGGATTGCTAGCGCCGCACCTGATATTTTGCCGCTACCGGCCATTATGAAAACGACATTCTTAGTGATGCCTCTAAAAAAAGTCTTCAGTCTCGGTACTGACTCTTCTGCCTCTTCCATAGAGGCAATCTTGGGAAAAGAAAAACACCTCGTCCCTTTGATGCCAACATCTATTTTATAGACTTTATAGCCTTCTCGATCCGAGAACTTCTCTGCGATTTTGCAGCCCGCGCCGCCTAGCCCTATTACAGTCTTCATTGCGCCCTCATGTCTCCGTAATTTTTTCCCGCTTTGATATTGATTTTAAACTTTCCAAGTCTTGTATTCTCAAGAATTTCTCTTACTTCTTTTAAAAGGTGGAGTTCGGTTTTATCAACGTCTAGAACAAGACAGTCATGAATACAAAATAAGATTTTCGAGTTATGCAAGCCCAACCTTTCTTTCACCTTATACACTTGTTCAAAAAATAGGTCATTCGCCGTGGACTGTACTACGTAGTTTAATGCAAAAAAATCCGAATCGCATTGAATAACTCTATCATACAAGTTTTTAATTTGCCCATCCTCATAAAATTCCTCACAAATTTTATCTTTATTGAATATCTTTTCAAATTTTGCCGCTTCGGGAATCCGCTTTCCATATAGCCAGCTAAAAGCCTTTTTCTTGCTCTCTTCTCTCGAAATAGTGTCTAAAAACACCTCTTTCCTTATCCAGTCGTGGATATCTACGGCGGGCTGCCTCGCATTACTCAGCCCCAGCAGTACTCGTAAATCCATTGCATTATAATCAAATTCAACCAACAGGTCCTTTTTTGGTGTTATACAAACTCGCCTTTCTTTTGGCAGATTTAAAATTGGAAAACTATTGCTTTTTGTAGCCAGTCTTCCAGTTTTAGCACGAAACATATCGTATTTGATTCTTTTATTCGAGCAATCAAAATTCCCCTCTATCTCTTTCACCACATCATAAATCTTAGAGAGACTCTCATAATTATCCGGCTTTCCGACAGTGTTTAATATGTGTTCAGCAATAGCCTCAAGGACTTCCCGACGCTCTTGAGCAACCCATCCGGCGTATAATTTCTCATCCTCATCTAACCCCAGCGCCTTAAAAGATCTCTCATATGATCTCAACACTCCTTCAATCTCAAGCATCCTCTCTTTTAAAAAAAGGGGGCATTTCTTGATTAAATCGCCCTCACGGCAATAAATTGAGGCTCTTTTAATTAACTCTCTACTACTCATTCGACCTCTTTATTTTTGCTGTTCCAAAAATAAATTAACGTACCGACTGGCCTCAACCAAGGGATTGCCTCCGGAGGCCTGGTTATATATCGAATATATATCAAAAATTAGCTTTTCTCTCAAGCTCTTATTAAGGGATATCTCCTCTTCAAGTATCCTTATGTCAATGTATTTTCTGATCCAAAAAAAATCGTCAAAGAGTATTTTATAATAACTTTCTTCGTCTATAGTTTCTCTTTTTATAACGCGGCTAATAGTCTTATCACATTCTTCAATGCGAGCAGGATATGTAAAATACAAATTTGAGGCTTCAGCTAAATCCGTTTGCCCAATTAAACTCTTATATGAAAACAGGAAGAAGTCTTTGAGATATTGTATGTCTAGCGATGCTGTCTTAATATAAAAAGAGTCAAAAAAGTTATCTTTTGTAATATTATACTTATTCATATAAACGTGCAAGTTTTCTGAGTTCAAATTCGCCACAAGACGCCATGGGACGCGCCTATCAACTAAAAAACCGGCCTTCGCTGCACTATTAACGTAGTTACTAAACCAGACCTCTTTAATAAAATTTGCATTTTTTATAAAAAGACTCTTTTGATCCGACAGCAACTCTATCATGAGCCCGCTTATACACGGATTTACAAAGCTTAAGTTAGACTTAATAAATTTTGTAAGCGTAATAGGTAGGTTTCTATCGTCATGCCTCAGGGTTTCAATGTAGTGGTCTATTAAATTTTCTACTCTTACTATTTTTCTCTCATCTTCAGTGCCAAACAACCCTCTAGCATAAGACTTATGGGCTGTGTTTAAATAATTTTCGTATACCTTTCTAGCATCCGGCGCTGCCAGAGTCGCATCTGACGTAAACAAGCGGCTACCAACCGCCCCCTTGCCCTCTATTGGTCTAAAATTCATATCTTCTTGAAATTTAAAAAACGCGTCGTGTACAAAGTTAAAAACTTTAAATCGCTTATTTTTAAAAAATAACATTTTTTCATAGTCTGGTATAACGTATTCTCCGTTGTTATTAACCTTGCCATATTTGCTGTTTTCCGTCAGATCAATCGAATTACTAAAATCCGCTATAATTTCGTATACGGAACTATCAATGGCATTTCTAATGGACATTATTTATTCTCCAATTTCCGTCGCTACCGATAGCCTGGCCAAGCCCTGGATATGAGGGTTATACTGCCAAATGCCTGCTATCTTTGTTATATATTCCGATGTAGTTATTTCGCCACGAATATCCATGGCAATATAATAACCGCCTATGCCAATTTGATCCATTTTTCTATACGAATTCAACCCCAGGTAGTTACCATCAATATAAAATAGTTGGCCCTTGTCAATTAAGTTATTCCCATACAAGGTCAGTTGCACATTGTATGGATTCCAAAGAACGAATGTGCTCGCTCCAGATGTCACCGCCGAGATCCTTGCATCTCTTAGTTTCGGATCGTCAATTTTTGAAAAATCCGCCGAGATTAAAAGCCCCCGATCTAATCCGACCCTAAAATGAGGTATGCCATTTTCTTCATTCGACTTCTGCGTTCCATCTAGCTTTTCAAACTCGTAAAAGTCTACATAGTATAAAAGAAAGCTCCCTATATCATCCGGCCTATCTCTTCTTTTTCTAGACAACATAAACTGGTCGCCCATATCATCGCCAACCAATTTGCTGCTCATATAATACTTATCCGGGCCCGAAGCTCCAGCACCCGTTCCGTTAAGCTCGCTTAAGATATCACCAGCGGCGCTTGTATCAAATAAGACCTCCTGGTCTGAACCGAGCTTAAAGAGCCTAGCCTCTTCTCCGGATAGAAACTTTTTATGGCCATTCTTTTTTCCAATAAAATTTCTACGTCTTGGTATTATTCTCCTAGGAACAATTGCGCTCGTTAAATTGTCCTTGTTAATATTGTCCCTGTCAAAGTCCATTAACGGTTCAACGTACTTTTCAAAAATTGCGTCTATAAGCTCCTGGGCCGATATTTTTTTACGCTCTGTTCGAATCATATAGTTTACTAGAAATGCTCTGAAAGAGTCCATTTCAATAGGCAAATCAGCCAGGTTAAAGCTCTCTATGACTTTGCCACCTCTCGTTCTAATCCTAGCCGTTCCTAAAACAGGAAAAACCCGCTCTGACACAATGCTTTCATCAAACGAAAACAAGCAATCTACTATATCTCCTAGCTTAGTAAAAAATATCGGAAAATACTGCGAGTCCGGAGAGTCTCCCGCATGTTGCTCCGTCCACACCTCAAGTTCTTCCTCGGTCTCGAAACCCCCCAGTCCGGTCGTCGGGTCGGAGGCGACAACAAGACTCTTCGGATCGCCGTCTAAAACAATCGCCGCAGGAGAGGTTATCGGAAGAGAATCCCTTGGTGACAGGCTAGCCGCATTATCAATATCGGTCTGTGCGCTGTTTAATACCGCGTTTATAAAATTTTCTTTATTAAAATCAACAGATGACAAAATAGATGGCCCAAGATAGAGAGAGTTAACATGCTTAAATTTTAAGCTCTCCATGCTTACTGCCATTTTTTCAAAAAATTCTTCAGTTCCATAAACTTTTTCAGCAAAAGCGCCATCGTATTTGAACTGGGCAGTACTTGCCATATCACCAATACCACCGATAATAGACGGTGTATAGCTAAAGGCGTTAACCTGTACATACCCCAAATGAGGGCGAATACCAAAAAATAAATAATTTACAAACAACTTCTTTGCCGTAGTATCCAAGACGGCATTAATGTGTTCTATCGCAGCGGAAAGGCCATCTTTTTGTAGAGTGCTATTTGAGCCGAATAACATATCATGCAAAAACACCACCAAAATCGCCTGTATCTGATTTTGTTTTGCCTGTCTCCTGATTTCCTTAGAGAGAGGACTCTTGATATTGATTGTGACTACTTCCTCATTCATACCCCTAAGAACACGAACTGGGATGTCTGTATTAATTATATTGCCATCCAATAGATTCGCGAGCCTATCATCAATTTGTTTCGCGATTATCGTCTTATACGTTCCCTGCTTATAAGTGTCATTCAAGATCCTCACGACATCTTTTTTATCCGATGCCGACATTCGATCTTGTTCATGGGCGACTTCAAGACTTTTAATCGCATCGCCTTCAACTATTTCTAAGTATCTAACAATTTTAGAGACAGTCTCTGCAAAAAGAAACAGCTTATCAACCGCCACCGGACGATCAGAGGATTCAAACCTGCTAAAAATATCCCCACGCACCTCTTTAAAAACACTCAATCTTTCAAGTGAAAATACATTATTGCTGGGCCGCCCCATGATGCCTTCCCTGGCTGCCTGGTATACAACAGAGACTCTTACCGACCCGTCATGATCAAAGTTGATGGTGTGGTCTACAATGTACAAGTCGAACACCTCTTTCATACCAAGAAAGATGCTTTTTTCCTCTCTCGTTAGAAGCACTTCGGTTGGGTCATCCGGTTCCGACCACCCAACCTCAATCTTGAGCGTTTTTTCCTCAATGTGCTGCTTATCGCTCGCTATCGTTTGAAACGGAAACGTAATGAGTTCCGTCAGATCACTATTCAAGAAAGAATACAGATTGTCAAAAGCTAAATCGATCGTCAGTGTGATATCTTGATCGGAGGGTCTCTCGTTACGAATAACGTATGTTATTCTTTCGACCCCACCCGCGCCTACATCACTTGCAGCGTCGTTCGTGACCAACGTTGCACTATAGGGATCAAAGTCCTCTACTTCATACGCAGTCTTCATAAGAATCTGCTTTTCTTCTCTTTTTCCTACGGGAGATACGGATCCAATCGCTTTTTTTGTTCCGATCTTATAAAGCCTTATATACGGCATTAAAATAGCCAGTTGTTCATTTCTAAACGAAGTAAATATACTTCGATCCTTGTTCTTTGTTACAAGAAACTCGCTTTTGAAATTTCGGGGCTCACTCGGATTTAATAATCCAATATATTTATAAGGAACAACCCTATACCCTGGTTCGTTCAAAAGCTCAGGCATAACTTCCAGTAAGATATCCTGAAATCTTTCAGTGCCCTTCCTAAAAGCACTTACACTTATATTCCTCTCAGCCATGGACTAAACTCCAAAAATAGCAAGAATTTCTTCTAATGGATTAGGGATAAAGATAGTCTCTCCAATCTTAATCTCGTGTTCCGAAGACTTCTTATTAAAGAATGCAATTATCCACCATAATTCGGGAAAGCCATAAGATTGATTTGCCACATTATAGAGCTTGTCACCTACTTTCCAAACATAAGGTGTTAATTGTAATCTCTCCATCTGTTTTTCGTCAGGGTAGTTTAAATCAGGCGTTGTGAAATGCCGAATGTATTTAACATCCCTCTTGTCAAAAAAGCTTTGGTACTCGCTTCTTTTATTTACGACGATATCTCTGTTTTTATACCTATCCATTATTTAAGAATATCCTTTGTAAGCCTCGCATCTACCGCATCAATAATTGTTGCGCTCAGTTCTTTATCCATTGAAATAGAAGCAATCTGTTCATTCGGATCCACGGCGAAACCAGAAACGCCATTGAGAACGCCCCCTCCGTGTGGGAACGTCTGAACATTCTTGTCTGGCGTATCTTGATGCCATCCCGGCGTATGCGTGTGTAACACCGTAAACGTTCCGGCTAGGGCAACAGATTTCGGATAAATGTTGACCCCTTTATACTTGGAGTTTGTTAACGATCCCTCGGTTTCTCCACTTGCGTCCCTGGTCTTTATTCCTTTTCTAACAACCTTAAACGCCCCCATGCTAAAGTCCGGTGTATACGATAGTCCGCTTAAAAATCCGTATAAATACCCGGCGTCAACTTGATTCTGAATTAAATTACCAAACTTGATTCCTATTACAGGTCCCGCCGTAATCGCTTTCCCCTCACTAAATTCTCCCTCAAACTCATATCTCGGATAAAGCATGGAAAGTAACAAGTCAATTTTAGCATGATTGATCTCCGCATGTTTAAGACCATGAGCAGGAACATTCCACCCCAGGGTAAATATTCTCGTTGTGCTTCTAAAGTTAACAATAGGGTCCATTCTACCATAAACACTTTGTGAACGCCAGTCCGAAGTGAATGTTTCTGAGAAGCCCTGAAGATACGCCGAAAAGGCCACTTCCCTGCCTGTCGGTACATGAAAGAATTCAAGCTTTAAAAGATGATCTTCAACTATATTCCTCTCACCAAAATTGGCAGCCTTAGGCGTTTTGGTAGTTAACTTATTTAGCTTTTTTACATTTTCATTTACTTCAGGCATTCTAATCGTTCCTAGGCTTTACTAAGTGCCTTTGCTACGTGACTTGCTACCACTGGTGTTATCTGTTCTGCCAAGATCGAAGCCACTCTCTGGCCATTTAATATAGCCTCAATTTGGATTGGAGGTATCGCCAGGTTCGTAAGTTGGACACCTCCTTGTGGTGCTCCAATGGGGGATATTTTTGACTGCGCTATTTCTGCATGTCTGGCCGCCTGAGCAAAAAAGCCAGCCATGGCAGCAGGCTTATCAACATCCAAACTTTTAAGCTCAGAAATAACGCCCTTTAACTTCATAATGTTGTCCGCATTGAAATTAAAATTAATTCCGCCAATGGCAGAGAACTGAGCTAATAAGCCCCCCATTTCCCTAAGGGGCCCTACTTTAATGTTATTAATGCTAGACTGCAACCCGGAAAGGTTACTGCTCAACTGGCTAACCAAGGAAACCTTGCTTTCATCCATGGCGTTTACCGCCATAGACAACTGGGCCACATCTTGGCTTCCCTTGAACGTTATCTCTTCTGGAACGCCGCGTATTGCGCTAACCAGCTTCCCTATACCAAAGGCGGCAACGCCAACCCCGGCAGACACAGCAGCTATTTTAATCGCAAGACCACTCATCGCCGTTGACGCAGCGGCAGCGGGCCTGGGCATCATCACTAAGGTGTCAACATATCTGGTCCCCATAGACGCTGCGGCCCCGGTGTTACTTGCCAGGCCTCCAAACGTGCCGGTAAGCTTCGTTAAAACACCCCCGGCTGCCCCTGCTCCTCCGGAGAGCCCCCTAAACATGCCAATCAGGCTACCTACACCAAGAATCATTTTTCCAATATACATACCACCGGCCAAAGTAGCCATTACGGAGGCTAAATTCCACGAAGAACCAGTCGCTTTTATGATGCTATCATTTAATTCTAAAATCCAGCTTAAGAACCGCCCAGTCGCACTAGCCACTCTTGTAATTTGTTCTCCATATTGGTTAAATATAGCGGTAAGCTGCTCCATAATGCTTACCGTTAGCGCTGCCTTCTTGCGGGCCGCGTCTTCTGTCTCAGCTTGATGTTGTTTATATGCCGTATACTGCCTAGTCGTCATATTGAAGATACGCTGTGCCGTATCTAAATCTCTAATCCCCGCTGCTGTCTGGATTGCAAGTTGCATATGCTTATTAAGCTGATTGAACTGTAGCCCTGACGCCTTCATCGATTGAATGATATGTTCGACTCTCTCGCCTTCCGTTGCATTTAACATTCTAACACTGTTCAAATACGGGCCGCCCAAAAGGGCATTTAAGCGTCCAACGTGACGAGCCGCAGTATCAAACGTATCATACCTAGACGCAATCTGCATCAAATCACCAATTGAAATGCGTAGGGATTGGGCCTGCTTGGCCATCTGAGCAAACATCCCCCTCGCAGACTGCCCGTATCGAACAAGAACAGGCATGGCACGGTTAAATTCGTCTACAAGGGCTCCAGCGGGCATCCCAAGCTGTTCTGCTAGGCCACGAAGCTCAAGAAGGTATGCTTTGGACTGGGCAACAGTATTTCCAAGTGTTCCCATGAGATAATCTTGCGCCCTGGCTGCCTGCTGTGTCGAGATTCCTAGTTTAGCCAATACAGCGTTGAACTCGGCCAACTCCATTCTAGAGCTTTTGGTTAAAAGTCCAAAACTTCTAAAGTTGTTTAATAGTGCCGATATAGAGCCCGTAACTTGTCCCATGGTCATCGCAACTTGTCCGTTATTTCTCCAGACGCGTTCGATTTCCATATTATACATTCCAACTAGGCCTGTGCTCTGCTGAAACTGCGAGATAACATTGCTATATTCCATTGCCATTTTCATGGTTGAGAATATTATTTTATCTAAGACAGAACCCAGCATATTTGCAGGATTGAGCACCCTGCTGGTGATCGTCCTGCCAAAAGCCGACACACTCTGCGTTAATGCAGATATTCCTCGACCTCCTTGTGTAGAAGCGGTTAATATGTTTCCTAGGAATTTTTGTGAATGGTCCGTAATTCCCGCAAATCGCCGTAGTAGCGAGTCAGCAGCGCCGACTGCTTGCGTTTGGGCACCCACAATGGCATTTTCCACCGCTAAGCGCCTCTCGGCATTCATGAGGCGTTGGCGTTCAAGGGAGACACTCTGCTTTACCGCTGTCAGGTCCTCCTTTGAAAGGCGGACACCGTTTTCATGCATATTGAGCTTTTTTAGCTCTTGAGCCAAGGCTTCTCGTGCATTGTCCACTTCCTTCTGTGAGACCGAGAGTTGTTCTTGGCTAATCGAAACTCTGCTATATAACTTATTATTAATCTCTTCGCTAAGATGATTAACTTGGTTCATCGCATCCGCAAGATAGTTTGCGTCAATCTTAGCTTTTTCGAGATCAAAGTCTCCCGTTATATCTACATTAACGCCAGATCCCGCTGCGGCTGCACGCTTAAAGCCAGACTCAATCGCGGATATAATAGAAGTTTGAAGCTGTCTTAGGTCTTGTCCATTGGCCATTCAAATGCTCCTCACTTAATAGGCCATCTGATGCCTGTCTCGCCTTCAAATTTCTTTATCGCATCCATGAGGTTTAATTTATTTTGAAAGGTACGAGGGTCGTTAAGTCCAAACTTTGCTGCTGCGTCTAGATACCTTCTTTCACCCCCTAGGGCACCTAGAAATGAGTCAACTTCGGCCCTCGTACCAGTAACATCAAACTTGCCGACACCTGCACCTTTTAGGACCCATTCAAGCCATCCGCCAAACATAGCAAGCCAGGACTCATCGAGCCGACCCGTTCTGTTGACCCCTAGATAGATTTTATGAGTCGCTATGTCCAAAGTGTGCTCCTTACACCGGTCTATAAATAATTAGTAAGAAACACAAAATAGCTCTAGCTATTCAAGTGTTACTTTTTCGGATCCAGATGCCTTCTCGTACTCTTTTTGCTCATCTTTCTTGCGCTCAACAAGCTGCTTGTAGTACCAGTTTCTTAGTCCAACAGGCAGAGAATACGCCTCGATAAAGCTCCACCCACCATAATATTTCATCTGGTCTATCTGAGTGTGCATGTCAACGCCATACTCAAGAGCGTATTCCTCCGGGAAGAATAAGTCGCTCCTAAGGCTAATCTTGACAATCTCGTTGAGCCACTCAATTAGCTCCTTGGGTATAAAAAATCGATACCGATAGGAGGCTCCACCTCTTCCTCGTATCCACAAGCCCCACAAGCGTAATCCTGTTTCAGATCAATGCTTGGGTTCAGCATCTTATACTTTTCCCTGAGGAAGGCCAAATCGGCCGCTGGGGCGCTCTCTAGGAAGAACTTTATGGTCTCTGTATCATCTATATCGTTAACGCTGACAACAATCTGTTTTAGCGTGTCTGACGATACGGAATTAAGGCTTTTATTCTTCTTCTTATCGGACGTAACGATATCGAACATCCTCTTTTCATCTTCCCCGGTTAAAAGCTTTACTTTAACTACTACTTCCGTTAGAGGCAGCGTAATCGAAAATTGAGACCCCTCTAGTCTTGCCACATTTAGTTCCGTAGGGTCGTCTTCCGTATATCCCTGGTATACATTGGTCTTTTCCAGGTCAAATGCAAATGTTGTCGCATCGCCACAACTAGGACATGTTACTTGCGTTTTATATTCATTCGTATATGCCGTTGCACGAGCCGCAATCACAAGTGCGCTCTTGTCGGCAGATAACAATTGATTAACATTAATCTCCGACGGGACAAGGCTTTGCAACACTTTGTCAATCGCGACGCCTCTTCTGATATATTCGACATTGGTCAACATATCTTCTTCTTTTCCAGTCATAAAGTTTATTTCAACCGTATTAGCACCCTCTAGAGGATGCCCCTCTGGATAAAAGCTTCCCGCCGACGGCAAATCAACATATTCAGTCGGTTTTGGGAAATTAAGCAAATTCTCCATTGCCTCAACAACAGGAGAATCGCTAGAAGAACCATGGACACCGATTCGTCCAGAATTCCTATCTACACTCATTAAAAACCTCTACTTGTTATTAAACGCCTAGGACGCTTCTCTCGTATCTCGCCCAGTCATACGTGATATCGACCGTGCAATCAACCAGCGTATCGTCCGCATAGCTAAGGTCACCGAAGGTCGCTCTTGAAATAATAGGATTATTTAGAACCCACGTACCAACAGTAGTTCCATTCGCATGTAGTTCTTTAAGAGTAATAACACTACCAATATTCTCGGATACCGCTTTCTTTGAAATAGTTTTTGATAGCTTATCAGTCGTCTCAGATGGATCAACGTATCCGAATGAGAGCAGAAGCTCATACAATCTATTTGCAGCGTTCTCTTGAACGGTGTCAACGAAGGTGGCACTAATCGGATCCCAGGAAACTCGTCCCGGGAACCGGAAATTGTAATCAAGAAGAGCGTGCTCTTGGATACCAATGGAGTAGGAGGGCTTCGTTACTGATCTACAGAAGTAACTATCTAATACTTTACCAGTTAGAAGTCCAAACTCAATCAAGAATCTATACTTTCTTTTCGGTTGTAAATCAGGGCTTGTCCAAAACGTTGATGCCATCCTTAAATTCTCCTATGCTATGCATACTCCTTTTAATTAGTAGTAGCTATATTTTTAATCGCTAAATGATGCCCCTGAATTCGTTATAATGAAGTCAATCAGGAAGAATTCAACCGCCTTGGTGGGCTTAAGGAATAGCTTCGCATAAATTGTATTCTGGTCAATCAAATCCGGCGTCGTCGTGGTTTCGTCCAACACCAGCTTGTAATCATCAATGCCGAATCTAGATCTCATATCGTTTAGAATCGGAGTTACGTTATTGGTGAATCTTGACCACGTTGCAGGCACATTAGGCTCAAACAGAAGCTGCGCTGCGACTTGGGAAATGGCCTTCTTGGCGAAGACAAGCATTCTTCTTACATTAATTCTATCAAGGGCCGATGCCTTTGTTTGCATCGTCTTTTGACCGAAGATCACAATGCCTTCAGACGGGAATGATGCAATCGGATTAATATTGTCAGCATACAGGTCGTCTCTTTCCTTGGCCGATAGCTTGTGCGAAATGTTTACAACAGTCACACCAGCGTTACCGGCAGTTAGCCCACCACGGTTAAAGCCAGCAGGCGCAAACCAGGGTGCCTCGACGAGATCCGTAAAGGACATGGCTCCAAGAGCAACAACAGACGGTGGTACCCAAACCAGGGCATTGCTGATCGTGTCTCTAATCTGCACCCACGGGAAATACGTTGCACCATAGCTGTTATTAATAAACCTATTTCGAAGAGTCGTAATAGCGGTTGATACAACCGGCTTACGAACCGCCTCAGCGAGTGCAGACTCTGCCTTGGGAATATAATCATTCTCAAGGTCAATGACGGCAAGCGCATCGCCTCTCTCTTCGCACATCTCAATGAGATATTGTGTAAGACTCGGATTCTTAAGACCCGGAACAGAAGCCAAATTGAACTCGGCATCTTCCGGCTTACGAATTGCGTCAACGGCTCTTCTAACAGTGTAGTAATTTGCACTATTTAATTCACCAAAAACAGTCCCGCCATTCAGCGTTCTTAAGATCGGCTCTTTTTCTGTAATGTCGAAGCCATCATAACCACCAAACATAACAGTGGTGAATTGATCATAGCCAGCATCCAATACGTTTTTATAAGATGAGCCACTCGTTGGAGAGAGGACCTTTGCCCCCGCCCCATTGGTGACAATGCCAGCATTTACAGCACCAGCAGTAAATGATCTTCCCTCGACGCGCAGGAACTCCTGGTACCTAGCATGCTCACCTGTATAGCCGGCAACATGCGGGGCCGTCCCCTCCGCAGAGCCACTGTACGGGCCAATATCATCAAGTGAGAATATAAAAGAATTCTCAGTCTGTGTATTTGTCGTAGTGGAATCCAGTGTGTCAGGGAATGCACGAAGCAAGTCTTTAACAGATTTATCGAATAGTCCGTTTTCATCATCGGTATATACACCGAAATAGGCGTCGGTCGAATTGGCCAGCGCCCCGCTGACGTCCAGCGTACTCTTTCTTAATTGCAATCTTGGGTATACAACCGTGCCAGTGAAGAGGCACCCGCCCGTAAGGGGCTGAGCGGTTTCTCCCAAGAAGGCCGCAATGTCATTGAAGCCTTGCACAGGAACAGTCCCGACTGCAAGAGTACTATCAGATTGTGAGTCTACAACGTATGTGACATCCGTGGACGAGAGCCATCCGCCTCCACGACCGCCAGCGACGCCTCCAGGGGTGGTTGCGACAGAAATAGCAGTTTCGCTTGTGCCAACTGTCGTATTTGTTACACTCTTAAAATTAGAGGCCCCTGCGGCCCCTGCGGCTTCGCCTAGGTTATACCCATGCCCATCTCCAATGAGGCCCCATTTTAGATATCTTTGAGGACCGAAGGCACCAAATGGTAGCCACTCCGGCTCGCCATTGTCTTCAAGAGACTCGTTCATTTCAACACGAATATAATCAGATTGGTTTACAAACTGCCCATACTCAATATTTCTTCTTGACGCCTCATCCCAATCAGCATATCTATCACCAATTCTCTTGGCAATATAGTTATCGGAATTTGGATTCAAATTACAATTAGTGAATACCTCAACGTCTTGAATGTTTACGTCTGAGTCTTGCATGCGTCTCACTCTTACGGTGAACGAGCCATAGGGGTCTGCATCGGGGTTCGATGAATAGCTAATATCACTAATTGACACCTTATACCGTGCCTGATCGTACTCGCCTCCGTTTCTGCCATGCAAGCGGAACAACCTGGGCATGTTCGCTGCCCGATACGCAGTATTATTATCGCTCATGTCCTGAGCAATAAACCAGCCGGTGGCTGCTCTTTGGAACGCCTTTCTATTCTCTGCGTGATTGACGTTCGTATTGCCCATTCCAAAAATCGCGCCATGCCAAGTCGTAGAGCTTCTAAGGGAGGGTATTACCCACTCATCCTCTCTAAGCCATTCTTCATATGATTCTCCTAACCAGTATGTTTCAGTGGTATCCGCAGAATACAAATCAGTATTAGTCTTCGCAGGATTTGTATTAAACACCTTTCTAATAAACAAATCAGAAGTCTTATTAAAGTTAAATCTCGTCCCCTTGCTAAGGGCTCCCGAATCGTCGTAAATTTCCACTCGAAATTCATTACCGAGACCAGAGCCACCTTCGGATGTGAACAGTGCGTTTGTTCCAGTTACAGATGTCTTACCGGCAGCAGCATTAGCGAAGGTGGAATTCGCGCCGGGTCCAAAGGTTCTCAGCGTGCCCGAGAGAACAACTTTGCCGCCCGCAGGAAGATACCAAACGGCAGCCAAGGTGCCAGTTATCGGCAGGTGGCCATCACCCGCTGCGGGGACGCCCGTGGTGGTTCTGCAACTTGAGGACGGCCATACAAAGAGGCCATATGCGCCACCAACAGCAGAAGACGTGGCATTAACGCTCAGCGCATTTGCATGCCAGCCAGCACGGCCAGCAGTGGCGCGCTCAGTGTGTTCAGTGCCTAAAAGACGGACATATGTGGCAGTTTCACCATTTTTAAGCCATGCTTGCATAGCATATGAGCCGTAAGTTGGACCCATTAAGTTACCATCGCGCCATACATCATCAGCACTAATGCCAGCGACAGGCTCACCAAACTTTTGAACGAATTCGTCAAAGGAGCGAACAGTCACAGGGACCATCGCTGGTCCTCTTAGGGAGCGGCCAATAACAATCGGCCCCAGGGCGAGATTTTCCGCAGGTAATTGGGACTGATCAATCTCATTAACAAACACCCCAGGTGAAATAAATTTAAAGCTTTTTTCTGCCATTACAAAGGTCTCCCATTTTCAGCATTTATATTCTTTATAATTAGTATAAGGGCGCAGCAAAATGCATTTATTATGGTATTTCACCTTTAAGTACAGTTTCTTGCACGAATCGTATATCTGGGCGGCCTTCCCTGACAATAATTTTCGGTGTTTCTTGATTTCGATCCGCGCCGATTATATATCCCACTACCTTGATCATTACCTGGGTCTCATACTTTCTATCATCCAATTGCATCATATCTATGTTATTTACGAAAGAATAATCACCTTGAATAAAGGATTCATAGGTGTGGCCATCCTTGTGCAAGAGAAATGAGTCTAGTGCGCCTGTCTTGGTTGCAAATACGCTGATTGCATCATTCATCTGTTGCGCATACTCTGTTCTTATGTTAACTGCGTACATTATGGTTAGGTGAACTGGAAACGGTACCGTTACTGTCTCGTAGACGACCTTTTGATTTCCTACCGGGTGATACGGTTGTGTGCCCGACGTTATTTGCAGAGAGGCCGCATTTGCGCGATCTGCGGTCTTTTCGTGTTGTACCTGGCGTGCTATCGTAATAGATCCCCTCTTGGCGTCATACGGGCTATTTATTGACGGTGGGAATAGATAGGCTCCATAGCCTGCCCTTTCAGACAGATCCTTTATAACCGATTTCCTTTCGATTGAAATTAGCGGAAATATCAGGGTACCCTCGTCGTCCCGGATGTTTTGATCATGCTTCGATAAAAACGCCCTCTCTGGAGAAACGAATTTAACGGGGACCTTGCGCCACCCTTCATTGTTCTCCGTATGGATGTCCAGCACCTCATCTACCCATTCGTACATCGCAAAATCAATGGTTTCTAGGGTGGAGGGTTCTAGCAAGATCTCCTTCTTATTAATGTCATTATCGATATCGTAATTTGGCATTAGATTTCATTCCTTCTGTGGGTCTCGACAGTGAACGTTCCCTTTCTGGCCCTCACACACTCAGCCGAGACTTCCATTTTGTGATCAATTTGACCATATATCTCTTTCGGTTCTCTTAGCTTGACAATCTCGTAAAACTGCTCTCCGTAAAGAACAAAGTCGCCTTCTCTAACAAACAGGTCTTGGTCCTCAGTTAATCGCCGCTTATGGAAATGAACCGTAATCCTAGTTCTCCTATCAATTCCATAGTTTGTCGTGTTCGTTTCATTATCATCAAAATCAACAAGGACATTTATATGGACTGGATCCGTAAAGGATTTATTTATCGATTCCCCGTACAATGGATGAAAATTAGAGTGTTCTAGGCTAACCGGATAATACGCGATTCTCTGCCCAATCACATACTCAATGATCTCATCATTGATTTGTTTTACTAGGTTGCGTTCCTTCTGTCCAAGAAACAACGGGGGTGGCGGTGCAGCCTGTTTATTTTTCTTTGCCATTCATGATTACCCCACGTAAATCCCGCCAGGACTATTTTTAAGAGCATTCATGGCCGCATCTCCCGCCTCTGCCTCTCTACGAGCAACCTCTGAATATACCATTTCATCCAAGAGCTTCTGAAGTTCCTGCTTCAAGGATAACTTTTCTTCTTTCGATTGTGCCGATAATTCAGCGTGATTTAAGGTAACCGAACCATTCGGAATTGGAAGAGCGGCAACTTTTCCTCTTACTTGTGCCAAAATCCCCTTTGCAACTGCCAAGGCATATCTTCTAATCCAGTGCTTGCCAATACTATTAATATTTTTATACGGTATATTCGCCAATGGAATAGTATTAATATTATTAATGCCATCATGCCCTAAGTTTTTGTCTTCCGCCTCTGAGGTCCACGGATCTCTTGGAATCATATATCGAATCCAAATCTTATCCGGCGAAGATGCCTTGGGAACAGGGTAGAGCCTAAGCGTGTTATTCATTAATTCATAAGAATAATGAGACACTCTTACATGTAAAGCATCTTCATAAGACATGGCCTGGGCCTTGTTTTGCCAGACCGGGACTATGTGGAAAACACTATCATCAGAATATTGTCCATACGAGTTAGCATTGCCGACCATGCCAAGGTTACCGTAAAATCCAAAAAAGCGCCACATGGCCATTGGAGAGCGGTAATACACGTCTTTCACTATAATTTTTCTTCTCTCCGACGGGCTCTTATAGCTCGCTGACGCCAATATGACATCATCTAGATTATAGTCTTGTGTCCCTACTATCACATCAATGGAGGCAGAATACATTGTATGATTTCCACCAACCTTTACCTCCGAAGAGTACGCAGATGCGATCCTCTTTGAGAACCCATAGCCATAGTCGGGAAATTTTTGTGAAATATTTGTTCCAGAGATTATCTCTCCATCTTGATTAAAAGTGCCCGTCGTATAGCCCAAAACGCTCATTAGTACATTTTTAGCTTGATGAGAATTCACCATATAGGAATACTCTAATACGGCTTCTTCATATGAGGTATAAACATCGCTCGTGGTTAATTCAATCTCCAATACATTCCCACCCAATTGTGAGTATGTATACGCAACCTGATCAACTGCTCCTTGAACAAAATACTGTTCTTCTTCATATACACCAAAAGGTAGGTTTGCAACATCAGCATGCGTGCCCGTTGATGGCAGCCTGATAGCCGGTGTTTGCGATGTTGGGTTTAGTATATGTGCCATGTATTAATTAGTTTATGGAATGCTTTGCAGTAAATAAAAACCCCCGGCCAACAGAGTCAGCCGAGGGTCCTATTAGAACAACCTATTGGTTACTAGCCGCCAGTGCTATCGCCAAGTAGGTCAGTCACGATCACGATACCATACATATCAGGTCGAACCATCTTCTTACCGTAACGGGTCATTACACCCTTGTTCGGTACGAAGGTGTCCGGATCGTAAATCAGCGGAGTGGTCTGTAGTGGCACATAAGGTGCGTATACATAGCCGCTCTCTAGGAAGCTGTTACCCTTACGTCCTACAAGAACAACGTTCCGATAGAAGTAGGGGTTGACGTAAACGTCAAACTTCTTGCTGAGTGAACCAACCTTCACAGCGCCAGTCGTACCCTTGGAGTCGTCATGAGTGACGGCACCACGGAAACCAGCAGTAAACTCAAGGATGTTGGCAACCTCCGGAGAGACCACAATAAAGTTGGCCCCACCTCTGAGAGTCTTACGATGGATCTGAGCAGACACATCATTAATCGTCTCAAGGAGAGTCTCATACCACTCACTAACATTACCAGTGAAGTCAGCGCCAAGCAAACTCTCGTTTGCAACCGTTGAAATAGGCTGCCCAGTCGTGCGATCTAGGAACCTACCGGGTAGGCGAGACCAGTACTGAGTACCTGCGGTTGCGTGCTTGACGAGATCCTGTAGAATCTCTTGGTCAATCTCAAGAGCAATCTGCTCAGAGAGAATCGACGTAAGCTCAACTTCGGCGTCAATATTGTGATAGGCATTTAGATCCTGAGAAAGCTCAGGAGTCCAACGAGCCTTAAGTTTCTTGGTAACGGCACGAATATCAATGGCATCGACCTTGATGTCGATTTCAGGGATTCGTACATTGCCACCATCAGCTAATCCGCCTCCGGTCTGACCAAACTCTAGACCCCATACGTCGTCACCGACAATAGAACCTAAACCAGGAGCAGCATCGAAATCATCGCTAATCGCGAAGCCCCAGGTACGAGTTACAGCGGCCGAGGCCGGAGTACCATTCTCATCAGGGTCAAGGTACCGCATGTCAGCAGTACGCCCACCGGCACCAGCAGCTTCTGTTCCAAAGGTGTAACACAATAGTACAGCCTTTGTAGAGACCAAGTCCTTCAATGGATCACCACCGTTATTAGGATCAATAATCCTAGTAAGCCTGCGGACCAGCGTACCAGATGCCGCAGTATCCGGGGCAGTCGTAACCGTTACGTTTTCTCTAATGGTCGTAGTATTGCGCTCATCCAACCGACCCTCACTGCCTGCCGCAACAGATGCAGTGAACGCATTAAAGTCCACAAATGCAAAGCCACAATAGGTACCAGAGGCAATATCTGGATCGTGTTGTAGTAACTTGGGTGCTGAGAACGACGACGTAGCCGCATTTCCGGCGAGAACTCGCCGTCCAGTTAGCTTCAGAGACAGATTCTCATTGTTACTCGCCGTTCCCCACAAAACATCCATTGTGGTGACATCGGCGTGAGTTGCGCTCGTACCAGTAGGTGCAGCATAACCATTATTTAGGTTATAGAATCCGCCACCACCATTAGTGACAAGATCCACACCACCAGTAATTTGAGCACCAACAACGTTACCACCGAATAGCGACTCATTCTGCGAGAGGCCGATATCCTTGTCGGGATCGCCTGCCTGGAAGTCCAGGAAGAAGATGAGACCGGATGGTAAACTCATTGGTTGTACTGATACGAGTTCATTAGCGATAAGATCACCAAACACTCGTCTTACAATTGGGAACGCAACTGCTGCAAAGCCTTCAACGTCACCAGCAGCCATTGAGGAAGCTTCTCGTAGAAGCTCTCCCGCCTGGTTCTCTAGTAACATGGCCATATTGCTGCACTCGTTTTGGGCGGCAGTGTCTTCAAGACCTTCAAGAAGTCCTGTCTGCTCCCACTTTTCAACTAGCGCGGCATTCTCAGCAGAAACATTGCGTTCAACAATATCTTTTGTTAAAGCTTTTAAAACTGACATAGTTTTGTTTCCTCCTAAAAATTGTCAATTATTTAATTCCTGCTAATCGCTGCATGCGAGAAATTGCCGGTTTAACCTGCTTGCTTTCTCTCACAAGAAGTCGATTAGAAGAGCGCTTTTCTACTGCCTCAGAAAGTGACTCTGGTCTGCCGCTACTCGCAGCAGAGCCCACTGTACTCTGAAGTGCTTCATAAATCGCTCGGGCTTCTTGCATACTCCGCGTTTCTTTGATAGATTTGACAAGCTTTTCTTTTTGTCTCTCATTTAACGAGCTATCTTGTAGAACGCGATTTGAATATAACAATTTTGCTCCAGATACCGTTACAGTATCTAATTCTTCTTTTAGTATGTTCATTGTCTCTTCATATTTTGCTACTTTCTCAGTTAAAAGAGAGACCTTTTCTTTATTTCTTTTAACCTCTGCCAAAAGCAGCTTGTTATTTTCGTTTGCTTCTTGTAGAACTGAGTTTTCCTCGTTCTTCTTGTCCAGTCGCGCGAGGCCCTCTTCGGTTAGCTCCAAGGAATCTTCGGGCTCTTCTTCGGCTGGCTCTTCTAGGGCCTCGCCTTCCGGCTCTAGGGCCATCTCTTCTTCGGCTGGCTCTTCTAGGCCTCCGCCAAGAGTCTCGTCTCTATCGAGCATTTCGTCTCCAAGCATTTCATCCTCTTCTTGACCCAAGAGCTTCTCAAGCTCTCCAAGGTCAAGACGAAGCTCCGCAGAGCCCACGGCCTCACCATCTTCAACCGACATGTCATCAAGATTAATTGTCAGTGTAATTTCCTCGTCGCCGCCCTCAGAGGCAGAATTCGGAAGACCCTCTAGCTCGCCAAGGTCCTCTTTTTCATCGCCTAGTCCCGCCGCTTCCGGTGGGAGGGGTGGCATTTCAGCAGCGGCTTCTTCACCGCCACCGCCACCAAGCATGAGATCATCCGGACCGGGCTGATCTGGGCTCATCGGCAGGCCTTCGTCGTCTTCCTTCTCAAGGATACTCTTAACGGCCTCTTTAACCTTCTCAGAATATTGCTCCAGAACTATCGTTTCTGCATTTTTTAAAGCTATATTCCTAAGCTCTCTTGCATCGGCTATTGACTTTTCATATAATGACGACATTTAAAAATCTCCTTACGCTCGGTCTTATTAAATAGTATATAAAACATTTAAAATGCATTAATTACGCCGCTCTACACCATGGCCAAGGTGTCAAAAACCACAATCTTATATTAGCCAACATCCCATCCAACCAAACTAGCCGAAGCGAACGTTAGCCCAGAGCCAGTAAGTTGGTACATTTCACGTACCGGAATATGGGTTAATTCTGCAAAAAGCTGGTACCCCGATCCGGCTATCATAGTAGTCGCGAAAATCTCAGTGCACTTAACGTTAAATGTCACGGAATCCTCGTCTGAGTCAAGCTGAATGTAGTGGTGTTGGTTGAAGACGTTTTCAGACCCGCCCGCACTACTTGTTGGGTTAAAATGGACTCTGATACTAGGTGTTGTGTTGACTGTGCCAGATGCAATTATGGTTACCGACTTGGCCACCGTTGGAAATTGTATCCTATGCGTTTGATTCACTTTCGTTGGCACACCGGTAGATAATTCTGCTGCCGTACCGGCCACGTTTCCCGTAATAAACGGGTATCCGGCTACTTGGTAGGAACCGACATTGCCAATCCCTGGTCTAGTCACGCCAAACGTTCTATTGCTGTTAACTCCCAATTTGCACCCCTCTAGTTATCTTCTGTTTTTAAGTCTATTTTTGCGCTGTTCTTTTTTAACGCGTCTTTTCTGTTCGTTCCTTTTTTGGGAAAGTTTTTTATAATATTTTGTTCTTTCTATGTATTCTTCCAGGATTTTTAGTTTTGAAACTTTTTTCATAAATCTCTTGATCATCCTCTCCGGATCTGAGACTTCCTTACTTGTAATTTCAAAATTATACGGTCTTTTTCCCCTTCCCATTACTTTACCTTTTGGCCTTTATGGCCTTTACAACGCCCGCCGCTCTTGCGAGGCCAGGAATCTCCGACAGCTTTGTCATGCTTATGCCAGGATTTCCCTTGTCTTTTTGTTGAACTCTATCCGCCGATACATCCTTGAACACATCAACGCCACCTAGCGTCTCGCCTCCAATACCATCCAAGAGCCTCTTCCTTGTCTCCGCTAACCTGCTGTAATTAGGCTCTTCATTCGGTTTGGGTGTGTTTGTTTTTGCTTCGTTAATTATTTGCTTGCCTGCGGTTACCCCCGTCGCAATCTCTGAAATCAGAGGCGATAAAAAGTTTTCCTCAAAAACTATTTCTCGAATGCATTCTTTTATTATGCCTTTTAACTGCTTTTTCGTCATATTAATATCCTGCGGGGTACTGTTTCATTTTTTCGTGCGATTGTCTCAAATTAGTATTTCCAAGGGCTATGCTGCCTGCGTGCCTTCCCGTATGTCTTGGAGGCTCTGCATCGTCGCTTAACTTGATTTCAAATCTCGGCTTGTGAACCGCATAAAACTTCAAAAAGCCATTATGCGCCTCTTTATATCTTTGAAAAAACGGGTCTAGTTGTTCATAAAAATATTTACTTGTATTATCATTGAAGTTTTCAAGGTGCCCAACCGCTTCAGACAACGAAAAGGCCATATTCGACAGCAAATCATACTCATCCGAATAGAAAACCTTGTTTCTGGACGTCATCTGATTAGCGCCATCATAATCCGGTGAATCTTCAGAGTTTTCAATCATTTCGGCCCTAAATTTTAGTATATAATAGTACAGAGGGAGCGCCTCGTTTAGTTTAATGGCCTCTAGGTCTTCTAATTCTAACTTATTCCTAGGGTCTCCAAAAAGATTATTAAAAACCTGGACCGAGAGCCTTAAAAAGGAGTGATCAAGCTCCTTTTCATTATACATTTTTTCTAGCTCTATGACCTCTCTTGATAGGCTACGAAGCTTGCTGGCAACAGTCGCAAACTGGACCTTATAAAGAGACGACAACGAACGGGCTTCAAACAAGACCTCCTCTATTGCTTCCTTTACCAACTCTTTTAAGTGTGTTTTTGTAACTTTTACACTCATTATTCGTTATTTTCCTCTAAAATGTCATTAATCGCTCGATTGATCCTATCTGCCTTTGTGGCTTCAAAATCTTCCTTTCCCTCTCTAAGCATAAACGCGCCGGCAGTAGATGGCTCAGTCACCAAATCAAAACAAATAAGGTGAAAATCCTCATTCACCATTGTTTTATCGCCTTGTTTATCAGTTGAACCAAGACCTCTAGAGGAAATTCCAAATTTAACGCCTCCCTCTAAAAGACCTCTGGCAATACCGCCAGCGGGGGTGTTTAAAATCTTTATCTTACCCTTAACATCGTCTTTATCCCACCAAACATCGGTTACCAAGTGAGATACGTTTTTCATTTCTATAACAGAGGTATCGGGATGATCTAATTCACCAACAGAACGACCTTCGCGAATTAGTTTTTCGTAATTTCTCATTTCTCGCTCTAAGACCTTTTTAGGATAAACTCTGCCATTTGCGTTTTCGGCATCTGCGCGCTGTAAGACACCCGCCATTATCAACTCGCCCTCATTAAGAGACGCACGATCTTCTTCTGTCAAAAGATCCGGTTCATTTTCCCATTGTAGAAATTCTTTAATTAAAAGTTTGTCGCTCATAGTATTATCCTCAGAATAAATAGTTTCTTTTATCTCTTTTTTCTACCACCAGGGATTCTTCTCACTCCGGGCCTTCTTAGGGACCCCATCTTCTTTTTGGGCTTCTCCGGTGCTGCCTGTTGGGCTATACTCGGTAGTTTAGGCTCTAAGGGTTCAATATCTTCCGGGGATGTAAGCTCTTCACCAACATCCGCACTCTCAACTCCGGCGAGTTCTTCAGGGGCTTCTTCTATCGCCCCTTCTTCTCCCCCATAAAGTTGTTGCATGAACTGCTCGGGCGTCATCTGCGCCACGTCTTCCCAAGGGTCTTCCTCTTCTCTTGCCTTCTTCTTTTTGCGCTCAGTGGGCTCTGCCTTTGTAACTTCAAAGGTGGCGATTTCCTCGGCGAGTTCTTCGGCTCCCATCTTTGAATTATATTCGACACCAAGCCTACGAGCCATATTGCGCAATCTCATAAGCTTGCCCCGATCGGACAATTCGGCCACCCAAGCCAACAACTCATTCGCTCTATCGACAATAAGATTATTTTCTTCAACACTACCGGGCTCAGGGGCTTCCTCTGGGATTTCGACTGGCTCCGGAATAGACTCTTCTACAGCAGGAGAGGGAGGGCCAGGCTCTCCAGGGGTAACAGGCTCGGTGGGTTCCTCTGCGGGCTCTCCAGGGGTTGCTTCTACAGCTTCATCGGGTATGACTTCATCGGGTATGACTTCATCAGGCGGTGCTTCTACCGCCTCTTCAGGCACAATCTCTTCCAAGGGTGCCTCTGCTTCCAGCGATTCAGGCTCCTCTTCCGGAGCAGCAGCGGGCACGTTAAAGAGAGCTTCAACTATTCTAGGTACTGTCCCTTTTCTACCACCCCTGATCTTGACTTCTAATTCCCTTGCCATTTTTTTAACGTCAGTCCAAGAATACTTGCTTTTGTCCATAAGTGCCGCCGTAGCTTCTTCAGGGCTCATATCTCTCAGAGCCGGCTTTTCACCCTCAAGAGGGAGTTCCATCTGTCTCTCATCAGGCTCCATCGGGGGCCTTTCCGCAATATCTCTAAACATATTACTGGATGCCGGGGCTCCCGCTTTGGCCTCCTCGGCGTACTCTCTAACTGCCTTTACCGCATCTTGGGGGTTAAGGGAGATTTGTCTAAAATAGTCCCTTAGGGCGTCAACTGGGTCATCCAAGACCTCATCCGTTCCCCTTGTTAGGGAGGACAGGGACAGATCCCCCTTCAGTAGGCCCAGCAGCCCATCGACCAACATCTTATAATCGTTAGTTCTGTATCTTTCTGAGTCGAAATTCTGTTCATTAGCATACCTTTCTAGTCCAATCATAAAATCCGGGAGTTGCAAATTATCAAATTCTTTTGCAAATGCCGGTTTGTTAAGGGAAAATTCAGAGATCACATGAAAGAAATTTTCCTTGCCAAGTCTTCTAACCAAGGCAATCCCAGCAAGATTGGCAGCCGCAGAATCCTCTAAGCGCTTTGCGAACTCGTTTGCATATACATCCAGCGCCTGCCTAGTGTTTAGGCTCTGTTCCTTCTCGGAATCAGTATCAGGCACTTCCCTTTCTTTGGCCGCGTTGGTTACCGTTACAAATGAGGTTATAATATCTTGTAATATTTTTTGATGGTCCTTCGACCCATAGCCGCCCTGGTAATACCTATTAATAAACGCCTTAAGCAGATTATACAAGTTTCTAAACTCTGGGTTTAATGCGACGTCCTCATTTCCTACCGAGTCTCTAAACTCCTGGTAGCTTGGAAAATCTCCTCGAACATCTTCGAACAAAAGATTGCGCTCACGCAAAAAATAATATAATTCCTTGCAGACTATATTTTCAACCCGACTTTCTTTTATTTGAAACTCAACCTTGTTCATAGCAAATAACAACTCACTAAATAATTGTCTTCATCGTCTTCTTTGTACCATTCAACCTGTACGTTACTATCCGACGGGCCGACTAGGAACTGATCCGGGCGCTTAAATCCCACATCAAACTTAATATTACCAAATCTTGACGTTATCGCATTTGCCGGAACCCCCTGGCCCGCATGCTCCGGCTTTAATACATAGCCATAGTCATCCAAAATAGAATAAACTAGATCGAGCGCCTGCTGTACATTCTTCATGGAGGTTTCCCCATCCATCCCCTCTGAGCGAAACGCGCTATTGATCATAAATTTAATTGAAGGAAAGATGGTGTGTGCCGTTTCCTCCTTCAAGCGTTCTGTTTCTTCTTTCAATAGTTCACTATATTTTTCTTTATTTATTTTAATATCCATAGTCAACAACCGTTTTTACACCTTCTAACGGGTCGAATTCTCCAGTTCCTAGACATATTGTTAATCCTCTCGTTTAATTAGTGTTTTAAATTCTTTCAAAATTGTATTTTTTCTATTGATTTCTTTATTAAAGGTTATAAACTTTTGTTCTTTATTTATAGATTCTTTTTTTAATTCTTTTTTCATCCCTCGCCACTGGTATCGTTTAAACTCCCTGGGATCCATCGCCATAAGTCTTTTAAACTTTTTTACATTACCCTGGGCTTCCATCCATGCCATCGCTGCCATCTTCTGGGCGTCTGCCCTGTCCAGCCGCTGTCTTTGTGCACTACTCATTTCAGACCGATCTCGTGCCTTACCTCCTTTGGTAATGCGGTATTCGCGTCCTGGCCCAGTTCTTCGTCCATAATGACGATATTCGTCATCTTTAAAATCAAACGGCACAGGACCTTCGGGAGGAAGACCAGGAGGCCCACTTGGGCCTCTTGCCGGTAGTTCTGCTCTGGGTTCTGCGCTCCATTGAGGAAGCCGAGCGAGCTTTTTCTCATACTTTTTCTGCTCCCCTTGAAATACTTTCTGTTCTTCCTTATTCAAACCATCAGAGTGAAATCTAGGATAAATTATCTTTCTTCTTGTTATTTTTCCCTCCTCATCTCGCTCAACTTCTCTTCGAGGAGACTCATACCTATATTTGGCCCTAGGTTTGCTCGGGGATACCACAGGCAGGACCGGGCCGGGTTGTTCTGGTGCTTTATCCAACCAACCGAAAAACTCTTCCGGATCTATCTGTTTATAAACCCTTTGAAATTCTAATTTTTCGCTATCAGTCGGCTCTCTACCCGCGTAGGAAAACAACTCATGCGTACCGGTCGCCTTATTAAATTTTATTCTGGAATCCTGTGGATACATGGACAGCATAATATTGGCCTTGGATTTTCTATACGATAGGCTATCTTTTCTACCACCAGAACGAGCCAAAGCAGACCTTCCGCCCGTAAGGTACCCTCTGGCCAGTGTTGAAGCCAACTGTCTTGCTAGTTGCCCCTTTCCAACGAGCGACGCCAGGGGGCCCTTCTTCTCTGTGTATTCAGTTGCTCCAGGTCCTGTTGTTACTTGGACACCCCCGGGTAGATTTTTTAGTGCCGCAACCCGCTCATCATAAAATTTTGATGGGATGACCCCGACCTCTTCGGCTCTTCTTGGTTCAGGCTCTCTAACGGGATCAAAGTCTTCAAGGCCCTGTGGGGACTTCCTAGCGGTATCGGGTAAGACCGGATAGCGCGTATCTAGATCTTTTAACCTATTAATAATCGTGTATAGGCCCATTTCAGGCCTTCGGTCATCGCCTGAGCGTCCATGGTCAAACCTAGCAAAATAATCTTTGATTTTTTCCGGGCTCTGCGTTTCTTTCAAATTTTTATAGTAATCAGTCCCCAAAAAAGTCGACCAAAGCAAGGCAGGTTTTGAAACCTTTATATTGTTAGCTACGGCTATTTTGTGGCCCCTTGCCATAACATCCGCAATTGGTATGTTAAAAACTGGATTGCCACCAGGACCAACAAGCGCCCCGTTAGTATCCGACATAAACCCTGTTTGCCTGTCTACCTGGGTGAGGTCCTTTGCTCCCGTGCTCTTAAGGTGGCTTAAAACCTTATTGTAACGATTCTGTAAGAATTGTTCTTCCGCCACATTAAGCATCTCATCGGAAATCTGTTCCGCAGTAAACGTCTTAACGCTCTTGGTAGGGTACGGGAGGCCGCTGGACGCTCCTCCCGCCAAAGACCATTCCCTCCTGGCGTTCTCCCTATTTTGGTTTGCCTCTGTAGAGAGGTTCTCTAGCGCGCTTCGTCTAAGTGCTCCCGTCTGCTCTCTGTATTCGGCGGGAACTTCATAGCCTTTATATTTCTCTTTTAGAGCCCCGTGAACTGCTCCCCAATAACCCTTGTCAATCGTCATAAATGGCTTCAAACCCAATTTAGAGAGGAGTTTGGCTGCACCAAGTTGCACGTCCGCCTGGGGAACGCCCCTCTTTTTAAGGAAATCCGCAATCGATGGCTCGGCCCCCAAGAATTCCTTTGAGGGTTCAAATTGTATTTCACTAGTTTCCTCGTAAGTAACCTCCGGTCCCTGACCAGTATAGCTCCAGGACGGATGTATATATCCTTTCGTTTCTGAATCTTTAAGCCAGGACGTTGCGAGATGCGGAGGTGCCTCCGGTGCCTTGTCCTTCTTTGAGCGTCGTGTTCTATATTTAATTGGCTCCGGGGGTTTCATGGGCCTCATGGGCTGAAGTGGTCTCGCATATTCTCCACGTCCGCCATCCACAGGCTCTAGCTTAGAAGCGCCACGAGGAAGGGTTGTACTGGGGAGCCTTTCGGTCCCCGGGTGGTCATGTGGCGACACTAGGACCCTAAATCTATGGCCCTCCGGAGTCTTGAAGCTGACATGGGTGGGTTCACTTAGTTTCTTCCAGTTGCCCGGAACAGTGGGATCATAAAACTTCTGCGCAAGAAGCGCCGGCAAGTGTCTTTCCGCAAAATTCAAGACCTTATCCTTGTCATAATCAGCACCAGCCTTTTTGGGCTTGGTTCCTGCCATCTGATAATCAAACATCCCCTCTGGTAACTCAACAGCTTTCTTAGGGTGCTTTACATACGGCACTCTTTTCCCGGTGCTGGTCACAAACTCCGCCTGGACAGGAAAGTTTATCCTCTTCATCGCCCCTCTCGGATCAGTATGAGCGCGCGCCGCGTGCGACTCAATATTATCCGCAACCTCTTGACGCTCTAGGTCAGTAAAACCTTCCCAATCAAAACCTCCTGTCGCCCCGGATGGGTCTGCCATCTTTCCAACTGTCCAGCCTTCGACATTGGCTCCTTCCATGGCCTTTGGGGTAAAGGCCTCCCTTCCCGGAAGGCCCTTAATCGTTTGTTGTGCCTTGAACTTCTCCGCAGCAGACAACGGGCGGTCACCAAAGTAGCCCAAAGCCTCCTCTTCTTTCAGCAGCTTAAACTTCATGTATATAATTAGTTCTTTGGTTTCGTATAATTAACGTTGATTCCAAAATCATCAAATACTGAACTTAAAGCATGTGACGCAGCAGAGCTTATGCAAGATAAAACAAAGGCATTACCGAGCGTGTATTCAAAGCTAAAGAGGTTCGTAAGTCCATTTAGCAGGAATAAAAGTAGCCCCGCGTGAAAACCCATACACATCGTACAATGAAAGAAATAGTGATGCGGCCTTATAGGCTCAAATACCTTCCCGTGAACCAGCAACTGTGTTAGGCCCCACGCACATAGGATAAAATACAATAATTCCATTTTTAATCCGCTTAATAAAAATAACCAAAATATCCACCATACTTGCCGTATGGCTTCTCGGGTATAGAGCCTTTCTTGCCCCCCTGGGGTATTTCTCCTAATTCAGTGGAATCTTCTTCGCTCGGATCAAAATACCACTCTTCAATATCATCTTCATATTTTTTAATATTATCGTACAGTTCTTTCTCGCTCTCAATAAATTCAGCTATCGCCAATAAAAGAGCTTTTATCGGATAAACATCCTCGCTTTCGGGAAAGCGCGCCTCAATACTGCCAAACATTGTTCCGCCTTGTTCCGATCCGACTACCGTCAGCCCCTTTGAAAAAAGGTGATCAAATAGATCCTTCTGGGCGTCATACGTATCTTCGTCGACTCGGCTCTTCGGAATTGCAATAATTTTTCGCTCAGCGGGAGCGATAATAATATTAAAAAACGGATGATCCTTGATTAGTATCTTGTTTTCAAGAGTCTTCGAGATCTGAAGCTGGAACTCATGGCCTTCTTCCGCATCAATATTTGATAAGACAATTTTCACTATACCGTTACCTCGTGGGCCAACCTTTGGAGCTTCATGATTTCAATAATAAGATTGTCAGAAACCTCTTGATCAAGTAAGTCATCTAGCTTTCCCATAACCAACTTGAAGCCTTCAGCCATCATCGAATCGCTCTTTATTTCTTTTATTTCAACAGCCCCCCCTAAGACTTCTCTTACCCTATTCATTTCGCCATCCACAAATAGCTTAAAGTCGACGCCATCGTTTGTAAAGGACATAATGTGACACCTCAAGAGTTCCTTTTGTTCCTCCAGAAGCTCATCGTACTGCGTATTATAATTTTCTACGAATTTTTCATATACCAAATTATCCAGTTCTTTAAAGCTATTCTTGTCATCTTCCGAAGACTCGACAAGCCTTTTCAATATGCCTCTTTCTAACAAGACCCTGTTTTTTATACTAGTTTTTTCGTTAAAGATTTGCGATATAGTCGCTAGATGTCTATAGTTCGGAATAAAATTGGAAAAAACTCGCTTTCCAAACCCCTTATTAATTGCGTTAATGAGTTTTGTTTGTTCTTCAAAAATTATATCTTTATTTAGTTCAAGATGCGCCATTCTTGCCGAGTGTACCAGCTTCTCCGCCGTAAACAAATCAATACCTTTTGTTTCGTATAGAGCTTCATATAGTTCAAGCTCCCTGCCAAGAGTTTTACTTTTTGAAAAATATGCCTTTACAAGCTTGTTTAGTCCCTTTGCACGCTCCACATCTTCATTCATTGAAGCCACAGTCATTTCCCGAATAAGACACTCGAAAAGAAATGCTGTATTCCTGCGTTTATTGTGCTTCATTCATATACTCCCTACTTTTTACTGCTTCTCTTTTTATGATAAGAAATTTGTTCATCGATCTTTTCTTTATCAATTTTGGATAGTTCTACATCTTTAAATAGTTCTTCAACCTTTGAAGACGCCTCTAAAAGGAGCGTCTCATCCGGGTCGGGCTGCACAGAATCTCCAAAAACCATTCCCCTAGAAAAAGACATCATGTCCGGAGGGACTATCCCTGTCTGCCTAGGATCCATCTTGCCAACAAGTTTGTCCATGTTTCTCTTGAAGGGCCCTCCATGAGATCTACCATCGTTCTTTTTAGGTCCATCTCTCTTTGCCGGCGGAGGAGGCATCCCAAGGCCGGCTTCTGCTCCAGGGGGGGCGGGGCCTTCTTCTGCTCCAGGTTCCGCAAGGAGCATTGTCTCTTCTTCAGGAGGCATTCCGCCATCAGGAGGCGCACCCATTGCCGCCATCTGTTCGGGTCCGGGCATCATACCCTCCATTCCAGGCATTCCACCCATACCACCCATCATGGCCTGCTGTTGCATCGCTGCTTCCTCGGCAGCAACAGATTCAAGCTTCGCCATGAACTTGGCGTCATGGAACATCTCAATCTTGTTCTTGATGATTTCATCATCGCTATGATTAAGGATGTTCTTAGAGATCCACCGCTTAGAGAAGTACCCTTCCGGCGTATTGTTAATCAAACCAAACTTTGTATTTAAATATTCTAGCTCTTGCAACTCCGCAATCTTGGAAGGATTGTTTAAATGCAGAGTAAAAGTTGCCAGATCCTTGTCTCTATATCCAAGCGTGTAAAGATGAACAACCGCTACCTTATACAGTTCTGATATAACCGCTCGCTGGAGCCTCTGGACCGTTCTTGCAAAATGCATATCCTTTTGCGCGAGAGTCGTCTTGTCTTCCATTTGATCACCTTGTGCAAGGTAACTCTTTGGAACCTTGAGAGCGGAAAACAATTTGTCCCTCAGATAATTAACATCGTCAATGTCGCCAGTATACGTTCCGCCTGGTAGCGTTTCAATCCGAGATGATTTATCTCCCCTCAGTGGAACAAAGTAGTCCTCTTCAATACTTAAAGGGTTATATCTTAGGTCAACACGGCCAGTAGACTGATCCACAATCTGGTGTCTACGGAGGTTTGTCTTCATTTTCTCGATGTATGCTTCGACATCATTTGGATCAATGTTTCCAACATCGATATAGAACACTCTGCGCTCCGGTGAACGAACCACACGGTACGCCATCATGGCGTCCTCAATAAGCGTGTTGCTTGCCACAATACCTTCCGATACAAAGTTGTGAGACTCATGCTCTACTTCTAGATCATAAGTCTCCTCTTCTCCAATATCGATTACTCTACATACAGTCTCATAAGTGACATCTTCTTCAACTATGGAATCAAGGTTCAAATACAGTCTATAGCTATCTTTTCTTGTTATTTCTCCAAAACATTTATCTTCGTAGATCCCAGCTTTTCTATCCAACTTAATTTCACGTCCCACCGCGACACCGGCTTGTTGTGCTAGGATTCTAACATCCTCCATTAGTTCTTTGTTAGATAGCGCTAGTCGTCCATCAGTCCAGCATCCATCCGCGTCCATCAGTCCCCTAAGGAACTCGACTTTATTCTCCTGGTTCATACTATAAACCCACGAGGGCACTCTTTTTTTATCAAACCCAGAAATGAATCCAGCCTCTTTAAAAATGGATACAACTTCTTTAGAATTAAAATTAACTTGTCCACCTCTTTTATGCTCTGCGTCTACGCGCTCCAGATCACCTAATCTCATTGTCTCTTTCATCAGATTAACGTAACATTCGTTTTGTTCTTCTTCAATGCCAAGAGCAAATCCAAGCTTATTCTTATTAATCCATCCATCTCCAATCATAAACCCTAGAACCCTTAAGAACTCGGGAGTCGTATAAAAATCTTCGCCTCGCCAAGAGACATTTCGAACCGGCCATTGTCCCTCATAAATATCTTGAGAGATTTTGATACAATGGCCATCTTTTTGTTCTTGCCATCCAGAAGGCAAAATAAGCTTATCTGCCTTTCTACAGTCCCAGCCACCTTTTCCGTTGGAGACAATCAAGTCCTTAGCTTGTTTGCAGATAATCTCTCCCGACTTTGTTTTAACATACATACCATGATTCGGAGTAACCTTAATGGTCCTATGCGCAGTCTGGATCTCAACTACCTCTTGTCTTCCCATGGAGGCAACATTCTTAACTTTTGTTTCAACCAATTGAGAATTTTTATAATCGTATGCAAGCACAGTTTCCCCGGGCTCGACATATTGAATTTCCTTATAACCCCCTGATTTCACCCAAACTTTTGTATCATATGAATAACAGAGCTGACGCCAGATACGTCGAGCGGGTTCCAGAATAGACGTTCCATAGGGAGCGAATTTATCATTTCCGAGAATTCTAAAGTGTGCAACCTGCCAATTCTCAAACGTAACCGCCCCAGCGTTCCACTGGTACTGTACATAATTCGCATTGGTCTTGTCTTCGCCTTCTAGGCGTTCAATCTCAACAGAGGGCAACCCAATTACATTCGTAATACCTAGTTTTTCATCAATGTCCAAATAGAGATAAAGATCCCCATATTTGCACATCGTTCTAGTCCAACCGAATAAATTGAATTCTACATTTAACACCTCATAAAACAGCGTATGTAGAATACTTTTAATTTCTTCGTTAGGACATTTAATTTTTAAGATTTCTTGAAAATCCGTGGCCGTCGTAATTTCGTCCGCATAAATATCCATGCTCGAAGCAATCTCGGCCATGAACTCCATCTGATCAAAGTCCAAGTAGCGCTCCGCACGCGACGAGGCCTGCAATTGGCCAGCCATGAGATTCTTAAATGGCTCAAGTCCATATTCCTTTTTAAACTCAAGTCCACCTAGCGATAGGAACTTGCTTGTTTGAAGCTGGCTCTTTCTACCCTTGCGTACCTGCTGCCTTCTATAATTTACATACGGCCCGCTGAACAGCCTTGTCAGGCCCCGGAACAGAGGTGATATTTCATTCTTGGGATTTCTAGTGGCTCCCGAGGTGCCTTGCTTATAGTCTTTCATCTTTTACCCCTTAAGTACCCATCCAAAATCAACAAGTTGCTTGTGTTTTTCTTTATTTTCAAATTTTTTCTCAACCGCCGACCTGGACTTCTGGCCAACGATCTTGGTATCAAAAATAGACGTCGACCTTGACATTGCGTTAAGGAACGCCATTTTATAGGCCAAGTCTCTCTTGTTGACAACCAAAGCAGTGTCTTTTATCCAACAACAAATTGCAGAAGCCATAACAAGGTCATCATTAAACCCTCTTCTGGCAGATGCTTTGCCGTTATACCAAATAAAGGTGTCTAGCTCTGCCGCATATCTAGAAGAATATGAAATAAAGTCCTTGTTTCTAATACTCTCTTCCATCTTCGCTACAATAAGCGGCCTGGTTTTGGCCGTTGTCGAAAACCCCGCCACCGAGTTTTTGGTGTAGTCCGCCGCGAAGGGTTCAACATATTGATGTGAGTGCTTCTCAGCGTGATATATGGATGGGTATTCCAAATCCTTTAACTTTTCTATTACGGTCCAGCCAACTCCAGCGTTCTCAACAGCCATTAGACACGCACCATGATTTGTGCCGATTTCAAACAGCATCTTAGCAAACATATCAACAGAGGGCTTGCCTTTGTACTCCAAGACCACCTCGCCTGTTCCCAATTTAATAACGTGGAGGGCAGAAAAGTCTTCTCCATCTCCTCGTGAAACATCCGCGACCCCAAAATAAGATTCTCCGGGAATCGGATCCTCCCATACCCATACATTACTATCAAAACCAGTCTTGTATATCGGGGTTTTAACGCCCGCCTTTAATCGATTAATGTCTTCCGGGGTTACTACCGTATCTCCAGAGGCATTAAAGTTACACATAAGCTCCTGCGCAATTTTGCGCTTACTCATGTTTCTAGTTTCCTTATGGAACCATTCTTCGTCTCTCTCAGGATGAACATCCCACATCAGCTTTATTGGTTTAAAGTCATTTAACCCCTGCTCTGCGTCAATGTAGTACTTATGGAACCAATTCCCGGTTCCCAATGGCGTGCTGAGGGCAATGCATCTGCCTCCTGTGGAGAGCGTTGGATAAATGCCAGCCCAAAGTTCGTCCAGGCTTTCAACGTGCGCCGCCTCGTCAACAATAAGCAATGAAAGGGCCTCAGAACGACCGGCGTCAGCACCGGTTGAGCTTGCAACAACTTGTGAACCATTTTCTAATTCCATAGAGAACTTATTGTTTGTTATAACTTCTGACATCATCATCCATTCCGGCAGATTCTTAAATACCACCTTTACTTTCTTAATAATATTGGCTGCTTTCGCCTTCTGTGTCGCCACAACAAGGATGTTTCGATCTTTATGAAAGATCATTAGCCACGCACAATACGCAGCTACTGTCGTAGACATCCCTAACTGGCGTGCCTTCAGTAGTATACTGAACCTATTGCCTATGAACTCCTTTAATACGTCCTTCTGGAATGGGAATAGTTTAAATGGCAATGTCCCCCTTGTCGGGTGAGAAATCTTTGCATAATTATCGATAAAGTAAACGGGATCCTTGCCGCAACGCAAGATCTCCTTCTTCATCTCCTTTACCGTCAAACTCATTTAATTAAAGTCCCGATATCTTATATGGACACGTTGCCGTAACAAGAATCTTGTAAATCGACACATACTCAATGTCCTTGTCCAATTCACCATCTTTTTTAAGCTGCACAGAGTTTCCAGTTACCTTCTTATACTCCTTTTTTAAATAGGAAGAAAGGTCCTGAAATGTTTGCTCTAAATCAAGATCGAAATCTCTTTCATGATAGTCTTTTCTCGGGAGTTCAATACTATACGTAATGTATATTTTGTCTCCCTGAAATCTAACCTTGAAATCATCGTTTACTCGATAATCCAAAAGGGGATTTCCCTCTTCTCTCTTAAGGGCTCCGGTCTCTTCGCCACCGTCATATGCATTGGCCGCCGCCTGCTGTAGGCCTGCCAAAATATCGCTAATATTAGACATTCTTTTTTCTCCTTTTAAGCGCTAATGTTATTGCTTCTTTATCCGGCCTCCAGCCTGTTGTCCACCGTTCTTCTCTGTGTTCAACAAAATCAACAAAGCAGTGCTGGCAACACTCGTATTTTTCAACCTTGATATCATCAAAGACTGTTTGGGTTCTAATTGAGCACAACGGACAATTTGAATATAATTCACTTTTTCTATTTTTTTTCAATAATAAATAGCCGTTTTTTTCAATTTGTTCTTTATTCCTGCCCTGTTCTAGGCTTTTTTTAGCAAGTTCTTTTAATTGTCTTTTGTATTCTTTTTCTTTATCACTATCCCAAAAATACCGAATATCTCTTGAGGCTTCCGAACCGTATTTATCGGAGATCGCCTTCTCAAGGGCTGCAACATAGTCATTCTTGTCCATCACTGGACAGCCCGCGCCGCTAGTACCGTTAGCCCTGCACCGATTACAAGTCCGGTTACAACCCCAATCATACCCTTGTTCTTTTCAAACCAAGACTGTTTTCTAACCTCTGTCTTAATCTTGCTCGTCACATCGTTAAATAACGCCATAGTGTCTTCCAGGTTTTTATTTTTTATCTCAAGTTCCCTCTCAAGAATCTCGTTTACTTTTTTCAAAAATGTATGATTCAATTTTAATTCAATAATCTCAGTAAAATCAGATTCTGACAAAAGCACCCCAACATACTCTTCCCCCTGATGAAGAGTCAGCATAGGAAAGGGTTCAAATTCTGTAACTTGGGCCATGGCATTGCCAATTCCTATGTTTATCACAAATAAGAAACAAACAAGAGTCGTCGTTACCTTTCTCATTTTATATCCCCATCGGCACAAGTCCGGTCTTTTGCTGTAATACCTGCATAAAAATATCTCTGATCATCGGCAGAGTCATATCTATTGGGGCTCCAGGTGCCACCATGGCATTATTCATAATTCCCTCTAGCTCTATCATGATTTCATTAATAGTCTCTTCATCTAGGACCGCTAAAATATTATCGTCCAAGTTAAAAAATTGATCAAAAACACCTAGCTTGCCTGCGTCTGGCCTATCTTTTACTTTCTTGAAAATCAGTTTGAGCGCCTGATTAATTAAGTTCGGCTCAAGTTCCTTGTTTTTAAGGGTGTTGTAAAGCTGGCTGTCTAGTCCCAAGTCAGATAGTTCCTTGGCGAGCATCATTTCCGGAGTCTTTGGACTCCTCATTTGATTCTTGACAGAGGCATCTGTTCTCGATTGAATTACGGCTTGTAAGGCTGCTACGAGATGATCTCCAGTGAATTGCTCAAGCATCACTTCTCTAACTTCCTCAAGTATTATTCGATTTATTTTATCTTCTTTTATTATCATGATTGAGCATCGCGTAAAATTTTGTCAGGCTCGCGAGGCGTTTCATCCTGTCCTCTATGTTTCTGATCTCTTTTAGTCCCCGTAGTTTTTCCTCCCTTTCCTCCTCCACGTACCTCTTTTTAATTTCGCTTCTTATCTCTACTTCCTTTTTACTGATTTTTATATCCGACATCTTGTCTTTTGAATCGTCAACAATATCATCAATTTTCTTTAATGTCGCGCTTTCTTTATTCAAAAGCCCCACAACAAGGGCGGCCAAGGCTAAGACTCCCAGGACGGTATATTTCCAGTATTTTTTAATATCCAATAAAATATTTTCCATTTTTTCTAGCATCATCCATGCCTCCATGCTTTCGCCAAATCAACCGCTGCTTGACTACTGATGTAGACCAAGGAAACCGCTACCCAGTCCTCGCTGGTCAACGACGTATTCAAAACTAGCCATGTCGCCGTTAGCCACGTAAGAAATTTCCTACTAACAAATCTTTCAACATATCTATCAAGTACAGCTTTCATTCCTTCAGACATTTCGTATCTCCCTTGTTTTAATAATTAGTTTTGTTCTAAGCCTTTATATATGCGTATTTATTATTTTTGTTCACTTCAATGATTTTATCAACAGAGTCTTTCATCTCTGAAATGTGCGTGATCAAGAGTGTAAATCTAAACTGCTGCCTAAGTAGGTCTAAAATCCTGTCAAAGGCCCTAAGATTCTCTGCGTCCAGGGCTGTTCCTGGTTCATCCAAAATAAAGAAGTTTGCGCGTGGCAGGTTAGAAAAGCTCGTCATGGCAATACGAACCGCAATCGACACCAAGGTCTTCTCCGCTCCGGAGCCAAGCTCTATCGGCCTAAGCTCGCTCCCTGGGTGCTCTAGCAGGATCTCCAGCCTGTTATCGTCGGTCGCAAAATATGCTTTAAAGTCAACCACGTTCGCCAAAACATTATTAATCTGCTCGTTTATCAGGGACAGGTTGTTTTTTAAGATCGCAAAAGGTATGCCATTTGAACTCGTGGCCTTTAGATATAAATCATATACCTCATAATCCGCTTGTAGTTTTTTGATTTGTTTCTCTTCTTCCAGTAGGACCCCAAGGATCCCATAGATTGCCGCTTCTCTCCTGCTAGCGCCTTCATAGTCCTTATTGGACTCCTCAAGTCGCCTTTCCATCGAAACAAGGTGGCAGCCCTTTTTTTCCAAGAGTTCCCTAAGCTCTCTCGCCCTCGTTTCATTCTCTATATCCTTATAATATCTTGCCTTCTTGTCATCGATCTCATCAAGCTCGTCATTTGTTTTATTAACGCTCGTTTTACACTCTTGTATCTCGGCGTTTAATCTAAGGATCTTTACTAATAATTCCTTTTCTAGGAGTTCGCACTTTTTATACTTTTCGGCCCTCTCTGTTTCTTTTTTAAAATCTTCGCCACCTCTAACGCTCTCGAAAGCAGCAAGTTTTGCTCGTGCCTGCTCTTCGGCCTTTAGTTTCTTGCTTACGCCTTTTTTCGAATCCACCGCACCGACTATAAATCTGCACCCTGCAAACTCCTCGCATTCTTTACAAGGGACGCTATCAAGAATCTTTATTTTTTCTTGGTCTACCTCAATATCGCGTCTTATTCTTCTCTCTTCTTCCAAGAGCCCCGCAATCTCTTTTTCAATTTTCTCATACGTTTCTCTCTTCTCAAGAAAACCCTGGTAGTCGTATACCTCTATAAATTTTTCTATCTTTTCTAACTTGAGATTATATTCATCAATCTTAGATTGTTTGTCTTCTATTTCCTGCCTTACGTTATCAGAATGTAGGAGCAGGAACTCGTGCCTGTCCTTCAACTCAACTATATCTATGCCAAGAATACTGATATTGGATATTGCCTCGCTTGCTTCCGCAATAGCTTCTTTAATTTCGTGTATCAAACCTTTTTGTTTATCAATGCTGATTTTTATTTTTTTACAGTCTTTTTTAGTATCCTTTAGTTCTTCCTTGCTTTTGTTTATTTTATTCTCAACCTCCTCTAAGGACGCCTTTTTAAGGGCACCCTTCAAATCCCTGGTTTCTACTTTTACCAGATCATTTATCTTTGAAAAAACGTCCAATCCAAGAAATCTTGATAGGACTTCTCTCCGCTTAGTCGTCCCCTCGTTAATAAACGACAGGGAGCCCAGTTGGGACGATACTGACGTCAGCAAGAAATCCTCAAACCTTCCAAACACTTTCTGTATCTGTCTATCTGTTTCTTTCTTATCTAATTGATTTAACACCTCACCGCTAGTTACGTTTGCGAAGTGTACATCTGATTTGGCTTCAGGTTTTCCAGATTTTTTATACTTTTCAAGCTTTCTTTCAACAGCAAAAGATTGTCCGTCGATTTTAAGATGGACTTTGGCGTCAGCCCTATCTTTATCAGAGTTTATATAGTTTATGTTTTTCCTAACATTCTTAGTTGAATTGTTGAAAATAGTAAACAACAGAGTGTCAATAACACTAGACTTGCCAGAATAACTCTTTCCGAATATTCCTATTATACCGTTTAAGTCCTCAAAATTTATTTCGTTATTTTCACCATAATTAAAGAAATTATTCCACTCTATTTTGTCTATATCCCACTGAATTTGTTCCGTTGTAGGAGAGGAAGAGGCCACTAAGTGATTGTACTTCTTATTAAGTTCTAGAACCGCCTGAACTTTTTCATCGCCTACGTCATGAGCGCTTAAAAATTCTTCAAGAAATTTATTTTGTACGCCTGTCCCCGCCAAGTCGTCTTTTTCTATCTTTCTACCTTCAGCATCAAGTATACCAGTTAATTTACCCACATTATTTTGGATAACGACGCTCTCCGGTAACTGTTCTCTAATCTCTGACAATAAATCCTGCGTTTCTTTTGTGGTTAAGAGTTCATTTACCACAAGCCTGACTCGGGCCCCTCTTATATCCTCTTTTGCGCATTTTAGGGCCTTATTTTCTACAGAAACGTTGATAAACGGCCTTATATTTTTTACAGGGACAAATTCAGATACTATATTGTCTTTACTATTAATATTCCAGACTAAGAACCCCTTTTCGCGGTCCTCCGCAAAGTTTTGCTGGATTAAGGACCCCGGATAGGCGATTCTACCCTCTTTGTCCATATTCTGCCTCTTGTGGATGTCTCCCAACAGTACTAGATCGTGCCCCTCAAAACACTCAACATTATTATCCCCATTTTCCATGACCCACCCGTTGTCAACTGTGCATCCGCTTATCGAGCCGTGGTATAAAGCAATATTAATGGCTCCGCTTTCCGGTCTTGTCCAGTTTTCAGGATCTAAAATAGAAAAAACATTAAAGTTAACAGGAAGTACAGTTTTATCATTGTTTAAGTAAGAACCACACTTTCTAATTCCCGAATACTTCCACAATTCAATGTTTTTATCATTCAATGCGTCTACTATGGGCGTAATAGCGTCCAGACGAGCCTTAGCCTTGCAATTAAGATCATGGTTTCCAAGAATAATCTTCGTTGGAGCGATCTTTCCTAGCTCGATAAAGAGATCTGATGTCATTTTGACAAATTCCGGCGATATATCTGTCTTTGTGTGCGCTATATCACCAAGAAGGCAGATTAAATCCACCCTTTGTTCGCGTAACTTGACATATAAGTCTTCAAAAGCAGCCTTATACTCCTTATGATACTTATAATTCCTAATATGAATGTCTGCTATGTGCGCAATTCTCACTTCTAGCCCCTTTACGCATAAAAAACGTAGTTCAGCATGCACCCCTCTCTGTCTAGGCGCTGGGCGCCCGTTTTTCTCCGCTCAAAGACGTCTTTAGGCATCTCCGCTACGTCCTCATAGTCTCCGATTTCAATTTTATATACATCAATCCCATATTTCATGAGTTCTATAGCGATTTTATTCTCTTTTATGTGGGCATCCGGGTCAAGAGCCAAATAAACCCCGGTATCATTATTAACAATCTTAGAGAACAGCACAGAATTTACATTCAAAGTAGAACCCAATAAAGGTATGGTATTATATCCGGCCCTAATGGCATCAAACACACCTTCGACCAGCACTATATCATCATTCCAGTTAATGTACAAATCATTAAAGACAATATTCCTACTAACTTTTGGATTTTTGTACTTTAAAAAGTCTCCCGTATAGCTTCTTGCTATAAAATAATCAATTTCTCCTTCAATATCAAAAGAGGGTACGATAACTCTTCTTGCATATTCGCCAGTTGCACAATATCCAATCTTATTTAGCAAGATATCGTCCCGGGTTACCCCTCTTTCCTTAAGATATTTTTTAGCCATCAGGGCAGATCTGGGAACATCTTCATTTACTAGGCATATGTATTCTTCCGGAAGGACGACTTCTTCTCTTTTCTCGGTTTCCTCTTCAAAGATCTTATAAAAATCGTTGATATCAACAACTTCACCGGCTTCTAGCCATTCCTTTTTATCCTTGGGTTCTCCATATTTCTTAACAATTGCACTCAATGTGCTTCCAGAGAATCCACATGTCCAGCACTGAAACTTATTCTTCTCCACATTTACAGATAGTTTCTTTTTGCGGTGCTCGCAGGTAGGGCACGAGAACAGAAACTCCTGGTTCTGCTTCCTATACCTTCCTAAGATCCGCGATAGAACCTGTAGTTTTACCGTGCTTCCTTGCATTCTTTCCAAGCGCTTTTTGCTACGACATAGGCATCAGCCTTATCATAGCAGTACGGCTTATACGTCCCCGTTCTTGTGTACTCTATAACAAAACTGGGTTCGGCTCCCAAGACATGCTCCAAAACATGTTTCTTGGTGTCCTTTCCCTTGGGAACCTTTATACCACAGAGCTTTCTGGCTGTCGCAGAATTAACGTACTCCGGCTTGATTGAAAAAATCTCGAAGCACATAAGTGACGTCATCCCGTTAATCTTAGAAAGAACCGCAATTGTATTCGCAGATGAATACCCGCTTCTAAACGACTGGAGAGACTCTTCAATGCATATCCTTTCGACTTCGAATTCTTCTTTGATTTTTGTTAGCATTCCTTTGATTTGCTCACATACATCAAATATGTCCGGATATTTGCGCCTGTTTCTCGTGTCAACATAATTGGAATATACAAGTTCGCCATCGCGACTTATTATCGCAAAGCCAGTGGCGCTGGTGCTTACGTCCAATCCTAGAATCATGTGTCTAGCGTGAGCTTAAAGGTATAATCTTGTTCTTCAGTCTTGCGAACAGGTGTCCCCACTTTCGCAACCCCTATTAGATTTCTATCTTTATCAAAAATTGCTACATTTGAAATAAATGTCTGTTTTTGGAATGTTCCAGATACGTTATGAAAAGAGCTAGAAACAGTGTTTTGTATTCGTGCGACTTCGTTCTGCTGGAAAGCGTATATGTTCGTGCTCGTTGGGTATAGGCTCTGGCTAAACGCCAAATAGGTGGGGTTATTTGAATGATTTAGATGTGTCTTCGGTGCGTGCGCGAACATCGTCAACGCAGGTACTTCATGCACGCCCTCAAATTCAAGTTGGTAGCTGGAGATCTCAGCCTGCATAGGTCCTGCTGACTGTAAGAATGTTCGATCCGGCCCCACTCCGTTAAAGAAGTATTGCCATTGAGGCCAGTCCGTAATATGACTGCCGCTTCCTCCAACCCCACCGCCAGCGTCACCAGCGACTCTCTTATAAAAGTCTTTATTGTCATCATTCTCAGATAGCTTATAGCCTGTCCTTTTTGGGTCCGACGAGCCGCTCAATATAATGATTCCTTCATTATATAAGACCACTCCAACTGTCGAACTAAGCGGTACCGTAGCCGCCTGATTTCCACTTATTTGAATAAGATCCCCATTATGATAGAGATCATGCGCTTCAGCTATCTTGGTTCCAGAGATATAATATTTGAGCCTTACACTGCCCTTTCTAAGGCTATCGCCATAAAAGATCTTCGGTACATCAATTAAATTGTTTGTCACCGGAAATGCAGTATCATCTGGATCAAACTGCGTCGCCAACTGGTCAAGGTCATTATGGTTGGCCATATATTGTGGACCATATGGCCTATAAAAATCCATCGTGTTTCCTAGCGCTCTGCGCATCAGTGCCCCTGAAAACTCCATCGGATTCAACTTTCTAAAATTAGGATCTCCGACAATCAAGGATGACGAATAATCAGAAAACCTAGAGGGTACATATAAAAAGCGCTTCACCGAGGCCGTAAACGGATATTCTCCTCTCTGAGGAAGAACTGTGTTTGTTCCATCGGTATCCTTACTAACAACAACATTCTCAAACTCCGAGCCTTCGCCCAAAGCAACTATAATTGTAGACTGAGATACAACGTTGTACTCATATAGGTTTAAGGAACTACCCGAAACAAGAGGGGGTCCAATTGGAGTTGTTGCCGCAGTCTGCTTCTGGTTTATATACAAGGAGCCAGACCAAGAGAATATCTCATACTTGGGGTGAGTCCTCACTATATTCTTTAATACGTCGTTTCGCTTGAACTTATAAAACATGTCCTACTCCACTAATACTAAGTAGTTAAGCCCCTAATAGTTTTTACAGTTCAAGTACCACAAAAGAACTCAGTTGTCAATTACAAAAGGTCCGACTAATGAATTTATTTTTAGAAATCCAAGCGTGTTCTAAGAATTAGATCCGTTTCTGGCGATTTCTTGATTGGCTCGGAAAGCTTCGCCACAGCCATCAATTCTCCATTTGATGAATATAGACC
>Ga0208182_1000216_pt1 | contig 50585 bp, 39 predicted proteins | sample MalvireepMed_906_FD_184248 | JGI IMG/M metagenome (GOLD analysis project Ga0208182, IMG submission 184248) | Marine viral communities from the Global Malaspina Expedition - Malaspina viral metaG DeepMed_906 (SPAdes) (version 2) | ecosystem: Environmental > Aquatic > Marine > Oceanic | place...
CCTTTAAAACTACTAATACATTTAATGCTAAATAACACCAGCTTACACCGCCACAGACAAACTTCTAGGGTAAGAATGTATGCGCGGACGTCCAGCATAGTCGCTTAGACCATTATCGAGCAGCCATTCAACGACTTGCTCACGCACTCGTCTGCTATAGATTAAGTTAAGATGATTGACGCCATAAAACACCGCTTTATGACCATCTGGTACAAACAACGCATGCTCGGCATCATCTTCACCTAACGCGGATGCGACCGATACCAAGCTGTCTCCTAGCAAATCCGTCATCTTAGATTCGTAATGTGTCTCAATCAATGCACTGGCGACAAAGTAAGTTTTGATACCACTTGGCAGGCGCGCAGGATGACGAAAGTCTTGTGGTAATACGCTGCGTCCCTCTAAGGCTTTCCAGTCAGCGTCACGAATACTGCCATGACGCAGATCAATGATACCCGCACTCCTCATATCACCGAGCTTTGCAAGTGAGCCTGCAAATGGCAACTTGGCGATGATGTCTTGCACATAATTACCGATACGCTCAAGCACTGCCCCATGATGCGGTGAACCTAAGGTGATGAGATTGCCCACGCGCTTTATCCAATCTAGGCGCTCTTGCTCACCATAAAACAGCGCACTGCGCGCCACCAAGCCGCCCATGCTATGACCCACCAAATCTATCTGAGTAATATTTGGGTTATTATCGACCACGTCCTGTAGTAATTGAGAGAATTTACGACCACTGCGTGAGATACGTCGACCTGTATTGTAATCTAAGTACAGAACGGTGGTATCAGGCTGGCTGATATGAATCGCCTCGCCCAGATTATTGCCTTCTTGCGACTGCCAGCTTAAGTGACTCATGCACAAGCCATGGCACAAAATGACAATCCGCCCTGATAGCCGCTCATTTTGGGGCTTGCCTTCTTTGGTGTATAACATCATCGGAATTGCGAGCGCATTTTGATTGTTGACCAGATGATCACCCATGACACCATTGATGACGTTGACCAGCTTTTTTAGTGAGTCAGGTAGTGGCTGAGCTGTTTTTTGCACGATGAAGTTTTTGTATATTCGTAGTACCGAGGCCAGATTGTTACCGACCATGAGCATGATATGACGTATCGTACCATAGGTGCGCCCAGTGAAACCGCGCTGCCATTTATTTAGGTGCTTATCATTGAACCGGCCTAAGGGACGCAAGATGACTTCACGATGAATGGACTCGACGATTTCAGTCATCTCAACCACTCCCATGGTCGCAAGCTGCGCCAACCCTTCAAAAAAATCCGCCAAAGAGACAGGGGTTTTGGTCGCTTCCTCATTGTCTTCTGCGTCTGCCAATAATTTGACCAGCTCATCCATATCGATGGCTTCGAGTTGATCTATCTGCTCATACAAATCACCATGCCGTGGCACGCTATCAGCTGAGAAAAAATGGGCATCAAGCTCATGGCGATTACGCGTATAACTGCTATCATTCTGAGCGCTACTGTCACTAATACGGTTGTTATAAAACAAATTTTGACTGCTCATAGTATTGGCACGTTTAGCGAAAAAGGGTGTTTTTCTATACTATCCTTTAACAGTCGCAAATAGAAGCGAATAATTTAGTTTTAGCGTTCGTTTGTGACCAAAAGAGATGTATGGATGATAAACGGTATCTTTATTATTGTTAAAGCATTAACTACTACATGCATCAAAAGAAAAAATCCCAAGCCGAAACTTGGGATTTTTATTTAGTGAATACGCCTTTCTGCCATTTCTACTATTTTGTCATCTAGCGCTTACCGAGCTATGCCGGACTGGCTGCCGACTCAAATGATTCCGCCAATATGACATCGCCGTCTTCTTTGGTAATCATGACTGTTGCTGAGCGCGGAGTACTACCGCCAGCGACCGCACCCCATGTATTACCTGGATGCTGAATGTTGATAAACAGTGTTTTGAAATCTGGTGTCATGGTAATACCGGTGACTTCGCAGCCTTCAGGGCCGACAAAGAAGCGTTTGATATTGTCGTTACTAGCCGGCATGCCAATGCGTGTTTGCTGTCCTGCTGACGTCGTGATGGTAGTACCATCGCTGACTTTGCCCGGTAATGCCGCAAGCAGCATACAGCTGGTAGTGTCGGTATACGCACCATCATCCGTTTGAATCCATAACACACCACGTGGATCAAAATACAAACCATCAGGAGAAGACAGATCATTGCTAGCACTTAACTGCGATAAATTCTCTGCGGACAAGTTACTTGGTGCACCAAACAGATAGATATCCCACTCAAAACTGGTTGCGGCATGATCGCCGCCCGTCTCTGCCCAGCGAATGATATGACCGTTGTCATTACCACTTGGTTTGCCATTGACTTGATAGCTACGCGGGTTAGCAGCTGATAAAGGTTGGTCCTCACGCACACCGCGATATTTATTGTTGGTCAATGTCACATAGACATCGCCCGTCATAGGACTGACCGATACCCATTCTGGTCGATCCATCTTGGTGGCGCCAGCGGCATCGCCAGCAGCGCGAGCATAGACCAGCACTTCATCTTGGCTATTAAATGGTAACGCACTATTGAAGGCATCTAGTCCATTTTGACCTTGAACAAGTGCTTTCCACTCACCGCTGCCATCTTCATTAAATATGGCAACATATAGCGTACCATCATTCAGGTATTTGTCACCAGCTTTGAGCCCGCCACCGATATCCGCATTTGACCACATCGCTTTGGAGACGAACTTATAAATATACTCGCCTCGAGCGTCATCACCCATATAAAATACCACAGGTTTGCCTTGCTTAACGGGTGCATAGGCACAGTTTTCATGGGCAAATCGACCCATGGCGGTACGTTTTTGCGGTGTAGAGTTTTGGTCAAACGGATCAATCTCAGTGATATAGCCAAAGGTATTGAAACCATTACGATAATCATCAGCAGCACTAGCACCAACAGCGGTCATATCCCAACGTGAAAACTCGTCTGTGATGATGGCGTCTTTGGCGTCAGGCGTGTGCCATAGATATCGAGAGCCTGGAGAGTTTTCTGGTGCACCGTAACGCTCGCGACCATAGTTATCACTGGCGCTTAACTGACTGGCATCTTGTCCGCGCGCAAACACACCCAAGAAGTTCTCTTCTGTGGTCAGGTAAGTGCCCCAAGGTGACAAGCCTGCACCGCAGTTATTATTAATGCCGCGCGTCTGAAAACCTGTTGGGTCAAACTTGGTTTTGACCAAATCAGAACCTGCCACAGGGCCTGCCAACTGTGCGGTCGTACTACTGGTGATGCGTCGATTGTATTTGGAGTTTGGCACCATCTCATAGCCCATGCCATTTGCGCGGCGCTTCATCTCAACCACGGCCACACCATGGCAGTTGACTTCACGGCGCACATCGCTGGCAAGGCGGCGGCGTTGGAATAAAGGCGCAGCATCTTTATCTTCGATGACATAATAGCCAAACGGGCTTAGCTCCTCACTATTGACGTATTCGTGATTCATAACCAGTAGGCCATTCTCTGAGGCTTTGGCATCGTAGGCATTACCGTTTTTGCCAAAAAACCACATGCCATCATGGTTATCGCCCATGCGCCATTCAAATGATTCTGCCGACTGCTCACGATTGTCTTTCCAGTCGTCAAGGCCAGGCATCAGCGGTGTGCCAAGCGGCAGTATCATCTCTGCCTTGTAACCTTCTGCCACCGTCATCGTCTCAGCAGTTGAGTGCGCTACGGCCTTAAACTTTAAGGTTTCAGGACGCTTCAAATCACCCTGCGCAGGAATAGCAGCATCATTGCCATCTTCGATAATAGGACTGCTGATATTGTCATCGTCATCACTACAACCAACCAAAGGTAGCGCGCCAAAAAACGCTGCTGCCGTCAACCCTGTACCACCTTTTAGAATACTACGGCGATTCAGACGGCGGTTGATAACTGTCTGAAAATCAGTATTATTAGTAGGGTTTGAATCTTCAACGATTTCGTGAGCGAGCTCTAGTTCTTTATTCAATAATGTCATTATCAGTCACCTTGCTATTGGGCTAGATTGGCGGAGAGTGGGTCGCGGAGTCACATTACAACCACAAAAATACGAATTCCGCTTAAGTCTACTGACTCTTTATGACAGCACGCTGAACGATAGATGACAAACTGATGACAAATAACTGTACAAACAATTATTGAGAGATATAAGTATTAAAAAATTTTGAAAAAATATATAAAGTCTAAAAAATAAAAGCCCCAAGCAATGGCTCAAGGCTTTTTAATATTTATGACGACTAGTACTGGTTCATTTAGCAAGCTTACTGCACTTGTGTTACCCATTCATGAGCACCCAATGTTAGTTTGAGCTTATCGCCTGCTTGTAGTACACCCACGCCGCTTGGTGTGCCAGTCATAATCACATCACCTGCCTGTAAGCTAAAAGCATGGCTGATGTTGACCAGCAGCTCATAGACAGGGAACAGCATCAAAGCACTATCACCGTCTTGCGCCAGCTTATCATTGATGATGAGCTGATAATGTACATTCTGAAGATTGCCAAAGGCTTGTGGGTCGATCCAGTCAGCAAGCACACAGGCCCCATCAAAACACTTGGCACGCTCCCATGGATGACCTTTTTCTTTAAGGGTGCTCTGCAAATCACGCAAGGTCAAATCCAGCCCCAAGGTCATCCCGCCAATCGCCTGCTGTGCCTCTTCAATCGTTGCCATCGACAGGTCAGATGACAGCTGAATACATAGCTCAGCCTCGTAATGCGTCCCGCCAAATATCTCTGGATTGGGACGGATCACATCATGGCGAGTAGATACCACAGAAGAGGCGGGCTTCATAAACAATATGGGTGATGATGGCACCTCATTGCCAAGCTCTTCTGCATGCGCCGCATAGTTACGCCCCACGCAGACGACTTTGCCAATAGAGCTACGCAGACGCTCATTGTGGTTATCAATGCTTTGTTCTTCACTGACCCCAGCGGTGATGGCATTTGCTAATGACATATGTGGCGATTGGCTCATACTAGACTCTCCCTATAAATGATAAATATTTTTCAGCAATCCCTACTATATTGTCTACCGTCACCTTTATTGTCATCTTGGCGACCATTCATGACCAGTGACTCTCTATGGAATCGTGTTGGTCACCACATCTGGTGGCACATAGCTGGCGTGTCGGTTCATACGTTTTTCAAACAGTCTAAAGCTAAACAAGATAACCCATGACAGCACAAGATAAACGATACCCGCGGCAAAGAACAGCTCCATCAGCGTATAGGTACGCGCACTGATCGTACGAGCCACCCCCGTAATATCCATCAACGCGATGGTCGATGCGAGCGCACTGCCCTTTAGCATAAAGATAACTTCATTACTGTAGGCTGGGATCACAATACCAAACGCACGCGGCAACGTTACACGTGTCAGCTTCTGCCATTTTGACATACCAAGCGCATCGGCCGCCTCAAGCTCACCGACAGGTATCGTCTGAATCGCACCGCGTATAATCTCTGCCAGATATGCACTGGTATTTAGGGTAAAGGCGATGATCGCACACCAGTATGCTTGACTGAGCACCGGCTCCCATAAAAACGACTCACGCACCGCCCCGAACTGACCAAGACCATAGTAAATCAGGAATATCTGCACCAGCAGCGGCGTACCGCGGAAAAAGAAAATATAAAGAAATGGCAATATCTGTACTAACCAGCTCTTCGACAAGCGCAGCAGCGCTAGAATCAAACCAAAAAACAATCCGACAATACCTGAGATCACGACCAGCTGTATAGTCAGTACCGCACCGCCCAGTAAATCAGGTATATGATCAAAAATGACCTGCCAATTCCAATCCATAGTATCTCTCCTCTATCCTATGGTCGATTGACTGTGAGTGGATTGACGGCTTATCTTTTTGGCATAGCGTGCCGCTGGATTGGCGCGCCACTCAAGCCACATCATAAAGCCAGTAATCAACATGGTCAGACCCAAATAAATAATCGCTGCTGCCATATAAAAGGTAAACGGCTGCTGTGTTGACTGGGCAGCACGCGACGACTGATACATGATGTCTTTGAGACCCACCACAGACACCAGCGCCGTGTCTTTGAGCAGTACTAAAAATAAATTGCCCAAACCTGGCAATGCAATCTGCCATACTTGCGGCAACGTAATGCGATAAAAGGTCTGAAAAGGACGCATACCAATCGCTTGCGACGCTTCTCGTTGCCCTATCGGAATCTCTTGAATCGACATGCGAAAAATCTCAGTCGCATACGCCCCAAACGCGATCGACAGCGCCATAACACCGCCCCAAAAAGCGCTAATCTCGACATAGTCGTTGTAGCCGAACTTTTTGAGGATGCTCATCAATAAGATTGAGCCGCCATAATAAATAAAGAGCACCAATAGCAACTCAGGAATACCGCGCATCGTCGCAGTATAGACAGTCGCAAGCTTACGCAGCAACCAGATATTGGACATCTTTGCGGTTGCGCCGAGCAAGCCTAAGGCCAGACCAATGATTAAACTGGTCACGGCAAGCTGTATGGTGACGGTAGCGCCGCTTAATAAAAGCGCGCCAAATCCTTGTAAGTCAAACACGATTATCCACTCAGTCTCTTTATATTAGCAATTTGCAAAATATGAGTTAAAAGAATCAGCATCAATAGCTGAACGCAGTCCATCACCGTATTTTATACCACCTTAATACAGATGGTCGTCGTCAAAAAAAATGAAGTCAGAGCAATACGGTTGGCGCTGCGATAATTGACACAGTAGAAATGAGCGCTGATTTTATCATATTCGCTCGCCGTGATGTTAATCCTGACGCGTAAAAGCTGTGCCTAAACCGTACTTAAACAGATACTTGGGCAAATACGCTTGAAACGAACTGACTAAATTTGAGTAAAGCGAATAGTGAATAACGATGACTATGCCACGACCATACGATACGTTTATGGAATAATAAAAAAGGACATCACCATCATGGTAATATCCTTTTATTAAGAAACAATCAACTGTTATTGGCTATAAACCTTTCTTATGAAAGCCGTAGCGTGCAGCTGGTAAAATTACTGACCGGCGGTCTCTGCGACTGGCTGCTCAGGCGTGTCTGCATCTGAGGTCTGCATCGCAGATTCTGGTATAGCAAAATACTGTTGATTGATTTTGTCATACGTACCATTGGCCTTTATATTGGCTAAAGATTGATTGATCTTTGCTTGTAGCGGATCGCCTGGGCGTACTGCTATCGCAAAGTTATCATTGATATCAATCTCGTCACCTTTTAGTGCATATTTACTACCAGCAGGAGAGCTCAGCCACTCTATCGCAGGCAACTTATCAGAGATCATCGCATCGACGCGGTTTGATCCTAGATCCAAAAACGCATTGCTCAGCGTATCATAAAGCTTCATGTCAGCGTTTGGATACTTGTCTTCGAACCACTGTGATGAGATGGTCGAGCGCTGCGCGGCAATCGAGTGAGCGTCGATGTCGCTTTGGTTACTAGGGTCAAAACTGCTGTCTTTTTTGGCCAAAAAAACCAAGGTATTGCTAAAGTATGGATCAGTGAAGCTAACCTGCTCTGCACGCTCTGGCGTAACGGACATCGCCGCGACAATCGCATCATACTTACCGGCTTTTAGACCAGGAATAATACCGTCCCAATCTTGCGCCATAATCTCACAAGTTACCTGCATATCGGCACAGATGGCATTGGCTATCTCAACGTCAAAACCACCCAGTGTCCCATCGGCGTTGGTATAGTTAAAAGGTGCATACGCCCCTTCCGTACCAATACGAAGTACGTCATCCTTAGTTGCCTTTGTTTCGGTCGTATCAGAACTGGTATCGGCCGCATTCTCTTGGCTATTGCTACAGCCAGAGATGGTAAAAATAGTCGCCAGTGCGAGCAATGACACAGATAGACGACTGCTCGTCATAGCGCTAATAATAGATTTGCCAGTCGTAGCACGGACTGGAACACAGTGATTGCTCATGATCATCCTTGGGTTTTCTTGGGTAAACAACACTTTTCAAAATAACGGTCTATGCAGAAGACGTCGTCTTAGTTCGTTGCCGCTTCAGCTGGTGCGTCTTCTTCAACGACTATGACTTCATCAACGCCATCAGTCACGACTGCTTTTTGTGCCGCAGCGGTCGAGCTGGTACCAAAGTAACTGCCTGTGATTTGATCATAAGTGCCGTTGTCTTTTAGCTCAGCCAATGCCGCATTGAATTTAGCAACCAATGGATCGCCTTTACGGAATGCAATACCCATTGCATCGTCGTCGCTGCTGATTTCTTGACCTTTAATCTCGTAGCCGCTACCCGCTTCTGTTTTTAGCCAATCAGTGCCAGTGACTTTATCAGACATCATACCGCGCACACGACCTGAGGTTAGATCTAGGTAGGCATTGTCTTGAGTATCATATAGCTTGATATCAGCATCCGCGTGCTCGTCCTGTAGATACTGTGAGGCCACGGTAGAGCGCTGTGAAGCGATTGGCTGACCTTTGAGCGAATCGATGCTGATATCGTCGCCTTTTTTACCAATCAAGATGATACCACTATGGAAGTAAGGGTCACTAAAATCCACTACTTCTTTACGTTCAGGGGTGATTGACATACCAGCGATGGCGGCATCAAATTTCTGTGCGTTAAGCCCTGGAATCAAACCATCCCAATCTTGAGATATGACTTCACATTCTGCTTTCATTTGTGCACATAATGCGTCAACCAACTCAATCTCGTAGCCGATCAGTTTGCCATCAGCATCTGTATAGCTAAATGGCTTATAGCTTGATTCTGTTGCGATTTTGATATTCATAGGTGCTTCAGACGCGGTATCAGCTTCAGCATTTTCTGCTGGTGCTGAGCTGTTGTTACAACCTGTTAGCATTAGCATCGCGGCGCTAAGCGGTGCTAGCAACAAGGCTTTTTTGCTCATTGATGAGGTCATTAGTGATGTCATTGAAAGTGTCATACTTATTATTCCTTAATATAGTTACCAGCCATATCGTCACTTATTACGTGCTGCTTGATGCCTTATTGAGCGCCACTTACTCAGTACTGGTCAGTGGCGCGCGCGTATTCGCAGCCGTCTTTAGTGAGTCATTATTGACCAAAGTTTTGCTGCTCAAGACGGGCAAGCTCACCGTTGCTACGGATCTCGCTCAATGCTTTATCAAACTCCGCTTTGAGTCCATCACCTTTACGCACGGCAATGGCAATATTGTCATTATTGTCTATCTCATCACCAACGATACCGAAGCCTTCTTTATTGTCAGCGAGCCATGATTTGGCAGAGACTTTTTCGGCCAATACTGCATCGCTACGACCAGACTTTAGATCCAAGTAAGCATTGTCATAGTTGTCATATAGCTGCACGGTATTGCCATCTTTGCCTTCGTAGTTATCTTGTAGATAAGCGCCTGGCGTGGTAGAACGCTGTCCACCAAGCGTGACATTTTGGATCGCCATTGGATCAAAGCTGCCATCAGTGTTGGTGAGCCATACCATCGTATTGGCAAAATACGGTTCGCTGAAATCGACTTTTTCTTGGCGCTCAGCAGTGATTGACATACCTGCGATAACGGCATCATATTTTTGTGCCAATAGACCCGGGATAATACCGTCCCAATCCTGCGCTACGATTTCACAGTTGGCTTGCATCTGCTCACACAAGGCATTGGCAACATCGACATCAAAACCGCTCAAGCTACCATCAGCATTGGTATAGTTAAACGGAGGATAAGCGCCTTCGGTTGCAATGCGGATGGTTTTGCCAGTCGTTTCTGCGGCAGGTGCATCGGCATTGGCTTCGGTAGTTTCATCGGCAGGTTGGCTACAAGCGCTTAGCATGAGCGCAGCAGAGACGGTCATCGATGACCAAAATAGACGAGCGTTCGACATCATATGTTCCTTAAATTCTGATGGGTATGGATATGGGGTTCTGATACTTTGTTCTCTGACGTCCCTGACAGACAAGCAATATAGATAGCAGAATAATGGACAGCCGTTAAAATTGACCGACTATAAACCTTTTGATAATACCTGAGTAAAAAATCAAAAACAAACGTTTTGCATACTCACCGTGACTATTGGGCAATAAAGGATAAACAATAGTTACGGTATAGTGATTTTTATATTTAATAGGATTCGATGGCGGTAAAGTCGGTAGGGCGCTACCACCATCTGATTTATAGCTTGGACAGGATTAGTGCGGACGATGCGAGGCCATAAAATCTTTGACGCGCTCGGAGGTAGGATTGTCAAAGACTTGCTCAGGTGTGCCGATCTCCTCAACCACCCCTTGGTGCAGGAAGACCACTTTGCTTGATACTTCACGGGCAAAGCGCATTTCATGAGTGACGATCAGCATAGTGCGACCCTCTTCTGCCAGCTCTCGCATCACAGCCAGTACTTCATTGACCAACTCAGGGTCTAGCGCCGAGGTTGGCTCATCAAATAATAGCACTTGCGGCTGCATGGCAAGCGCGCGCGCAATGGCAACCCGCTGACGCTGACCACCAGATAAGTTCGCTGGATAAGCGTCTTTTTTATCGAGCAAACCGACTTTGTCGAGCAGTTTTTCGGCATCACTGATCGCTTGGGCTTTTTTGATCTTGAGAACCTGCGTTGGCCCCTCAATAATGTTTTGTAGGATCGTCTTATGTGGCCACAAATTAAAGTTTTGGAAGACGAACCCAACGCGAGCACGCAAGCTCTCTAACTGCTTCACATCCGCCGCTTGCAGCTCACCTGATCTGGCAGGTTTTAGCATCAGCTCTTCGTTACCGATCAGGATACGACCTTGATTGGGATTTTCGAGCAAGTTAATACAGCGCAGCAATGTCGATTTACCTGAGCCAGATGAGCCCAAAATAGAGATGACATCACCATCATAGGCCGTCAGAGACACTCCCTTGAGCACCTCTAATGAGCCATAACTTTTATGGATGTCTTGTAAGTCTAGGGCGATAGGCCGAGTTGGTTTTTTTGCAGTATCAAGCATGGTTCAGCAGACTTCCAATAAATATGAGTGAAAACACGAATAAAAATAAATAAGAGCCGTATATATAGTATAAGTATCTATAGCATTATTATGCTAATGCTACGCCTGAGCAGGCCAAGAGAAAAATGCCATATTGTCTCTTATTACACAGTAAAAAGGCAAATCTTGTGTTTAACCAGTCAGTTAATCAGTACTGGATAACTGACTGGCACAAAAAAGCCCAGACCATATTTATCGCTCTGGGCTTTATTTTATCACTTTCGCGTGCCAGGCGTTGTTTTATCTGATAATGCTATATTGACCAACACACTATCATAGCGTTTGGCGCGCCATAAAACTTAGTACGTCGATACATGCTCTGAATCTTCGGTGCCATCCAGTACTTCTGCATCATCTGCGGTTGCCACAGCCACATCATCCCCTGTACTGACAGCCATACCGTCATCGGCGCTAGCAACGGCGATGTCATCAGAGCTACTCGCAGTTGCGGTTGCATTCTCTTCAACGCTGGTTTGAGCGTCAACGCTTGTATCCGCTTGCGTCTCCATTGGTGTCTCGTCTTTGCTACAAGCACTGAGCGCAAGCACCCCTGCAACCAAGCCAACCGTCATCCAGTTTTTGTATGTCGTGTTTTTAATCGTCATCGTTATTCTCCATTACTTGTCATATGATTCAGCGTCATTTATTGATAGTGCCGTTTTCTTAGTGCCTACTATACTGATGATACATCGCAGCTACCTTAGTATTTACAGCGCAGTTCTGTTAAAGGCACGTAAACACAGCTCACAAAATATTTGAAGCAACCCTTTGTAAAGTCACTTTGATGCTTTGTAAAGCGGGTTCTGTTCACAAAATCATCTTTACTATCGCCGCAATCTCCTCTATGTTAAATAGCATAATGACCTATGGACCGCTAAATAGGCATTCAAAACTGATTTTTTGCTAAATTTTCGCCTTTTTAGGCGCTTTTATTTATATAAAACTGATATCACATAAGGAGAATAATTGATGAGTCAAGCAAATACGACGGATATTACCACCTACATGCAGTCTGTTGGCAAGCAAGCCAGAGCCGCTTCTCGTGCGCTCGCGGCAGCCAACACAGGCGACAAAAACTCAGCACTCATGGCCATTCATGATGAGCTAGTCAATGCCAAGCCAGATATTTTGGCAGCCAATAAAATCGATATGGACAACGGTCACAAAAACGAGCTTGATAGCGCTCTGCTCGATCGCTTGGAATTAAACGAAGCACGATTCAACGCTATGCTCCAAGGCCTAAAAGACGTGGCGAGCCTGCCTGATCCAATCGGCGAAGTGACGGATATGACTTATCAGCCATCAGGGATTCATTTGGGCAAAATGCGTGTGCCACTGGGCGTCGTTGGCATGATTTATGAATCGCGTCCTAACGTAACCTTAGAAGCTGCTTCACTGGCACTAAAATCAGGCAACGCCATCATCTTACGCGGTGGCTCTGAAGCGTTTGAATCCAATCAAGCGATTGCCAAATGCATCATAAAAGGTCTCAGTCAGACGGATCTCTCTGAGCACAGCGTTCAAGTATTGCAAACGACCGATCGAGCTGCCGTTGGTGAGCTGATCACCATGACTGAATATGTGGACGTCATCGTACCGCGTGGCGGCAAAGGTCTGATTGAGCGTATTAGCAACGACGCCCGCGTCCCTGTGATCAAACATCTAGATGGTAACTGCCATACCTTTATCGATAGCGATGCGGATCCTGAGATTGCGATCAAGGTCAGTGTCAATGCCAAAACCCATCGTTATGGTACGTGCAACACGATGGAGACGCTGCTGATTGATTCCTCTATCGCCAAAGATTTACTGCCCAAGATTGCCACCGCCATTATCGAGGCCGATGATGCCATGCAACTGCGTGTTGACGAAAGTGCTGAGAGTATCTTGGCCGATGTGATCACCTTAAACGGTCACTTGTCTGCTGCTACCTCTGAGGACTGGGATACAGAATATCTTGCCCCTATTCTTGCGGTCAAAGTCGTCGACGGTATCGATGAGGCGATTGAACATATCAATACACATGGCAGCCATCATACCGATGTCATCATCACGGACAACTATACCAAATCGCAACGCTTCATCCGCGAAGTGGACTCAGCGAGCGTCATGATTAACGCCTCTAGCCGTTTTGCTGATGGTTTTGAATATGGTCTTGGTGCTGAGATTGGTATTTCAACGGACAAAATCCATGCGCGTGGCCCAGTCGGTCTTGAGGGACTGACCTCGCAAAAATGGATCGTCTATGGTCATGGTGAAGTACGTGCATAACTAAATCTGTATTCATGATTGAATCGAGCGTTTGAGAACGTCGGCCATTGTGCTGGCGTTTTTTTATGATAATCGTAGTCATTTATATTACGGACATCTAAACAATAAGGAGCGGTGCCACCATGCAAAGCGGCAAGATTAAACATTGGAATCACGAAAAAGGCTATGGCTTTATCGATGTCGATAATCAAGATGAAGACGTGTTTTTTCATATTAGCAAAGTAAGTTTGGCGGAGCAGATAGCGGTTGGTCGACGTGTCTATTTCACGAGTAGTCGTAATGATAAAAACCAATTGCGTGCCACCAAAGTGACGTCAGCCGTACTCAGCATTGAACCAGATACTGAACCAAATACACCAAGGCAGATGCCCAATAATAGCAAACGAGATAATCACAGCCGCCTCTCAAATCGCAACCATCAAAACACTCGTCAAAATAGCTCTCGCAACAAGAGAAGCCTAGGCAGTACCCTATTTAGCCTCATTGCCATTATCGCTGTCGCTGTCTACTTCTTTGCTGATTTAGGCTCGACGTTATCTCAGTATACGTCTGACAATACCAGTCAAGTCGCCACAACTGGCACCACGACCACTAGCATCACAGGTGATGCACAAGTCGATAAGACAATTGCGCTGATTCAACAAGGCGGGCCATATCCTTATCCCAATAAAGATGGCACGACGTTTTATAACCGTGAAGGCAGGCTACCCGCCCAGTCGCAAGGCTACTACCGCGAATACACCGTACCCACCCCTGGCGTCTCCCATCGCGGTGCAAGGCGTATCGTCACAGGTGGTCGCCCGCCCACTGTTTATTACTTAACCGTCGATCATTATGACAGTTTTCAAAAGCTTGAGGTGCACTAACATGAAACAAGCGAATATGAATCAAGAAGCCATGAATCAGAAAGATACGAGCCAAGCCATCCACTATGTCAGTCAAGACCCCATTAACCAAAACGGTACAGCGCTACCTGCCGTCATTCCTACTCAGGCTGTTACCATACCTGCGTGTGACACACTGGACAAAACCACGCTATTGACGAGTCTGGCGCGTGCCTGCCACTTCCCCAGCTATTTTTCACACAATTGGGACAGTGCATGGGATTGTCTGACAGACAGCGATGTGCAGCACTTAGTGCTTGATTTGACGGTAATAAAAAAGATAAACACCGAAGACTTCAATATTTTTAAAAGCATTATCGAAGATGCTTATAGCGACTTTGGTAAGCCGCAACTATGGATTATTGTGCCCTTTGAGAATGACACTTAGCGGTGAAAAAATGACGAGGAGACTGCAGGGAGTAATAAGGACATCTTTGAGAGACCCGATAGCATGCGCTTTATCACGGCATCCTCTACTATCGAGACATTAGCGCTATTTGCAGGGGCATTGGCTTTTGCCGATGGGATGACGCTCGTGGCTGAGGGCACATGGTTTGAGCTACCGACGTTCGTCTGGGCACTGGCAGGCGGCGTTATCATTCGCAATGTGTTAACGATGGTCTTCAGTTTTGAGATGTTTGATCGCTCGATTGATGTATTTGGTAATGCGTCTTTGATTCTGTTTTTGGCAATGGCGTTACTGTCATTGAAGCTTTGGCAGTTGACGGATTTGGCAGGGCCTGTATTGGTCATATTGATCGTACAGACCATCATCATGATTATCTACGTCTACCTCATTACCTTTAAAGTCATGGGCAAAGACTATGACGCGGCAGTACTCTCAGCAGGACATTGCGGTTTTGGTATGGGAGCTACCCCGACAGCGATTGCCAATATGCAAGCAGTCACGGATCGCTATCTCCCCTCGCCGAAAGCCTTCTTAATCGTGCCAATGGTAGGTGCGTTCTTTGTCGATATCGTCAATGCCACGATATTGCAAATATTCACCAAGTTGCCGTTTATGTAATACTGCTTATGTAATACTACGTCTGAGCGTATTTAAACCGTGATTAATCTTGAGGAGATTGCATGAGTCACATCACGTGATAGCATTATTATCAAATACGATGTGATCTCACCGCCATTCGTCGTATCAATAGACATTACTCAGAATTATTAAAACTTATTAAAAGTATCGAGGCATTTTATGTTGGTATTTGCCATTATTCTTGTGGTTTCAGGCGCACTCATTATTGGTGCATTATGGGGTCTATACGGCTATATGCCTGACTGGATACAAGGCAATCTGCTTGCGCTGGCAGGTGGTGCACTCGTGATCTCAGTGGTACTTGAGATGATTCAACCTGCGATTGGCGAGAGTGGTTTGTGGACGACTGTCGCCTTTACCGTGTTAGGCGCAGTGGTCTTTACGGGTATTGACTATCTGATTGATGAAAAAATGCAAAACAAAGGCGGGGCAGGTTTGCTTGCTGCTATTACGCTTGATGGTATCCCAGAAAACTTAGCGCTTGGCGTCGCGCTGATTGGTGGTAACGCTTTACAAGTCGCGGCACTAGCAGGGTCTATTTTATTATCAAACCTCCCAGAAGCCGCAGGCGGTGCCAAACAAATGCGCGATGGTGGTAGCAGTCACAAAAAAATACTCATGCTATGGATTGGTGCAGCTATTTTATTATCATTAGCAGCTATTATTGGCAAAATGCTTCTCAAAGATGTCGATGATGCAGTAATTAGTGCAATTGACTGTTTTGCCGCAGGGGCGGTGATTGCTTCATTAGCGACAGAAGTTTTTCCTTCTGCATTTAAAGATGGCAACCATTGGGCGGGTATCAGCACTGCTATTGGTTTGGTGCTGGCATTAGGACTCAATCAACTCGGTGGCTGAGATTATAAATATTCGTAGGGTTTAAATTTGCCCCTTATTGCATGAGCATGCTCTTATCGCACAATTATTTGAATGAATAAAACCGCCCAGCAATAATGTTGGGCGGTTTTTATTTATCTGACATTCGGTTCAAATATGTCTAGGTGCGGCGTCATGCAGCAACATGATCGACTCACTAAAGCGTAAACCCAATCACATTGAGCTTGTTCTCTTCTGCAAACTTAAATAACTCGTGAACGTGATTTAAATTCTCACGAAATGTATTCAAACCTTCTTGACTCTCTGCTTCGTGGTAGCCGATATCGTGTACCAATTTTTTTAAGTCTGTCGCGGCAAACGCTTTGACGATCTCAGGTACGACGGCCACATTGTATAATAAACCGTCATGCTGCTCATGCAGCGGGGTGCTATTGTTTGCCAAAAACAACAAATCGCACAAGGCATAATGCCCCTCTCCCAATAACTCAACCAGTTCTTCCGTATAATGTTCAAGAGACGCTTGTCTCACATCTAAGTATTGGTTGTCGCGATTTTCTCTTAGCTCATCCAGTGTCATATCACCAACAAGTATGCTGGTTAAATTTTCCTCGCGAACACTACAAAAGCAAAATGACATAGTTGTTGAAATAGACATCGTATCTTCCTTAACTGTGATTAAAAATAAAACCGCCTAGCAAACGCTAAGCGGTTTTTTGTTATACAACTCTCAAATAGAGTCAGTTAATACTTACTGGTTTTTTTCGTACACTGGTAGCTCTTTGCAGATGGCTTCTACTTTACCGCGTACTTCAGCTGCAACCGCTTCATCACCGCGGCTGTCTAGCACGTCACAGATCCAGCCTGCCAAATCACCCGCTTGCGCTTCGTTGAAGCCGCGAGTAGTAATGGCTGGGGTACCGATACGGATACCAGAGGTGACAAATGGTGATTTTGGATCATTTGGTACGGCGTTTTTGTTGACCGTGATATGTGCATCACCAAGCCATTTGTCGGCTTCTTTACCGGTCATTTCTTGCTTCACTAGGCTAATCAGCATGAGATGGTTTTCAGTACCACCAGAGATGATCTCATAGCCACGCTCTTGAATGACTTTTGCCATGGCTTGTGCGTTTTTCACAACTTGCTGCTGATAGGTTTTGAAGTTGTCTTCCAGCGCTTCTTTAAAGCAAACCGCTTTTGCCGCGATGACGTGCATGAGCGGGCCACCTTGGTTGCCTGGGAATACGGCAGAGTTTAGCTTTTTAGCAAGTTTCTCATCACGCGACAAGATCATACCTGAACGCGGGCCACGTAGGGTTTTGTGTGTGGTGGTAGTGGCCACATCAGCAAAAGGTATTGGGCTTGGATAGACGCCGCCCGCAACAAGACCAGCAACGTGTGCCATGTCTACCAATAGATACGCGCCTACCTCGTCAGCGATGTCACGGAAACGCTGCCAATCAACGACTTGTGAATACGCTGAGAAGCCTGCGATGATCATCTTTGGCTTGTGCTCACGCGCTAATGCTTCTACTTGATCATAGTCAATAAGGCCAGTGCCATCGACCAATCCATACTGTACGGCGTTGTAGTTCAGGCCTGAGAAGTTGATGTGCGCGCCATGCGTTAAGTGACCACCAGCGTCTAGACTCATGCCAAGTACCGTGTCATTGGCTTCTAGCAATGCTAAAAATACGGCAGCGTTTGCTTGGCTGCCTGAATGTGGCTGGACGTTGACGTATTCAGCACCGAACAGCTCTTTTGCACGGTCAATGGCCAATTGTTCAATGACATCGACATGCTCACAGCCACCATAATAACGCTTACCAGGATAGCCTTCAGCGTATTTATTGGTCAAATCAGTGCCTTGTGCTTCCATCACTGCTTGTGAGCAGTAGTTTTCAGAGGCAATCAACTCGATGTGATTTTCTTGACGAACGCTTTCTGCGGCCATCGCTTCAGCAAGGGTCGGATCAAACTCTTTGATAGAAATGTCTTTAAACATAATAATGTCCTAAGTAGTGACTGTCATTGAAAAAGTATCATTGAAAAGAAGCTGATAGCTTGCCCACAATCAAACGAACACTGCATCGACGTTGCTCAAAGTATGCTAGGTACTTGTGCACGCTGCTCTTTTGCCAGCTGTTTTATGGTACGACCATGATTGTAAATGGCGACTATCAGTAAAAATTAACATAAGAATAAACACAGGCAGTTGGCCTGCATTAACTTGACCGATCCGTCAATAAAATCGATATACAGCGGCATCGATAGCATTGCGAAAGCGTAAGTGTAACATGAAAAATTGTGCGATGAGCGCAAAAAAGCCTGCCTGAAGATGAGCAAATTAAATGGCGATATAACACAGATAAATAGCCAATTAAATAGGGCGTGTTGAACATTCGACCATGGCACTGACAGCGACTATTTTTTAGGCGATTCGATGTTAAAAATAATAAGTTTAGTCATTCTAAGTGCTTATTTTTAACGATGAAGCGGCAAAAAAGAGTCCTGTCCCCTGCTTTTTATCGTTGGGGCTGATGCTAAAATTGCCCCATACTGCGTTACAAATCTCGCTAAGGCATCTGCATTATCGTCGCTTTGTGCCTTGTCTGGAACCATTTTAGCGATCAGCAGTGCCTATTTGCGAATGTTCAACACGCCCTAAAGGTTTTACTCAATGCAAATTTTTGACCCTAGTTTTTTCTTTGTGTATATAAGAATAAAACGTTTTTAAGTATCACTGGACAAAAATGCCGGCAAAAAGGTTTCGCTGATAAGTAGTAAGCGACCATACCAGTCATAGCGCGTTTGCCGCTGCCAGCCCTCGCTCGTCTGTCGCACAAATCGCTGGTTTGGCACTGTGCGCCGACGTTTAAATAACACATAACCGATGGGCGTACCTTTTAGCTGCTGCAAGCGTCGCGCCTTACCTTTTAGGCTTGATAGCGGAAAGATGCTTTGCGCACCGACCCATGGCTGCTCGTCATTGCCGTATAGCAGTACTTCACGTATCCACGCCAGCAGTGGACGATTCAGCGCTGAGCCTTGCAGACCCAATTGTCGCTTTTGTTGCAGCGTCAATAGCCGATAGCCTTCAAAGGTGCGCTCCACTCGTAACGGCTGCCCTGCCTTCTCTTCTAGCATGGCTGTGAGCGAACCTTCGGCATTGAGCCACGATACGAGTTCAATAGGAGGCAGAGAGGTAGCAATACTAGCAATAGAGTTTGTGGGCATAGTTAACGGCTAATCATGAAATGTGTAAAGTAAAGGCCTGCAGGCTATTATTAATAGTGGATATTAGTGGTGTATATCAATGAAGCGTATCAAAGGCTGGCATATTGTCCGCGTTAAATGGTAGTGCCTCATGGGCTTGCTTGCGATATTGTGCCATATGCATCCGATCTCTGGCACAAAAATCGCCAATCGCAGGGACAAAACGCGGATCATAAATACGGTGAAGCGAGTGCGTGGTCGTTGGGATAAATCCACGAACCAGCTTATGCTCCCCTTGCGTACCCGGATCAAAGGACGCTAGCCCTTGCTCGATGGCAAACTCAATGCCTTGGTAATAGCACAGCTCAAAATGCAAGCTGTCATACTCACCAAGCGCACCCCAGTATCGACCGTACAAGGTTGCATTATTATCAACATCATTATTAACATCGCCATCAACACTGTCGTCGTTGTTGCTATTACTATCAGGTGTGTCATATAAGAATAGGCTACTGGCGATAATCTCACCACTGGCATCGAGTGCTTGCGCGAGCATAATATGTTCAGACATACTCGCTGCCAATGCCATAAAAAAGTCTATCGTCAGATAAGGCTGCTGTCCGCGTACCGCATAAGTCATCACGTAACAGTGATAAAAAGCCTTCCAATCTGCATCGCTGATAGCATCGCCGATTTTTCGCTGGCAGATGATACCTTGCTCAGCCACTTTACGACGCTCCGCACGGATGGTTTTGCGCTTTTTAGCTTTTAGCGTCATCAAAAACGCATCAAAGTCTGCAAAGGGCTGACTGTCATTGAGCAAATCTTTGTTTTGCCATAAGAACTGACAACCTTGGCGCTCGAATATCGGCATCGCAATCGGCGCGGACTCTACGCCACGCTCTTGTGCTGCTAGCGCACGCTCTATATCAATTTCGGTCGGCATAGACGTGGTCGCAATAGAGGCTAGATTAGGCGTCACAAATAGCCCATGCCAGCTTGAGGCGCCGACTTGCTGAGCGATATCATCGACACCTGCGATGGCTGTTTTGATTATCTCTTCATTGAGCCTTTCCCCTTTTGCCAGCCAAAGCCGCTGACCCGTAATCGGCGTATACGGCACACTAGTGACCAATCTTGGATAATAGTCGAGACCATAGCGCGCATACGCCTCTGCCCATGAATGATCGAACACGAACTCACCGCGATGATGGCTTTTTATAAAGACTGGCAGCACCGCGACTGGTTGCAGAGCGGCATCCTTAGTATCATCATTGACACGATGCACCAAAATAAATATCGGTAGCCACCCTGCCCGCTCGCCAATCGCGCCTGTCTCAGCAAGCGCCTGCCAAAAAGCAAATGACATAAAAGGCGTGTCTGGCGTTTGCCAATCGGTCTGGCTCTGCCAGCTAGTATCATTCATCAGCGCATACTCTAAACTCATACTCACCGTCACTCTTATAATCGCTATATATTTATAGATAACCAATCTGTTGATGACCTAGCCTAGCAAATTTTTGCGGTTTTGCTGTCACAATTTGCAAAGTTTTTTTGAGACGCAATAAAAAACCACCAATCGTGACATTGGTGGTTTTTAGGATTATCCTTATGTCCTCTCAAGAATAATATAAAGGTCAATAAAACACCGTCCATATTATTGAAAAGATGATATCGCAACAAATGACTGTTAGAATAAGGTTACTACCAGCTTAGTATAATTTGAAACCCTAAGATATGAGCGAAAACAGTATACTTAGTTCATGGTATGTGATTGACATCCTCTCGAATTTATAGTGGGTTTATTATAATATACCGTCAGCGACTTGCTGTCTGGCAGTTTTACGGGGCAGTCAACGTGCCATCTGAGAACGCCCTTGTAGTGAACATCAGTAAAAGAAAATGTTTTATCAAACTTGAATATCTCTAACTTAAATATTGCTAAGCAGCTACATACGACGTACTTGTTCGAACTATATTATTGAGCATTGCATAGTATCATTGACCCATATTCAACATTATATTCGAGCTTTATTATTAACGACAACTAAAGGAAGATTCAAATAAAATGTCAAAAATTATTTATACAAAAACTGACGAAGCCCCAGCGCTTGCGACACTATCTTTTTTACCTATTGTAGAAGCGTTCACTAAGACCGCAGGTGTCGAAGTTGAAACTAGTGACATCTCTGTTGCGGCACGTATATTGGCTGAATTCCCTGAATACTTGACCGAAGAGCAACGTGTTCCTGACAACCTAGCTGAGCTTGGTCGCCTGACTCAAGACCCCAACACCAACATCATCAAACTGCCAAATATCAGTGCCTCTGTACAGCAGCTCAAAGCAGCCATCAAAGAGCTGCAAGGTAAAGGCTATGCCATCCCTGACTTTCCAGATGATCCACAAACGGATGAAGAAAAAGAGCTACGTAAGCGCTATGGTAAGAGCTTAGGCAGTGCCGTAAACCCTGTACTACGTGAAGGTAACTCAGACCGCCGCGCACCAAAAGCCGTCAAAAACTATGCACGCAAGCATCCACATTCAATGGGTGAATGGAAACAATGGTCAAGCACACATGTATCGCACATGCATGGCGGCGACTTCTATGATGGCGAGCAATCTATGACCCTAGATAAGGCGCGCACGGTTCGCATGGAGCTATTGCTAGACGACGGCACCAAAAAAGTATTGAAACCTAAAATCGACCTACTAGACAAAGAAGTTATCGATTTGATGGTCATGAGCAAAAAAGCCTTGCTTGAATTCTATGAGCGTGAAATGGAAGATTGCCGCGAAGCGGGTATCTTGTTCTCACTACACGTCAAAGCCACCATGATGAAAGTCTCACACCCCATCGTGTTTGGTCATGCGGTCCGCATTTACTACAAAGATGCGTTTGAAAAACACGGCGAACTCTTTGATGAGCTTGGCATCAACGTCAACAACGGTATGGCAGATTTATACGATAAGATTGCTACTTTGCCAACCTCAACGCGTGAAGAAATTGAGCGCGACCTACATGCTTGTCAGGAGCATCGTCCACGTCTGGCCATGGTTGATTCGGCCAAAGGTATCACCAACTTCCATTCACCAAGTGATGTGATCGTGGATGCCTCAATGCCTGCGATGATTCGTTCAGGCGGTAAAATGTGGGGCGCTGATGGCAAAATGTATGACTGTAAAGCCGTCATGCCAGAGTCTACCTTTGCTCGTATTTATCAAGAAATGATTAACTTCTGCAAATGGCATGGCAACTTTGATCCAACGACCATGGGTACCGTACCAAATGTTGGCCTAATGGCACAAAAAGCAGAAGAATACGGCTCTCATGACAAGACCTTTGAATCTAGCGATGCTGGTATTGCGCGTATCGTCGACGTGGAAACCGATGAAGTCTTGCTCGAAAAACGCGTTGAAAAAGGCGATATCTGGCGCATGTGTCAGACCAAAGATGCCCCGATCCAAGATTGGGTCAAGCTTGCTGTACGCCGTGCCCGTGAATCAAATACGCCTGTTATCTTCTGGCTCGACCCATACCGTCCACATGAGAACGAGCTCATCAAAAAAGTTAAAATGTATCTAAAAGATCATGATACTGACGGTTTACACATCGAAATCATGTCTCAGGTTCGCGCCATGCGTTATACCCTAGAGCGTGTCGCTCGTGGCCTCGATACGATCTCTGCGACTGGTAACATCTTACGTGATTACTTAACTGACTTATTCCCAATCCTAGAGCTTGGTACCAGTGCTAAGATGCTATCGGTTGTGCCACTCATGAAAGGCGGCGGCTTGTTCGAGACAGGTGCTGGCGGTTCTGCACCAAAGCATGTCGAGCAGCTCACCGAAGAAAACCATCTACGTTGGGATTCACTTGGTGAGTTCTTGGCCTTGAATGTCTCTTTGGAGCATTTGGCAAGCAACGACAACAATGCTAAAGCTCAAGTCTTGGCGGACACGCTCGATACCGCGACCGAAAAACTGCTGCTGAATGACAAATCACCATCACGTAAAACTGGTGAGCTTGATAACCGTGGTAGTCACTTCTATCTAGCGCTATATTGGGCTGAAGAGCTGGCGGCGCAGGATCAAGATAGCGAGTTAAAAGCACAGTTCACGCCATTGGCGCAAAAGCTGGCAGAAAACGAAGACGCGATTGTCAAAGAACTTAACGACGTTCAAGGTAAGCCAGTCGATATCAAAGGCTACTACTATGCTGATGAGGAGCTTGCGAAAAAAGCCATGCGTCCAAGCGCTTTGTTTAACGAAGCCTTGGCATCGCTATAAGTAATAAGCAATTGATCTTGAAACATTAATCCTAATCGCTCTGGTTTTTATACACAGATCGATTAGGTAAGTTTAAGTATTAGCAAACAAAACACCTCAGCCGTCTTAGAACGTTGAGGTGTTTTTTTGTGCCTATCTCAAAATGATAATAAACAACTTGCCTATGTCTATCCATTTCAAACACATAAAAAAACCACCTACATCAGTAAGTGGCCTTGAATAAATATAATAGAGTTTAACGCTCTAGGCATTAATGCGATTACGCATCCATGTGCTTGATAATGGCTTTGCCAAACTCAGAAGTACTGAGCAAGATAGCATCTGGCATCAAACGCTCAAAGTCATAAGTAACCGTCTTATTGGCGATCGCGCCTTGGATACCACTGATGATGAGATCCGCCGCCTCACACCAACCCATATCACGCAGCATCATTTCCGCAGACAATATCAATGAGCCTGGGTTTACTTTATTCTGACCAGCATACTTAGGCGCAGTACCGTGCGTCGCTTCATAGACAGCGATTGCGCCGCCTTTGTTGGCACCTGGGGCAATACCGATACCGCCTACTTCCGCCGCTAGCGCGTCAGAGATATAGTCACCGTTCAGGTTGAGTGTTGCCACTACGGAGTAATCTGCCGGACGCATCAAAATCTGCTGCAAGAATGCATCAGCGATCACATCTTTGATGATGATGTCATTACCCGTTTTGGGATTTTTCATCGTCATCCATGGACCACCATCTAATGGCTTAGCATCAAAACGCTCTGCTGCCAGCTCATACCCCCAATCTTTAAACGCGCCTTCCGTAAATTTCATGATATTGCCTTTATGCACGAGGGTCACGTTTGGCAAGTCATTATCGATAGCATGCTGAATGGCTTTACGTACTAGGCGCTGCGAGCCTTCTTTTGAGACAGGCTTGATACCGATGCCGCAGTCTTCAGGGAAGCGAATGCTGGTCACACCCATCTCTTCTCTTAAGAAATTGATGACTTTTTTGGCATCATCACTGCCTGCCTTCCACTCGATACCTGTATAGATATCTTCTGTATTTTCACGAAAGATCACCATATTGGTCAGCTCAGGATGCTGTACTGGGCTTGGCACGCCTTTAAACCAGCGTACTGGTCGCTGACAGACATACAGATCAAGATTTTGACGTACAGCCACATTCAACGAACTAAAGCCACCACCCACCGGCGTGGTCAACGGTCCCTTGATACTGATGACGTAGTCTTTTAAAATCTCTAATGTCTCACTGGGTAAATATTCACCGTCATATATTTTGGCCGCTTTTTCGCCCAAGTAAGCTTCCATCCAGATAATTGATTTTTTACCGTGGTAGGCTTTATCGACCGCTGCATTGACCACCTTTATCATGACAGGTGTGATATCCACCCCAATACCGTCACCTTCAATGAACGGAATAATCGGATGATTGGGCACATTTAGCGACAAATCAGCATTCACGGTTACTTTTTCGCCGTCTCTTGGTACGATGACCTTATCATATGACATGGATAAAACTCCTTAGTGGTAAGTTATACATCGCAAGCGAACTGAACACGTTGTTATGCTGGCTTTTCTATTATAATGGTTGCGCTCTAGACGCTTATTAGCTAAACAAAGTCTGATGTATGAGATACTTGCGGCATTGGATTGAACGATACTAAAAAATAGCTTCAAATTAAACATATATGCATTGATGTAAATACAAACTAAAACTGTGCATAGAAACTGCTTATCATTAAATTCAGTGTTATTGGCTAATTAATAAGAAATATCACATATACAATTTATAAATTATTAATAAAATGCAGCATCTATAAATTTATAATCTTTAAAGGGTTATAATACATTATCTTGTTGATAGTAATAGAACAAAGAGCTGGACAATCATTTTATCTTGTAGGTGATAGGTTTATTACTATCAAAAATATAAATACCCCTATAAAAATATGGATTTAGAATAGCAGTAAATTTGCGTGGTTGCTGTCCTACTTTTGTAGCAAAATACATCGCACAGCGTATATCAAACACAATACCTCTGTTCTTATTTTTTAGTACTGACTTTGCTTGATTAAACATAAGCCAAGACTGCTAATCACTCATTTACCTTCAGGAAATATCACTTTATGCCGACTTCTAGTCTCATCTTGTTCAATAAGCCTTATGGGGTGCAAAGTCAGTTCAGAGACGATAGTAACAATGACCATGTCACCCTATCGCAGTACTTTACTGATAAGTCTTTGCGAGTTGCTGGTAGGCTTGATGCAACGTCCGAAGGGTTACTTATTCTGACCGATGATGGCCGAGTCAATAAAGCAATTACCCATCCGCCAAAAGCCAATGCTGGACGTAAGCAAGGTAAGACTTATTTGGTACAGGTTGAGGGCATTCCTACTGCTGAGCAACTCAATCAGCTCAAACGTGGCGTGACGCTCAAAGATGGCAAAACTCTGCCTGCTGAGGTTAAACACGTCAGTGAAGATGAGCTACCGATGGCGCTCTGGCAACGTCATCCGCCGATACGTGAGCGTAAAAGCGTACCGGACTCATGGTTGATGCTGACAATTTATGAAGGTAAAAACCGTCAAGTCAGACGAATGACCGCGCATGTTGGTCTGCCCTGCCTACGTTTGATACGTTGGTCGGTGGCAGGGTTTGAATTAGGTGACATAGCAGTTGGCGAGTTTGTGCGCATTCACTTAACTAGTCAGCACTATCAGCAATTGGGTATCAGCTATTAATTTGTCCCGTCTAAACGCTTAGCTATAGTCAATCAATATTAAAAGTGGTACAAGGCAGACGATTGCAAGTACTACAGTAGTAGGCTAAACGAGTCTAACGCTGTAACACTTTAATAGTGGTTCGACTATACCGACATATATTTTCATTTAAAGTAAATATATTACTTCTTGTTAAACATAGCGTCTCGAATGGGTAAGGTTTATCTGTTAAGATTCAGCACGTCATTATTTATGTAAAATAGACCTCATTTATTTATCATTTGGTCTTCTTATAGTAGGGATATATCATGATTGCTTCTCATCGTTTTGTTCTGTTGGCCACCAGCATTTCTACTGCACTGCTATTAGGTGCGTGTCAGCCAGCAGCAGATAGTCAATCAGCGCCTGTAGAAGAAGCCACCCCGCCAATGACTGACATGACTCATGCTGAGCATGAGAATATGAGCCACGATACATCGGTAGATAGCGAAAACGCCACAGATGACACTCAGATGACGGATATGCTCAAAGACTACACAAAGTCCATGACCAGTATGCATGATGAGATGATGATCGGTATGGGTTATAACGATCCTGATACCGCGTTTGCCAAAGGCATGCTTGGGCATCATCGCGGCGCGATAGATATGGCAAAAATTCAGCTAAAGTACGGTACAGATGATGCCATGCGCCAGCTTGCTCAAGATATCATCACGGCGCAGCAAGCTGAGATTGATATCCTAAACAAATGGCTTGCCAGCCATCCTGACGCAGCCAAACCTAAGCCCAATACCGCTGCTATGCAACAGGCCTACGCTAAGGGCATGGAAAGCATGCATGGTGAGATGACATTGGGTATTGCTGATCCTATGCCGGATATGGCATTTGCACGTGGCATGCTACCACACCATATTGGCGCCGTAGATATGGCAAAAATCGAGCTCGAATACGGTACTGATGAAGAAATGCGTCAATTGGCACAGCATATCATCGATACTCAGCAAGTAGATATTGAGCTCATGCAAAACTGGATTGTCGCGCTTAAAGCGACGAGCGATGTTGAAAACGATAATGCTGAGGTTGGCGAGCCTAACGGCGACACTACTGCAAACGAGAAGTCTGCCAGTGAGGACCCTGATACTAAAACCAAGGAAGAGTAGCTAGCCATTCAGCATACCAAAAAACCTTTCAGCTATTACTTGAACCCCCTAATAACCATATTTGCTTATTAGGGGGTTTTGCTTTGCTTACTTATATCTCTCGATGTCACTACTATCTCTCGATGTCACTATGCTGACTGACGCTTCATCACATCCAGCCATGGCTCCCAAGCGGATTCTGCTTGCTTAGGATCGCTATGATCTGCTAACGTTGGAGCACCTTTTACTAAGCGCAGACTGACCTTATGAGGAAATGCTTTTTCAGGCATATCACTGTCATCCCCGTCAGCTTGTGGCAGTGCCTCAGGTTGCACTTGCACACACATCAGCTCATCGCGGCGAAACAGATGACACTCAACAGTGCGCGCTGCATTACTCAGCGATGCTAGCTGCTTACTATCCGCCTTGATGCCATCAATCGCGATAATGATGTCATGGGCTGAGATACCTGCTTTGGCAGCCACACTACCGCGGTTCACCCGATTGATTTTGAGTCCAGCGGGTGTCTCATTGCAGCGCATACCCCATGGGACATGCTTATCCGCAGTCTCTTTGGTATTGACCTGCATTTTGATACCGTTTGCGAGCAGCAGCGCCTCAATTGGCAGTTCCTCTACGCCGTTGACGTAACGGCGTTCAAAATCCTCCCATTCCGCTATCGGCATAAACTGCCCAATCACGTCGCCCATATCCGCGCTATTGATGCCGATACGCTTGCTGTCATTTTGCTTTGCTTGGGTATAGAACGCTTTGACCACATCGAATAGACGATAGCGATTATTGGTATTTTTTAGCAATATCAAATCCAGACACAAGGCCACCAATGCGCCTTTATTGTAGTAACTGATACCAGCATTGCCCGTATTTTCATCGCTACGGTACAGCTTAATCCACGCATCAAAGCTTGACTCTGCGACACTTTGGTTATCGCGTCCAGGCGTTTGATAGTAGCGATTGATTTGTTCCGCTAGTAACCTGAGATAGTCTGACTTATCGATCACGCCAGATGCTTGCAGCATAAAATCATCGATATAAGACGTAAATCCTTCAAATACCCAAAGCATCGGCGTGAACGCTTCACGGCGTAGATCAACATCAACCATGACATCAGGGCGCACGGTTTTGACCCACCACGAGTGAAAGTACTCATGACTGCACAAGCCCAAAAACCGCTGATAATCCGTGCTCGGTATTTTTGGCTCATCAGCATTTGGTAAGTCACGGCGCGGGGTAATCAGACTAGTAGAATTGATATGCTCAAGTCCGCCGTAATCCTGACCACTGGCAAACGTCATAAAGGTGTAATCATGAAAGGGTGCATCCCCCAGCCAGTCTAGATAAGTCTGACAAATCTGAGTGACGTCTTGCTGTAGCCTGCCCATATTGGCACTATGCTTGCCTGAGAGATAAAAACTGTGATGAAGCGTCTGATGCTGACTGTCATGAATAATAAAATCAAATTTATTCTGTGCTGCAATCTCAAAAGGGTAATCAATCAGCTCATGATAATTATCTGCCCGTAATTGATAACAGTGCCGTTTATCTTCGCTCTGACCATCAACGCGCAGATGCGTAGATGCCAAACCACATGCCAAGATTACATGACTTTCTTCTTTATCTAACAAAAACGACTCCGGAACAATCAAGCTGACTTGTACAGGAATCTGCTCTTGCCCGTCGACCGCGAGTGCAAGTGAGGTAAAATTACCATACAGACGCTGCTGATCGACATAGGCAGTACGTACCGATAGGTCGTAGCAGTAGACTTCGTATTCGACGACTACCCTTTGTCCTGCTGTGATAGTGGGGAGTTGCCACGTATGTTTATCTACCTTTTGTGCACGATAAGTTTCAGAAAAATCGTCACCTTCTTTTATTTGGCTGTCTGTTACTCGATAATGTACAGCGGTGATATTGCGAGCAAACTCGCGCATCAGATAACTGCCTGGTATCCATGCTGGTAGCCAGAGCTGAGGGGTATTAGCTGTTGCCGTAAAGGACAGTGACACATCCACCAAATGCTCAGAAAAACGGGCAAAATCGAATTGGTAGCTGATATCAGCCGTATTATTGATATCATCATGGCTGATTGAAACGTCGCTCGTTAGCTGGTTATTAGTATTATCGGCAAATGCAGTCATAGTATCTCTCATCCTTATTTTATTGTTATGTTAGGAGTCCTTCCCAAAAAACGCAACTCCCAAACCCTGAGTGGCCAGTAGTTATCGATTAACTATAGAAAATAGCAGTTATTATGATAAATTGTGGCATTAATTGGCATTTTTTATGTTTTTTGCCTTGAAACTTATATACGCCATCTCAATTAAAGATGCTAACTGCTAAAGTTACTTTAATAAACTGATGATAATTGACTAATACTGTGGCTATTTGGCTTGCTGATTGGCTTTTTTAGGTTTATTGCAACCGTATTTAATTTTTTACATAGATATACTTAGGATATTTTATGACTACTATCGCAAAAGACACTGCCGTCAAATTCAATTACACATTAAAAGACGACGAAGGCAATATCCTTGACCAGTCTCCAGAAGGTCAGCCACTTGCTTATCTACACGGTCACAGCAACATCATCCCAGGCCTAGAATCACAATTAGAAGGCAAATCTGCTGGCGAAAAAGTCAACGCAGTGGTTGAGCCTGCTGATGGCTATGGCGAGTATCAAAAGCAAGCGGTACAGCGCGTACCACGCGAAAACTTCCAAGGCGTTGATGATATCCAGCCTGGTATGCAGTTCCAGTCAGAAGCTGGTGGCCAAGTGATGCTAGTGACAGTCACTGACGTAAACGACCAAGAAGTAACTGTTGATGCCAACCATCCGTTGGCTGGGAAGCGTTTGACGTTTGATGTTGAAATTCAAGAAGTACGTGCAGCAACTGAAGACGAACTAAACCACGGCCATATACATGGCGCAGGTGGCGTTGAGCACTAATCTCTCCTAGAGTATCGTGAGACGGTTAGAGAATAGGTTATATTTGAGCTTATCTTCTCATCAAAAAGGCCAGTAGCACTGTCTACTGGCCTTTTTTTATGTCTGTCATAAGTGCTGATTGATTAGATGTAGATAAAAGAGCGTTCTAACAATGAAGCATTCATTGCGCTTCTGTGAGCATCCTTAAGCTCAATAGCCATTCTCACAAATCTATCAAAGAAGCGTAAGCTAGCGCCAGAAATAATTCTTAGATCCAGACATAACAAAGCCGCATAACGACAAGCGTCATGCGGCTTTTATTACCAACCATCCATGTTAGCGTTATGTGATACCTAATCCCGGGGTATCTCATAACTGACAGGCATCCAGCCTTATCATCCCTAATCAGCAAACCACTTATCCCTGATGCGACCTTAAGATACCAATCCCTAGTATCAATGAATCGTGCCGTACAGTTATAATCGCAGATTGTCCTATCACTAGTAAGTGGTCTAAACGTCAATCCATGTAAGCATATGCTTACATGGTAATACTAGCTATCGTATAACCCCTAACCCCTTATAGTTTCTCTTCAGGACTGAGTAAGGTCTTGGGTTCAGCACTTAGCATTAGGTAGGCCGCTTCATTAATAAAGGCTTCATCTTCTGGCAGCTCTGGACGCTCAGCAGCTTTCATACGGCTACGCTCTTCAAACTTTGCATCCATCGCGGCCTGATACGTATTCCAATTAGAATAGGGGCGTTCACCAGTAGCGATCAGACGTCTGTTTTCGGCTTCTAGCGAACGCTTTTCAATCAGCTGCATTTTGGCTCGGCGGCTGTTAATATCTAAACGAACTGGTTTTTTCTCATCATCCATATTACGAATATCATTCAGCGTTGATAGATACACAAACTGCGGATTTTTCTCTTGGCGAATTTTAGACTGCTGATTGAGCGTCGCTAAAGTGTCATTGGTAAACTTCCCTTCAGGCTTATAAGGCGCCGTTCTGATGGTATCCCAAGGCAAGGCTTTTTTCTGGGCGCGTTCGCCAAAGGTCGCATCATCATAGATATTGACCAATTCAACATCAGGTACCACGCCTTTATTCTGCGTACTACCACCTGTGATACGGTAGAACTTACGCTGAGTTAAAGTTGCAGAGCCTAACGCCAAGCTATCCAGTTGAATCTGCGCAGAGCCTTTACCTGTCGTTGTGCTACCAACCACCAATCCACGACCATAATCCTGAATAGCAGCGGCAAAAATTTCACTGGCTGAGGCCGATGCTAGGTTGGTTAGGACGACCATTTTGCCGTCATAGAGCTGCTCGCCGCCATCATTATCGCGGTACACTTGGACATTGCCGCGGTTATCACGAATCTGTACCAATGGACCGCTTTTAATAAAGAATCCTAGCATTTTGGCAACTTCATCTAACGAGCCACCAGGGTTGTTGCGCAAATCCACCACGAGCCCATCGATATTTTCTTCGTTCAATTTTTTTAACGCTTTTTCAGTATCGATACTGACACTACGGTAGTCCTCGCCATTACGGCGGGCACGATAGTTCAGATAAAAGCTCGGTATCTCAAGAACGCCAATGCGTTTTGGTGTTTTGTCGATATTAGGACGCTGCACCTCGACCACTCGCTGAGTCACGCCTGACTCTTCTTGCTGGATAATATCACGCACAACGGTGACTGTACGGGCACTGGCATCTGGCGTATTAGGCTGACGCAGCTTGAGCGTGACAGACGTACCGCGCTTACCGCGAATCAAGCTGACGATCTCACGCGTTGACCAGCCAACCACGTCCGTCATGGTTTCGCCATCTTTTGCGATACCCACGATCAAGTCATTGGGCTTGATTTGGCCAGATTTGGCCGCTGGACCACCATCGACTAAGGTCACGATACGGGTGTAATCTGGATTTTTACGATCAGGACGGATAGAAACACCGATACCCTCTAGCTGCAAACTCGACTGAATCTGCAGCTCAGTTGCCTGAATCGGCGCATAGTAGTTACTGTGCGGATCATAGGTCAGCATGGCGGTGTTTAGAATCGTCTCCATGATTTCATCATCTTTGAGACGCTTAAACTGCTCTTGCTGACGCGACAAACGATTTTGCAAAATCTCATTTGGCGTACGTTCATCGTTGCGTACCAAGTCCTGTCCACGAGTGATATCTGGATTGCTCAAAAACACTTTTTCTTTGGCTTTTTCGTCTTCTTGTCCCAGCGTAATACTCATCAGCTGAAACTTTAGCTGACGTTCCCAATAGTCACGCTGCTCTTTTTTGGTTTTGAAATGTCCGAGATTTTCACGATCAAGAATGATAGTGTCATCACCGGTCAAATCAATATCTTTCTTGAGCATCTTGGTTGCCATGGCAAAGTATTCGTTTGAGCGTTTGCGATAACGATCAAAGACTTCTACCCCTGCAGATAGGTCGCCTTGCTTGAGGCGCGTGCCAAAATCATCGGCGTGCTTTTTCTTCAGCTCATCGACATCAGATTGCAAAAATAAGGTATGGTTTGGATCGAGACTATCAATATACATTGATAAGATTTCGCGACCTTTTTTACTATCTAATGGCTGATTAAGGTAATGACTGCGATCCAGCAAAGCGGCAACTTGGCGAGTAGTGACCTTTTGCTCAGGTGTCTGAACAAAACTTCCCGTATTGGTTTCTGCTACGGCAGTACCGTAGCTTTGTGTCAGGATAATACCGGCGATGCCCACTGACGCTGCACTGAGTAACCACTGTGCTGGTTGTTTTTTCATCATATGTACCTAGTTATTTGAAGTTAGTGATATTATTTGTGTTATAAAAATTAAAAACTGCTGAATGTATTATTGCCCATGACTGTCGTCTGTTTTTGCTCAATGTCTGTCTTACTTTGCCTTAGCTTACTTATTACTATGAGCTTACAACGCTATAGCTTTATTATTCCGTCGCCTTTATATATAGATTCTGACGCTTATTATCGAATCCTGATATATAGTCAAAAATCAATATTATCATGTGCATAAATACTGAACTGTCTCAAACTGTATAAGCAATCTTACACGCAACGCCTGCACATACCAAACTTTCTCTCACTTTTATCACACATAGCGACTTAAGGCTATTAGCATTAATTCGCCGACTACCCACAAATTGATTTGATGCCAATAATCTGCCACATTAGGCTCAATTGATAATAACTGTCATAATAAAGTGCATGAGTAATGACTGCTAAGCGATTGGACATCGATGATCGGTCAACCCCATAATATAACAATACACAAAAAAATAAGGATGACGCAATGTACGGCGTTTTAATGATTGATATCGATAATACCGCACTGACCGCAGAAGACGTCAGCTTGATCAAACAAGCACAGATTGGCGGGGTCATATTGTTTGGACGCAACGTCGCTGATGCGGCCCAAGTACGCGCATTATGTGACGATATCCGGTACCACAACCCAGATATATTAATCGGTGTCGATCAAGAAGGCGGACGAGTCGCACGGCTGCGTGAAGGGTTCACACCGCTACCTGCTATGGGTAGGCTTGGTGAGTTATTCAATCACGATCCAAGCCGTGCGCTCAGCTGCGCATACGACTGTGGCTATCTGATGGCAGCCGAAGTGATGGCAGTAGGTATTGATTTGAGCTTTGCGCCCGTGCTGGATAGAGATGGTATCAGCCAAGTTATCGGTGACCGTAGCTTTCATCAGGAGCCACAAGCAATCGTTGCCCTAGCCACGCAGTTTATGCGCGGCATGAAAGCGGCTGGCATGGCCACCACTGGCAAGCATTTCCCTGGTCATGGCGCTATCGCTCCTGACTCTCATGTATCAGAGGCCATCGATACACGTAGCTTGGACGAGATCATCAATAGTGACATGCAACCTTTTGCGCAAACGTTGTCACTGCTTGATGCTTTGATGCCAGCCCATGTGATTTTTTCGCAAGTAGATAACAAACCCGCAGGATTTTCTAAAATTTGGCTAAAAGATATCATTCGTGATCAGCTCGCGTTCGATGGTGTGCTTTTCTCTGATGATTTATCAATGGCAGGGGCAAAGGCCGCTGGCGATGTCAGCGCGCGCGTAAAAGCTGCCATTGAAGCTGGTTGCGATATTGCACTGGTGTGTAACGATCGTGTTGCCGCGCATGAAGCGGCGGCGGCGGCGCAAGAACTACCCTATCCTAACCAGAGGCGTATCAAAACCATGTGCGGCAATATACCAAAGTGGCAAGGTGATCTTGAGTCTACTTGCCAGCAGTTTGATTATTGGCAACAAGCAAAGAACAATGTTACTCAGAGCTTTTTTAACGTTGAGTCTGATACACAAGCTGATAAACCTGCCAATGAATCAAAAGACCCTACTGATTATAAGTAGCCTTGTATTCATACGAAACCGTTGAAAAATTTGGCTGAACCGTCCCCGTAAGTTGGACACAACTTACGGGGGTCGGTTCACGTTAAGGTGCGGTTTTTTAGACTTAACTACTACCAAATTAGATGATTTTTGCTTAATTCGTTGGATCTACCGCAGTACCTTGCGTCGCATCATCACCATCAGATAGCAGATCATCATTATTACTGTCTAGCGGATTCAAATCTGGGTCAAGCGAGTCGCTGTTGATGATCATGCCATCATTTAAATCGACCATCTCATCATTAACCACAAACTCAATTCGGCGATTGCGGAAACGACCTTGCTCGGTTGAGTTATCCGCGATAGGGTCTGACTCGCCCATGCCTTTGGTGCTGAGCTTGCTCGCGTCAACACCTTGACCTACTAGGTACTCTTTGACCGCGTTTGCACGCTCTTGAGACAATTCCATGTTGTAAGAATCAGACGCTTGACTATCAGTATGACCGATGATCATTAGGTTCAAGTCAGGCACATCATCGATAATTTTTGCCGCGCGATCTAAAATGGCTTTATTGACCTCAGGGATGACGGCTTCATCTACTTGGAAATTGATCACCTGAATACTCAAAGCACGTGCAACATCACGTGGGTCTGGATTTTCTCCAAGATTGGTCATTGCAGCATCTGCAGCAGCCACACTCTCGTCAATCTCACCTTGCAGATCGAGCGGCCCTTCAGCTTCTACCATCATCGCTGGTGCAGCGGCTTGTAGATCAGACACCAATTGGGCTAATACCGCATCATCAGGTGCATTGACCGTGATGGTATCTCCTTTAATCACCATGCTAGCATTCGGTACATTTTTAACGATCGGCAATATCGTAGTAAGCTGTGCAGCAGCTGCCATATCTATGGCAAAATTATCATCGACATCAGCGCGGCACTTATTGGCTTCATCGCCGAATGCACCAGTTAGTGCATTCATTACATTGGTCTGTAGCGTCTCGTTGCCTACGCTCATGCGGCAAGCGTATAGCTCACCATTTTCGCCAGTGGCGATACGGAGTGAGGCAGGCTCGATGTCAGTTGCTACTACTGCTTGCTCATTACCTTGCTCGTCTTGCTGCGCGGTAGCTATCGGCGTAGCAACAGGCTCAGGGTTCTCCTGACAGCCTCTTAATAAAGCCCAAGCCAATGCACCCAAAATAATCAAACCGATAATCGGTAATAGGGCTTTCATAAAGCTGCCTTGTGGCTCTTTTTCTTTCTGTAGTGGCGCGGTACTGACCGTATCGGATATAGGCGCCGCAGCAGGCTTCGCTGCTATCGCGCTCGCAGGTAAGACAGCCCCTGCCCATGTAGGGATATGATGCTGATAACTGTTGAGATTGTCATTGAGAAATTGCGGTACAGGGGTAGTACCAGCCAAGCTTTCGATTTCGTGAAAAGCAAGCGGCGCTGCCATAGCAATCAGACCACGAGAAGCTGTCTCATCGACACCATGTGCATTAGCGAGCTCACGAGAGATTTGGTCACGGTGAGCCCCTTCTGTCCATACACGATCATAAAAAGCACTATCATCACGAGCGATATTCTCATTAGCAAAACGGCTATAGGTATCATTATTCGCGAGGCGAGCAGCAAAAATTGCATAAAATTGCTCAAGTAGATTTTGCTTAGCAGGACTATGATCATCTGCTAATACGGCTGGGCTGACTGTGCGTGTCAAATGACTGATAATATCCATAATACAACTCTCCCCTTAATTTTTATTTATATTGTTCGATTCTCTAAAGCATAAAATCATCTAATAACGTGGCGGCTGTTTACTCTGTCAAGTCAGATTTATCAGGCCACTATGATTGATTTTGGATATTATAGAATTGTTAAAGGTGTTTTCACAGTCGATACGTTGTTGTGCAAATGATACGTTAAGTAATGTTTTAATTGGTGCGCGTAACTATACATTCATAACCCAACAGGCATTTGAGTACAAATTAAGAGAATGCGATACTCAGTTCCGCGAATCTGCTTTTTTGGTGAAGTAGCACCATTTTTGATGCCCAGATCTTAAATACGTACGCTAAGCAACAGTTAAAATCAAAAAAGCGGTATGACAAATTCATACCGCTCCCTTGCTTAACTTTTGAACTATTTCTAAAAGTTCTGAAAGTACATTCGAACTGAGTCGATTTAAATGTACTTTATACGACTCACTACCTGACTTGTGCTGGTTCAGCAACGATGACACTGCTCGCCATGTCATCTACTTCTGACTCAGAAATAGGGCCTGACGGTCTGCTCGGTCTATTACCAGAAGGGACGCTGCTAGGAATATTACTTGGAACATTGGCAGGTACGTTGTTGGAATTATTATTAAATCCATCATTATTGTTAGGTAGTGGCGCAGGTATCACGCGATCACCTGTGTCATCATCAGCGGCTTGATATTTCTCCAGTACCATTGCTCATGCCGCATTACTGTATTGGTTATTAGCGCCTATTCCATCGCCGAGTTGATTGTTTACGCCATTAGTGCCAGCCATACCATATGTCGTATCACCATTACTGTTGTTAGGCAGTGGCAATGGCGCAGTACTATCGACTGCCATGGTTGGTGCTAAACTACGTACGTTTGTGACCAATTGTTGTAGTAGCATGTCATCCGGCGCCTCTACTGTCAGACGATCGTTTTGTAAGTGTAGACGGGCGAACGGTGTCGATCTGAGCATGGTCAGAACATTGGGCAATATCTCCGCAGGCATGTTTGCGATAGTAGTTGCTATTCCATTCTGTACGGTAAATTCACATATACTCGCCTGCTCGCCAAAGCTCGTATTGAGTGCCTGTTGTAAAGAGCTTTGTAGCGCTGCATCACCGACCGTCGCGCTACAAGTATAGAGGTTGCCACTATCATCTACGCCAACGATGAAATCGATGGGAGTCATCGTTGGTGCTGGTGGCGGTGCTGGAGTAACCACAGGCGCGACAGCAACCGGTTCTACTGGTAGGTCGCTTTTGGGTTTTATTAATAATGCCCAAGCAGCCAGTGCCATCGCAGCCAGTGCTACTATCAATAAAAATACTCGCATCAGTAGGTCGTTTCGCTGATTGCGAGTGCGCACGCGCTCTCGCTTGACGTTGCTATTTTCTGCCAAGTGATGAGCTGCTGGACTGGCATGGATAGCGTCATTACTGTCACCAAAATGCTCATCGTCATTTAATGCGTCAGTAGCGCTTATATTAGCGTTTTCCACATAAGCGGCTGTAGTAGCTGTCGTTGCAGCGACTGCGTCAGTACTTAGATCAGGCTCACTAAATTTATTCGGTAAGGTATCACTTGATGGCGCGATACCATTATCTGCGACATCTGCGACAAAGTTTGACATTGATTCGTGTCCAGCGCCTTGAGTAGCAGTGATAACGGACGCTGACCATATAGGTAAATATGGGCGCAGCGTCGACTGCTCTCCTTGCAAGAATGCTGGCAAAAACTGTCCATTGGCCAAAACCTTTAGCTCACGATAGGCTAAGGATGCTGCATTAATTAGCAATTGAGCAGTGATCGACTCATCAATATGATGCGCGGCTGACAGCTCTTGGATAACCGTTTTTTGTAGTACTTGGTCTTGCCATAGCTGCTCAAATAAAGGCCGCTCGGCAATACTGTCATTAGCCATCACCTGATCGTTACGAAGTAGTTGTGAGTAGACCTGTGGCACCGCTAAGCGCGTGGCTAAAATGGCATAAAACTGCTCAAGCAAGCTGATATAAGCCACGCTATCACTGCGATTATGCTCGCCCAATATAGCGGGGGTGACGGTCTGTTCTAATTGATCGATAATACTCATGGATCACTGCCTCTCTCGACTTTTTGAATCCGCAAAAATTAAGCACTTATTGTTCGTTGTATATACGGCTACTTACCCTGAAACTGTCAAGCGTTCTTTAGCGGCATCGACGTCTATATAGCGGTTTCACTTATCTCACATGATACACTGCTACATTACTCACTATAAAAGCATAAAAATGCATCGTTTTGTCACATAATAGATATTTGTATCAGCATAACTGCTGTTAGTATTAACTAATTACGTTACGAGCAACTTGAACTTAGTATCAATATCTTAACTTAGTATGAATATATTAATTAATGGTCATATTTGTTTTTACTCAGCCCTAACGCTTAGGCTTTGAACATTGTCATTTATCGCATTGCCATTTATTGCATTGTCACCTATCAGGCGCGGCCTAAGGATTTTCCTTTGTTAAACCATACGACCCTTATTATCATCATTACTGTTATTGTCAGCTTATTAGCATGGCAAAACAAGAAATTACTCAACCGTCTTATCTTTTATCCACCCGCTGTAAATAACGGACAATGGGATCGTTTTGTCACGCATGGCTTTATTCATGCCGACAGTATGCATCTGCTATTCAACATGTTTACGTTATACTTTTTTGGCCGAGCTATTGAAGGGCTATATCGTTCATTTTTGTTCGGCTATGGTTTTGTGGTTTTTTATGTGTTGGCTATTGTTGTTGCCATGATTCCAAGCTACCTTAAAAATAAAGACAATGCCAGTTACTTAAGTCTTGGGGCATCAGGCGGTGTGTCGGCAGTCTTATTTGCCTTTATTTTGCTAGCACCGTGGGAGCGAATTTACTTATTTGCCATTGTTCCTATTCCTGCGATACTGTTTGCCGTCGCTTATGTATTTTATAGTATTTACGCGGACAAACGCGGTGGCTCAAAAATCAATCATATGGCACATATGTGGGGCGGCGCATTTGGCGTCATTGCTACGATTATTTTAGAGCCTAAAGTACTACCCCATTTTATAAATGCTTTATTGTCGCCTGGTTTTTAAACTGTTTTCTCAAATAGAAATTCTTTGAATCAGGACAATTAAGCAAGTTGCTTACTTTTACGTTTGAGATTTAATATTTCATTATGATTATAGATATTATCGGTGATATTCATGGTTATGCAGACAAGCTCGTTGGTTTGTTAAACCAATTAGGATACGAGCATAACGGTCAGCATTTTGTGCCACCGGCAGGTCACAGGGCATTATTCATTGGCGATTTGATTGACCGTGGGTCGCAGCAACTGGCCACATTAGAGATTGTCTTTGCGATGTTAGACGCGGACGTGGCCGATGCGGTGATGGGCAATCATGAATATAATGCCTTGGCTTATGCTACGCTCGATCCTGAGGATTCTAGCCAGTATCTGCGCTCACATAATGCGGTACATAAACGCCAACATGAAGCATTCTTGGCAGAGATACCTTTCGGCTCAGAGCAGCACGAATACTGGTTGCAGCGCTTGTACGAGATACCTCTGTGGATTGAGACAGATTATGCCTGTTTCGTCCATGCTTGCTGGGATGTAGATAGCATGGCGGTTCTAGAGCCCCTGCTGACGGATAATAACTGCCTAACCTCTGAAGGTCTAATCGCAACCGCTAAAGAAGATACTATCGCTTTTGATGCCTTAGAGCGTGTACTAAAAGGGGTCGAGACGGGCTTGCCTGATGGTATTGTGATGGTAGATAAAGAAGGCACTGAACGCAGACGAGTACGGGTGCGTTGGTGGCTTGATGCGTTGAATCAGCGCACGCTTCGTGAGGTCGCTCGTGCACCGTCCTCCGCATTGGCACAAATACCGCCTGATGCACTGGCTGAAAATATTGACTTTGCGATTCAAACACATAAACCTGTTTTTGTCGGTCACTATTGGCTCACTGGTACACCTGAGCCACTCAGTCCACAAGTCGCCTGTACTGATTATTCGGCAGCGGTAGATAGTGGCTACTTGACTTGCTATCAGCTGGATACCGAACAGCCATTACCACTGACAGCTTCTCGCTTTGTGCAGCATTATCACGACAAAAGAATAGAGATAAACCAGTGATATAAATGCTATTAACACCATATCATTATTAAAAGTCAAACTTGGCTTTACGAGTGTAGCAAAATTTTTGTATGATGGTCTTTTTGAGGATATCCAATCATGAGCACCACCAATACTGCGGCTAACCAGAACGGTCCAATCACCTCCCCTGCTGGTCAACCAAAAGTCGGCATTATTATGGGTTCGCAATCTGATTGGGCGACCATGAGTGCCGCAGCACAATTGCTAGCAGACTTTGATGTTGCCTTTGAGTGTGAAGTGGTTTCTGCTCACCGTACACCTGACAGGCTATTTGATTACGCCAAAAGCGCAAAAGACAATGGTCTACAAGTGATTATCGCGGGTGCAGGCGGTGCCGCTCATCTGCCTGGTATGTGTGCGAGCCAAACACCACTACCTGTATTTGGCGTCCCTGTAAAATCCTCTATGCTAAGTGGTTGGGACAGTCTGTTGTCTATCGTGCAAATGCCCAAAGGCGTTGCTGTTGGGACATTGGCGATTGGTACCGCTGGCGCTTATAACGCTGCCCTACTTGCGATTCAAGTCTTAGCCTTGCATGATGAAACGATTGCTACTAAGCTGGATGAGATGCGTCAGACGCAAACCGAGACCATTCTCGCTAGCCCAACACCCGGTATTATTAATTCTTAAATAAATATAGAGTGACTAGCTTTTTTAGCATAGTATTTTGTATTGATCGCCTAAAAACAAGAGCTACCACATTTTATTTTTCAGTACGTCATACTAGATATAAGGTGCCTATAGTGCACCTTTTCCTATTTTCACCCATTGCGTTTTAAATTTTAATACAACACAGACCTCATTCACTTTTATTCAAAGAGCCTTTCATGACTACAGCAAACGCTTATCCTGTTACCCAAACCATTCGTACCATCGGTATTTTAGGCGGTGGTCAGCTTGGTATGATGCTTGCCGAAGCCGCGATGCCACTCGGTTACCAATGCGTGTTTTTAGAAGACAATCCAGAATGCCCTGCCAGCCTATACGGTCACGTGTTTCATAGCGATCAATTAGTCGACTTTATGGCAGCCGCTGATGTCTTTACCTTAGAGTTCGAGAACACACCAACGTCTACGGTCGAGCAATTAACGAGCGTGTCAAAATCTGGCAGCAAGCAAGGTATGTTCCCACCACTGATTGCGCTTGATATCGCCCAAGACCGTCTAAAAGAAAAGCAGATGTTCAATACGCTCGATATTGCCACCGTGCCATTTATGGCTGTTCATTCTGAAGCTGAGTTAAAACAAGCTTGTGAAGCGTTAGGCCTGCCTATCGTTTTGAAAACCAGCCGCGGTGGCTACGATGGCAAAGGTCAGTTTGTTATCAAACAAGAGAGTGACATTAAAACTGCTTGGCTTGCGCTAAAAGACGCTGTTAGTGGCAAAGGGTCACTCACGCCAACACCTGCGCCACTGATTGCTGAAGGTTTCATTAACTTTAATCGTGAAGTCTCTATCATTGCCGCAAGAGCGCAAAATGGTCAGATACGCTGTTATGATTTGGTCGAAAACCATCATCATCACGGTATTTTGGCAAAAACTCAAGCACCTGCGGTCGGTACCAGCCACCTGCTCCAGCAGGCAACAGACGCCATCACAAAGATCATGAACCATCTAGACTATGTGGGCGTCATGGCACTTGAATTGTTTGTCACCAAAGATGCTCGCGGTCATACCACGATACTGGCCAATGAGATTGCCCCGCGTGTACACAACTCTGGCCACTGGAGCATCGAAGGCGCGGTTACTAGCCAGTTTGAAAACCATATCCGTGCTGTGGTCAACTTACCACTCGGTGATACGGACAACGTCCATCCAGCGATTATGGTCAACGTACTCGGCCAATATCCTGATATCAGTGCCGTGCTAAATATCGATGGCGCTCACTATCATAGCTATCATAAAGCTGAGCGTGATGATCGCAAGATTGCTCATATTACCTTGATGCCCAATGACGTGACTGACTTAGAATCCGCTATGGCAAAGCTGGTTGCCGTATTGCCAAATAAAGTAGGTTTGGACAAAGAATACGCGAATATCGATACTCACTCTAATACCGCAGATGCCAAAACTAAAAACGACGTCTTAGAAGATAACAGTGGTGAAGCAGACAGTCTGGCAGAATTGTCGCCAAAGACAGAAAAGGCGAAGAAATAATGCAAATTTGGGTGGATGCCGACTCCGTACCATTGATTGCCAAAGATTTGATTATCAAAACGGCTGAACGTACCAAAACGATGGCGATATTCGTCGCCAACCAGCCAATCAAACTACGCAAATCTCCTCTGCTCGTCATGACGGTTGTGTCATCAGGGTTTGACAAGGCTGATGATTATATCGTCGAGCAAATACAGGCAGGCGACTTGGCGATTACAAGCGACATACCTTTAGCCAATGATATTTTGGACAAAGGCGGCTTGGTGCTAACCACACGCGGCGTGGTCTATGACAAAAATAACATCAAGCAAAAGCTTAATATGCGCGATTTTATGGACACCATGCGCGGTACTGGTGTCCTAGAGCTGCAAGAGATGAGCGGTCAAAAACCCTACGGCGACCGCGATAAAAAAGCTTTTGCCGACGGTCTGAATCGCTTAGTACGTTAGCGCTGTTACCCTTCTAATCTCATTAAAGTACTATCCTCTAGATAGCGAATCTTGCTTGGCAAATATTGCTTTCTTGCAAACCGTATACACTCTATAACCAACTCCTATCCAATCCGCACGCTTTATAACGAAGCGTGCGGATTATTTTTGTTACGATACAGTCAGTTTTTGAGATAAACACATTCACTAAATGCCTCAAATAACAGAACTCAAATAAAAATAGGAATGATTATGAAGATTTTAGTCATTGGTGCCAGTGGCCGTGTCGGTGGTGAATTGGTTAAGCAATTATTAGCTGACGAACACCAAGTAATTGGTACGACTCGCCAAGAAAAAAAGCTGTTTGACAATGACAACTATACTCAGCTAGATTTGGATATTACCGCCAGCAAAGAGTCTATCAAGAAACAACTGGATCAAGATATTGATGCTGTCTATTTTGTCGCAGGATCTGGTGGTAAAAATGTACTAGAAGTCGACTTACACGGTGCAGTAAAGACCATGCAAGCCGCGCAAGACAAAGGTATCAAACGCTATATTATGCTTAGCTCTGTCTTTTCGCTAGAGACTGAGAAATGGGATAACAACCCTAACATTGCAGATCTAAAAGACTACTATATCTCTAAGCATTACGCTGATCATTGGCTCGTGAATAATAGCTCACTCGACTATACAATCGTACAGCCGGGTGCACTGAAAGAACGTGACGGTACAGGCAAAATCACTATCAATGATACCAGCTCTGGTGAAAATGCTATTGAAGATGTCGCAACGACGCTGGCGGCTGTCCTAACCGCCGATAATACTATTGGAAAAGTATTCAACTTGCACAATGGTGATATCGACATCAATGAAGCCATTGCTACAGTATAAACTGTCACTATTTAGATAGATCTGACTGCCAAGCTATAACTACGTAATTCAAATCACTGAATCAGATTATAAAAAAGGTCGTTATCGATTCGCCAATATTTAATTGGTAAATCGGTAACGACCTTTTTTCTTGCTGCTATGAATAAAAACTACCTGTTGGTTATGCTTGACCACTCGGAAAAGCAATCACTTCCTCTAAAGTTTTTGCGCCCGTTATCACCATGAGCAATCGATCAACACCGACCGCAATACCACTACAAGGAATCAAATCATCAGATGCAGCAACTAAATGCTCATCAATGGGCATTTTCGGCAACCCATGACGATGACGTAATTGATTGTCTTGCTCAAAACGTGCTCGCAATGCTGGACCATCTGCCAGCTCATCATAAGCGTTGGCAATCTCAATGCCATTGATATAAAGCTCAAAGCGTTTCGCTATTTTATTGCCTTCTTTATCTAGCGCTGTCTTTGCCAATGCAGCTGTCGCAGGTGGATATTCTATGATCAGTGTCGGCAAATCATGTCCCAAATTTGGCTCTACTGCATGACTAAATAGTAAATCTAACCAGTTCTGGCGACGATTTGCTTCGCTATCATCAGCATCATTAAAATCAAATCCTATCAACCCTCTATCTTCTGCTACCGCTTGGAGCGCAGATAGGCTCGCTGTCAGTGGATGTATACCGACAAAATCCATAAAAGCATCGACATAGCGATAATGGCTCATCACCATTGGATGACCATAAAGCGCCGTAAGCAACTCATTAAGCTCACCTGCCATATCATCGAGGCTGTAATTGGGCTGATACCACTCTAGCATCGTAAATTCGATATTATGACGCACGCCTATCTCATTATCCCTAAACACAGGACAAATCTGATAAATAGGCACTTGCCAGCTAGCCAATAAACGCTTCATCGCAAACTCAGGAGACGTATGCAAATAATAGGTACGAGGACGATCTTGATAGGTTACGTGCGCTGCCACTGATTGCAAAAAAGTGTCGGTGTTACCTGCTTGCGATAAAAGCGGCGTCTGTACTTCCAGTACCTGACGACTGATAAAAAACTGGCGAATATCACCGATAAACTTGGCGCGTTGTTGTGCCATTGCCAGTGTTATGGTGGGTGCGTAGTTAGGTTGATGACTAGAGGTACTGCTTGATTGGCTCATGACTGTCTACCGTGATTCATAAATAATAATGCTTCAATGACGTAGATTATTTATGTTTTTAAGAATAGTATTTTTAAGTTGCTAGATTAGGATTGCCACTCACGGCGCAAGTGGTAATCACGCCTCAGACCGTCAAAATCTGCGCCATTCACTTGTTTATCAGAGTTTCCACCAGATATTTTGCTTCGCAATGAGGCATCATCTTGCATAATGTCATAAAATTTTGGCAATCTGTCTGGGTGTGCTTTTAGCTCAGACCACAAAAACAAGTTAAGTGGTAGCAGGTTAGACATCGACTGGGCAGGTATGATCGCTAGCTTCTCACACAAGGCATCATAGATGATTTGCGTACCACGTAGCTTGCCCTCTAATGTATAGCCAGCGATATGCGGTGTGGCGATTGTGAGCTTAGCTAGTAGGCTATCAGCAACCGTTGGCTCATGCTCAAACACATCCAAAACCACTTGCCGCCCAGTATGAGCAATATCGTTCTTGAGATCATTTTCATGAATCACAGGGCCGCGCGCGCTATTAATCAATATGGTATCAGCAGGCATCATGGCCAATGTCTCTGCATTGATGAGATGACGCGTTGGATAGTCACTGCCTTTAGCATCACTATCAACTTTCTCACTTGTCAAAGGCACATGCAAACTCACCGCGTTACTTTGAGAAAGCACCTGCTCAAGGCTGGCATTATTAATAGTAGAGCTTGGTAATAATGGATCGTATCCAAGCACCTGCCAGCCCAAGTCATTGGCATACTGAGCAAGCGTACTGCCAATATTGCCAAGGCCGATGATACCGAGTGTCACAGGCTGCTGCCAGTAGTTTGGACGTATGGTCAAGATAGCCGTCAGTACATACTGAGCCACCGAGTGCTTGCTACAACCAGCGGCATTGGCAAAAGTAATATCGCGCATCGCTAAATAGTCTTGGTCGACATGATCTGTACCGATAGTCGCTGAGCCAACAAATTGCACACTGTGATTTTCAGCCAACAGCGCCTCATTGACTTGCGTGACCGAGCGTATTAACAAAATATCTGGCTGTACTTCAGACAGCAGCTTTGCGTCAATATCACGACCAGCGACCGGTATAATTTTGACTGTTTGCCCAGACATCTGACCTAATGTAGCGTCATTAAAAAAATCATTCAGGCTAGCGATATTGCTATCAGCAACGATCGTGATACCTTTGGCCATCTGGTTTATCTTATTGTCCTTAGTATCTGCAATATCATTGTTTGTCATTGGCAATTTTCTCTATCGATAAGGGTTTTCTATGTAGACTCATTTCCACTGACTGTGTCTTGTGCTGGATTATGTACTGGCGCTATGGCATTTGAGTCAGAGAGCGTGACGTCTTGCGACGCAAATATCTCATTCTTATGCTGCGATATCCACTCGCGCCATACGGCAAGACCGATGGCCAGTACCACAGGGCCGATGAACAATCCAACAAACCCAAATGCGGTTAGACCACCCAACACACCGATAAAAATAATAATAAATGGGATTTTGGTCGCACCACTGATAACAATAGGTCGAATGAGATTATCCACCCAGCTAATAACAAACACGCCCCATAGTGCCAAACCAATCCCTTCTGCAGTATGTCCTTGGCTCAAGAGCCAGACAGACACACCGCCCCAAACAAATGGCGTACCAAAGGGAATCAACGCAATAATAAACGTGACAATGGTCAATAAGATAGGGCTTGGCGCACCAGCGAAGTAATAGCCGATACCAGCCAATAGCGCCTGAGCCAATGCCGTCAGCCCGATGCCGTATACCACCGCACGCGTGGTTGTACCTACAGAGTCAATATAACCGTCGATGCGATTGCCGATGATGTTACGCAGCGCTTGGCGAATCTGACGAACCAGACTGGTGCCATCACGATAAAAAAAGAATAGCGTCATCAGCGCCATACCCAGCTTGGCCAGACCACTGAACACCACGTCAAATGCGACCTTGCCATAATACAAGTGCGACTGAACCCAAAGACGAAACGCTTCTAGCGTGCCTTCTGGGTTTTTATTGATTCGCCACAGTACGTCTTTGATTTGCTGACCGATAATCGGTAAGTCTTTAAATGAGTCAGGCACATCCAAATAGCCCACTTTAATACGATAGACCAAATTACTGATTAAGCTCAACGCTTCTTGCTGCAAAATAAACACACCAATAACCAATGGCACACCTATTATCAAGGAGATGCTCACGGTCATAATGGCAGCGCTAAAATCTGGACTCAGTTTAACTTTTTCGTGAAAAAACTCATAAATAGGGAACGTCACATACGCCAAAATTGCCGCCCACAATGCCGGTACAATAAAAAACTGCACCACTTTAAAGCATAATACGAACAGCGCAACCAGCAAAGTAATCGCAAGCAAGCGCTGGATAATAAATTCTTTTGTCCAATTTTCAATCATAGCGTATAAACCAAGAGCGGACAGCAAACGATAACTTTGCTGGCAAGTTTATAAATGTGTGATGAACATCAGCTTATAGACGCTGTCCATAAACTGTATCCATTAGCGAGGATGGTAGATTATAAGTATATAAAGAAAAAACGGTGTCAAACCCATTAAATCACATGGCAATACTGCGTATTTACAAACTATCACTCTGATAAATAACATCGCGAAAAACGCAGCTATTACGCTCCATTATGCAATAGATTATGATAATTATATAACGCTATGTTGTAATCTTTACTTACAACTTTGTCTATGCAAGCTTACTAGATGATGAGCGGAATGACTAGCGCATAATGCATGGATTTACTGTGAAAAACAGTGCCATCGCAGCTGCTTTTATATTCAGCTATTAAACTGCAATCTTATCAGGGAATTCACTGGTGCGTTCTATTTGTCACGACAATTGATGTTATACTAAAGCAATTATTTTAAGCTTTTCAATATAGTTAAGTGCATTTGTACGCTTTTATTTTTGTCGTTGCATAAACATCGCATCTATCAAAGCAGATTCCAGACCCTCTTGTATCGTCTTCTTCTAGACTATCATAAGATCTCATTTTAGGATGGCACGATCATTTGGGATAGGAGGCATAAGCAATTATGCTTTTAAGCATTGTCTAAGCAATTATGTAGGATTTAGGCTTGTCATATCAACTCAACATTCGAGCTTGATAAGCAAGCACGCAGTTTTGAATGAATTTCGGACTTACTTTGATTTTATTTTAAATCAATACAGACTCACCAAATTTTAATAATATATCGATAGGAACAATAACAATGTCAAAAGACACTGATAATCCCAATCTTAACCCCTCACATGAAGCCAGCAAGACCAACAAACCACAAGATACGGTCACTTTTGCTTTAGCGCAGTCACATTTTTTGGTAGGCGATATCGCAACCAACGTTGAAAAAATGCGCACGCTTGCATTACAAGCACGCGAACAAGGTGCTGACGTTATCGTATTTCCAGAGTTGGCACTACTAGGCTATCCTCCGCAAGATTTATTGCTACGCCCAAGCCTATCAGGCCGTGTCAAAAGCGCCTTATCTACCTTGAGTGATATCGACGATATCGTCATGATTGTCGGCTATCCGCATGTCGATCATCACGGTACTTTTAACTCCGCTGCTATCTTACATAATGGTCATCAAAAGGGCTTCTATCACAAGCAGATGTTGCCAAACTATGGCGTCTTTGATGAGCGCCGTTATTTTGATAAAGGTCGCAATCAAGTCTTATTTGACTATAAAGGCATTACGATTGGTCTGCTCATTTGTGAAGATTTGTGGGACAAAAACCCGATTGCCGAACTCAAAAAACAAGGTGCTGACCTCATTGTTAGCTTAAACGCCTCACCTTTTGAGATTGAAAAACAAAATAACCGCAAAGCCATGCTTGCTAAGCGCAGCCGTGAAAACAACTTGCCTATCGTCTATGTCAATGCAGTTGGCGGTCAAGACGATCTTGTATTTGATGGCGGCTCTATGGCTGTGCAAGCCGATGGCAGCGTGGCTCATGAAGCACCGCGCTTTATGAATCAGTTATTGTTGGCCACTTTAGATGTCAACACAGCCAAATTCAACAATCAAGCCAAAGCGCCGTTGTCTCTAAGCCGTGAGTCTGAGATGTATCAGGCATTGGTCGTCGGTCTACGCGACTATGTCAATCACTCAGGATTCTCTGGCATTATTGTTGGACTATCAGGTGGTATTGATTCAGCACTGACGCTCTGTATCGCGGTCGATGCGTTGGGCGCTGACAAGGTCTATGCCGTCATGATGCCTTATGAATATACCTCTCAAATCAGTCTAGAAGATGCACAGGCTCAGGCACGTCGCTTAAATGTCTCTTATACCGTGTGTCCTATTTTCGACGCCGTCGAAGGTATCCGTCATACGTTAGCGCCTCTATTTAATAAGTCACCAGCGGATACAACCGAAGAGAACATCCAAGCCCGTGCTCGCGGTGTTGTCTTGATGGCACTGTCCAACAAGTTTGGTCATTTGGTCATCACGACAGGTAACAAATCAGAATTAGCGGTTGGTTACTCAACATTGTATGGCGATATGGCTGGCGGCTTTGACGTACTAAAAGATGTGTATAAATCACAAGTGTATAAGTTAGCAAGCTACCGCAATCGCCTAGAAGACACACCTGTCATCCCTGAGCGCGTTATTACTCGTCCGCCATCTGCTGAGCTACGTCCAGATCAAAAAGATCAGGATAGCTTGCCTGATTATGATGTATTGGACGGTATCTTGATGTCTTATATCGATGAAGATATGGGCTATCAGGAAATTATCGATAAAGGCTTTGATGCTGAGATGGTCGCAAAAGTCATCAAGATGGTAGACAATAGCGAGTATAAACGCTTGCAATCGCCCATCGGTACAAAGATCAGCCACAAAGCTTTTGGACGTGAACGCCGCTATCCGTTGGTCAATAAGTGGTCAATTAAAGGCTAAATCGCACTTGCCTTTCAGCTTAGGGCGTGTTGAACATTCGACCATGGCACTGACAGCGACTATTTTTTAGGCGATTCGATGTTAAAAATAATAAGTTTAGTCACTCTAAGCGCTTATTTTTAACGATGAAGCGGCAAAAAAGAGTCCTGTCCCCTGCTTTTATCGTTGGGGCTGATGCTAAAATTGCCCCATACTGCGTTACAAATCTCGCTAAGGCATCTGCATTATCGT
>Ga0208182_1000217_pt1 | contig 50221 bp, 37 predicted proteins | sample MalvireepMed_906_FD_184248 | JGI IMG/M metagenome (GOLD analysis project Ga0208182, IMG submission 184248) | Marine viral communities from the Global Malaspina Expedition - Malaspina viral metaG DeepMed_906 (SPAdes) (version 2) | ecosystem: Environmental > Aquatic > Marine > Oceanic | place...
TAGGTCGAAATCCGGCCTAAAACGGCAGTATATTGGCCAAAATTGAGAATTTAGCGTTCAAAAATTAGACGGCGAATGCAAAGGCTGGTTCAAGAACTAAATTGCAGGACTTATTCGCAGTTTCCCTAAACATTGCCCGGTATCTTTTCCATTTTTGGGCGGTGGTGAAACAAAGGTCACTTTTTTACCATTGTCGATGAGTAATTTGACGGTATTAACTAATGAAGATACTACAAGTCGCCTATCAACATTTTGTATATTTTCTTGAAATAATAAATCGCTATCTTCGGTTAAATAGTAACTTAACGGCGAACTCATTATTACTTTCTGAATGCTTGCACTGTTAATAATATAATCCACCGCTTTTGCATTGTAATTTATACAAGCTTCCGCAAAACGTCGATTATGGCTCTCATTAATCGCGGCGACTCCAATTATCGGACCACACATGCTTTTTGTTATTTGAATAAAACTGTAATTTTGTTTTAAGCCTTCAGCAAGATGCATAGCATAGCTATCGCCCCACACAACTGTGTCAGGGTTTTCGCCATAAACACACAAATCTTTGACCTCATCCCCCTGAAAGCTATTTTCACAAGCCTCGCCTAATCCATGATTTACTCTATATTCATTAGTTGTAATTTGGCGACTATAGAAAGGGTGCGACATCGACGCTAGGGAAGGCATAGCTAGCAACAGTGTACAAGCTAACATTGGTAACAGTGCCGTTTTATTACTTGTATTACTCCGGAAGGGTGTTTCTACATACTTGTATTGTACATATCCCAAAAGCACTGAAACCACAATTAATAAACCGCTTATAATTTGGGGGACGTCACCAATGTATCCAAGATGCGCAAAGCTAAATAGAGGCCAGTGAACCAGATAAATAGAATAGGACCAATCGCCTGATTTTTGAATCCATTTTGAAAAGACATTACGCTTTAACCACGCTCCATCACCTAAAAGCAGCAAGCTAGTACTAATTACAACAGCGATAGCTGGAAAACCAGGATGTACAGAAGACACCTTAACAGCACCAAAAAAAACAATGCTGGCCATAGCCAAGTAGCAAATTTGTTTGGGTACACGGAAGTTTGGTCTATGAATGAAAATCCACGCGCATATTGAACCGGCAAGTAGTTCCCATGCGCGGGTTGGCAACAAATAAAAGGCCCACTCATATTTTGTGGCTGAATTTAGTCTCCACAACAAAGGCGCATCTTGCATAGACGCGGTTAGCCATGAAAAACACCAAAATGTGCTAACAAGCCTACAAGCCGAAGTTTTCTTGGAATTAGAAAAAGAAAAAGGGGTAGTATGAAGTAGTACTGCTCCTCTAATGAGAGCGACCAAATATGAAGTAAAGGCTTTCCGTCGGATGATTGCTCAAAATAGCCTGTTTGCCCTGGTAATACAAAATTAGCAGTGAACGTAAGTGCGCCTAATAATTGCTCAAGGTAGTCACTCCATTGACTTTTAGTAAGAAAAAATACACCTATAGCTGTAGTGAAAAACAGCGTTGAATAAAGAGCTGGCAACAACCGTTTAGCACGTCGGAAATAAAAATCTGTAAAAGAAAAATTATCCTCAGCTAGTTTTTCTAATATAAGCTTAGTAATTAAAAAACCGGAAATAACAAAGAAAATGTCTACCCCTAGATATCCCTCATTTAAGATACCTAGGCCGCTGTGGTAAATAACCACAAACAAAACAGCTATCCCTCTTAAAAACTGAATATCTTGCCTTAACATGGGGCTTCCTTCGTATCTTCTTTTTAATTTTTAGTTTTAGCGTTGGTGCTGATATTGAAAGTCCAAACGAGTTTATTCAACGCGGTTTTAAGTGTCACTTTTTGCCTTTCACACCAATATCCAAACGTTCCAATGATAAACAGTGTCCCAAACAACATAGTGAGTCGGTAGTACCAATTATCTACAGGAACAGGAGACAGTGCTCCAAATAATTGAATCAGTGGTCTATGAAAAAGATAAAGAGCAAAGGTCAGTGAGGCAGCCCACCTTATTGGCTTTTCAAACTTCATCAACAAGACGTGAAAAAATTTTAAAGCGTAAGGCGCATTGTATAAATGCACTGTGAATAGAATAGCGTCAAAGTAGTCACCCAGCAGCTCAGGCCTATATACATAAGGAATATGTACTTTCACCTCACGAACGTAGGGACCGCCAGCAACCATAAATACCATTGCCATTAAACAGATAAAGGCTTTTACATTTGAGGCACGCCGTGACGCACTTTCCATAGAATAAAATAACCAATACCCCATTAACCATATAGGTAACAATGCAATAATAGTAGGGCCAGCTATTAAGGCTAACACTAGTGCAACTAAATACTTTACGTTCGATTTATAGTAAAAAACAGTAGCGAAAAGAAGATAATAAAAAAACTCAAAAGTCAGTGACCAAAAAGGGCCGTTGATGCCTGGTGTGTAATATAACCCCCAAATATTATTAATAAGGAAGAACGACATTAAATAGTCTAATAGTTGGTTGTCCAACGAGTACGACCAAGGTCCTCCTAAGTAAAAATCTGGGTTGACAGCAAGGCCGATAGAGTCTGCTATGTATGTCAGAAGCAAGGCTGGTAGTACAATTGAATAAAGCCTAGAAATGCGTGCAACACTGTATTTGGCAATTGTGTTCTCGCGCTCTTTAGTTACAAACGCAATAACAAACCCTGACATCACGAAGAAAATCATTACCGCTGTTTGATCGTACTCTTTTAGCTGCCAAAAAATACCGCCACTTATCTTTTGACTGGCAGCATGAGATAGAAACACTACCATTGCGGCCGCAAACCTAAGGCAGTCTAAATAGAGTGATTGGGCTTTATCCATTTTTTAAGAATTTTTCCTTAGCCACTCTTCTAGCACTACCAATTGCCAAAGAGTTTTATGATGGTCGTATTTATTTGCGTTGTGCTCTTCGACTAGCTGGCGAATACGTTCTATCTTAAAAAACTTATGCAGTTTTGTGTCATCAGACAGCAGTAAGCTGTGAGCATAGTCCTTGAGCTCCTTTTGGAACATCATTTTGAGCGGTGTTGGGAACCCCATTTTCTTACGATAGATGATGTCATCCGGTAAAATCCCCTCCATCATCTTCTTGAGTACGTATTTCCCCTCTCTGTTTTTTATCTTATATTTTGAAGGAATTGAAGCCGCAAACTCGACCAATCGATAATCTAAGAACGGAACTCTTAATTCAATCGACGTGCCCATGCTCATACGATCTGCCTTTATTAGTAAATCGTCAACCAACCACGTTTTCGTATCGAAGTAGAGCATTTTACTGAGCTGGTCGTTGTTTCGATTTTTAGCAAACAAGTTGCGAGAGAACTCACCGTGATTAGTTCTCAACTTTTCCTTGTCGACCTCTAATTTAAAGTCATCCCGGTACAGTGCCTCTTTTACTGCATCGGGATAAGTAGACATGCCTTTATATCTCTTTTCTAGAGGCTGAGTCGCCATATTTAAATACTTTGACAGTTTGTGGCTCTTTCCAAGGACTTTGTTTGATACATTCGCAAATATTTCTGAGCCTTTTTGTCCGACAATTCCTCGGTACTTTTCAAGAATATTCATGTATTGGTAAAGATCATAGCCTGCGAATATTTCGTCGGATCCCTCACCTGACAGTGCAACGGTAACTTTTTCCTTTGCAAGTTTAGAAACGAAGAACAGGGAAATTGCCGCGGCTTCTGTAACAGGCTCGCCCATTAAATGAATATATTCTGGTATGAAATCAGCAAATTGCTGTGGAGTAATTTTGAGTTCATGATGATCCGTGCCAAACTTTTCAGCCACCATTCTTGCATATTGGGTTTCATCAAAGTTTCTTCCGAAATCGTAGGCTATCGAAAATGTTTTCAGCGGCTCTTTTACTTTATCTGCAAGCAAACCAACAACTGCGCTAGAATCTATTCCCCCGCTTAAGAAAATACCGAGGGGTACATCGCTTCGGAGACGCAAGTCTATGGCACTTTCAAGTAGACGCTTGCTCTCCTTCAAATAGAATTTTTCATCTTTTTCTTCAGAACTGTTAAATTCGAGGTCCCACCATTGTTCAGTGACGAAACGCTCTCTTGTTATGACAGCGTAATGTCCAGGCATAAGACGTTTAATTCCTTTGTGAAGAGTATTTTCACCTGGAATGTAGCCAAAGCTCATGTAGTCATCGATTAGCTCAACATTCAGCTCTGGAATATCTTCAAGTCCTCTAAGGATAGCCTTTGCTTCAGAAGCAAAAATAAACTCTTTTGAATCTTGATAATAGTAAACGGGCTTGATTCCCAACCGATCTCTGGCTAAAAAAAGCTCCTGCATTTCGTTATCAAAAATCGCTATCGCAAACATGCCATTGAAACGAGATAAACAGCTTTTCCCCCAATGAACAAAAGCCTGCAAAATAACCTCCGTGTCGGTCCCAGTTTCAAAAACGTAACCTTTTTCCTGGAGCTCAGCTCTAATCTCGATGTAATTGTATACTTCACCATTATACGATATTACATAACGATCACTGTTATGGACGCGAGGCTGATGACCTGCGGGCGTTGGATCCAAAATACTTAGGCGCAAATGAGCGAGGCCACAGTATCGATTTGTTGATAACCATACTCCGTTACTATCAGGTCCACGATATGACATTGTGTCGCGCATTCTAATGATACGTTCAGCATTCACTGCATTACTATAATTTAGTGTACCTATAATTCCGCACATTTTTTAATCCATACTTCCTTGGGTGAAATCATGTTGAAAGATGACATGGAGGTGATCTGGTAATTTCAATTTTATGGCATTGTTTCGCTCTAATAATTGCCAACTAATTCATTGAGACAGCTTTCTCCGTATGACTAAACATAACCATAATAGTGAACCAGAGGACCTGCTATTTCCTTAATTTCATCGATTGTTTCACTACTAAGTTCCCTTATCCCACTACCAACACTTTTTGAAGATATGGCGTTTTGAACATTGGAGTAATGTGAGACCTTTACATCTCCTAAAATATCGGGGTCCGGGACATCAGTAATTAACCTATGTTCGTATTTTAAACCTAGAAAATCACATAAGGATCTTACATTGGTCTCTGGCGCAACTACCAAGTCCTCATATTTGAAGGTTTTTACGCTATTAACCGCTTTTTTCTTAAATTCTTCAATAGCATAGTTCGACTCCCTCCACCTCACAGCCGCATCATGGTAAGTTTCATATCGCCCCATTTTTACGTAAGACAGGCAAACATCGTATACGTTTCGGACCAAGTGAACAAATTGCGCATTTGGAAATACTTGGTAAATACTTTCTATGTGAGCAGAATTTAAAGGGGTTTTATCTCCCCACCTTGTCGCACTAGGTTTCACAATCTTTGCCATATACAAATAAAACCTATCGAGGATAGTTGATAAACACCTGTCACTTTCTGGCAAATCAACTAGCTCAAAATACAAGTCCCTTAGAGATTGAGTAGGGAAAAAATGAAAATCCTCACTTAAATTGAAATGACTAAGCACTAGCCTCACTAAGACAGGCCACTCTAATTTAGAGTAATTAGAAAAATCCTTTATCACATGCCCTAGCACGTATGTTTCAGGAGGGATGTAGACATCTTGCTCGTTGGATAATATTCGCCTTACTAAAGTGTTGCCTGATCGGCCAGAACCTACAATAAAAATAGGTCTACAATTGTAGTTTTTAGTTAAGTCATAACCATTTTTCAATTTAGTATTTATTAGACTGATAATAGATAGACTATTTCTCATTTAGAATGTGACCTCAAGTCTTTAATTCTGAAAATATACAGCAATATCAACACCTATAGCTACAATCAATTTACCTTTTTTAACTTGTTAAGTTATGGATAAACAACAATAGAGTGGTGCATTGAGCTTTTGATCCTTTGACTAAGCTATTATCTCGCACTGACAAAACTTTAAAAACACCGTAATACCAAAGCTATGAAAAGTTTCAGAGCATTACCATATGGCTTTTGCGCCATCGGATTATTTTGTTTAGGGTGTTATCAACTTTACAATTGGGAGAGTTCTGATTGCTAGCACCACAATTAATGACAATGTGAATACCACAAGGGACGTCAGAGGAACATAAAGTAGCGGGTTTCCCGAGAATGCAGATAGCGTTATACCAAAATCGCCACGTAACAAAAAATAAAGAAAAATGGGGTGGATTAGGTAAATTCCAAAGGTGCAATCACCAATCGATTTAACAACAAGTTTTAATCTATTTTGTTGCCAACATCTGCCCTCAACTACCATGTACTTAATAATACAAAATGCCGAACCTGCAGCAACAATGGTATTAGGCGCTAAATATTCATATAAGTACGGCTCAAAGTTTCCACCATTATTAACTGTGAGGAAATAAGTTCCTACTGCAGTAAAAGAAGTTGCTAGAAAAAAAAGACCAAGAGAGATCAGAAAATCCTTTTTAGTAACCTTTTTATTGCCTAAAACAACCCCCAAAACTAAATATCCCAGGTAGCCGGATATTGAATTTAAATCAATTCTACTTTCTATACCGGTTACTCTCTCAACTAATGGCACCAGCGCAACTGCTACAAACCAAAGTATGCAATAATAGATTAAGATCTCACTACTAGCCGAAACCACGACTTTTCGTAAAATTGGGATGACGAAATAGACGCCAATTAGTGCATACAAAAACCACAAATGATAGTAACTAGGCGTCAAAACCATTGAGTAAAAATCGAACAGGGACAACTCAGCATAGCCCTCTACATTAGTTCGCCAAAAAACGAAAAAAAGCGACCAGAATATTAGCGGAATAAATAGCTTACTAAGGCGTTTTGAGAAGTATAGGAACAACGGCTCGTCTTTTTGTAGTAACAAGAATCCTGAAATCATAAAAAAGAGTGGAACACACGTCCGCACAAACGAATCAAATACATTGCCTATAAGCCAATAATGCAACGGAAGCTCATCAAAAACATAGAGTAACGGAGCTACGCTATGCAAAAAAACGACCATAAAACATGCAATAATGCGAATATAACTAACCCAAATTGTTTGCATGCAATTCAACCTCTTATCAACGTTCTCACGAAATTACATTGATTTATCCAAGGTGTGGTCACCTGATAAAAATTTGATTTTATCACATATCTTGCTTCGCAAATATTTAATTTTTCTCAATTATAGCCTTAAAACTCATACTCGAAATAGGATATTGACGTTTGGCAAGCGTTGTAAAAAAGTACAGAACATTTGAAAAATTTAAATTCGGCTACAACCGCCCCACACCCATCGGCCAAGTTAGATTTGTAATCCTGCTAGGCATGAATTCGAACACCTTTTATTAAAATCATAACTAAACTACAGAGCGTCGCGTGTAATTTATTTTGCGGAAAAGACACCCATCAAGGTATAAACATCGCCCTTTTCCAAATTCGACGGAACAAGTGACTTTTACTTTAGTGAGTATCAAGGACTAATTCTCAGCACAGCTCTGCAATATAATCGAGAAAACAACGCCAACGAATTCTTGTAACATCGAGTTAACTGCTGAAGATTTAGTCTTTCTTTTTTTAACTCAATCGTGAATTTTTTTGCGGTTTTATGGTCCAGTGCACATTCTGGGCAATGCGTCATCTTTGAACTTTTATAGAAAGAGCTTAATATAGTCCCACAATACACATATGATACCCAAACTGAAACTACCAAATAATTTATACCCCGCAATGCTATCCGACTGTCTATACATTGTTAATGTCGGTAAGTTAATGAAACACACAGGCAAAAAAGCGATATGAAGATTATTTTTGTAGGCGATGATGCAGCTTCTCCAACATCACCGCTTAAAACTTGGGCATCAGGTTTTGAAAGGCAAAAAGTTGAGTGCACTTTTCCAGATCCTTATGCAATTTCTATCAGAGAATGGGTAGCAATAATAAAGTCCGCTAACGCCCTAATTTATCAGGGATACGGGGTCACCGACCCGTTTATGTTCCGCCAACTTGCTATTGCTTCTGCAATGGGTTGCCCGATTGTAAGAAAGTGGTCAGGTTCGGATATATACTACGCGCTAAAAAGCAAAAAAATAGAACGCTCTGTACTTCAACTTAATAAGATAATCTCTCATAATTTCACAAGTGAGCACATCGGAATATGCCAGGAACTTGGCTCATTAGGTATTGAGTGCAAACTGCTTCCTCAAATTATTGACGCTGTGAATTTTCCCCACTTAAACAGGACGTCGATTTCAAAAGGAGTTCTAGTTTATTTACCCCACAAGCGCTATGAATTCTATGGGTTACAATATATCGAGAGGCTTGTTGAGGACTTTCAGGACGTAACATTTTACATTGTTGCTGATGAACTGCACCGTCTCGCACACTTTAAAAATGTGAGAAGTTTGGGTTGGGTAAGTGAGATGGAACCTGTTTGGGAACTAGTCGGGTTGGTCGTTAGAATTACCGAACATGATGGATATCCAAGAACAGTTTTAGAAGCATTAGCCAGAGGAAAATACGTTGTCCACAACCGAGCCTTCGATGGGTGTTGGTTCGCGTCAAATTATGAAGACATAAGGCAATGCATAGTTGATTTCAAACAAATTAAATCTATAAACGACAAGGGACTCGAAACAGCAAAGCAACTCTTATCGGGGAAATCAGATCTAGAACTGGTTCAAGCTATCAAATCTGTGTGTTTGTCAAAAAAGAAACGCTTACTAGCAATTCTTTTTACCTTTAAGTTCCTTGTTTATATCAAAATGAAGAATTAGCAAGTTTATAAACAATTAAAACAAGGTTTCGTGTAATACTCCTATTTGTTTAATATCATAACCATTTGTAAAAGCCTGCTTTAGTTAGGGATTGGGTACCATATTTTGAAAAATGCTTTTTTTTGGTCACTTTTGACCAATTACCTAGGGATTGCGGTTAATTTTGTTTCAGTGGTGCTGCTGGCACGAATGTTAACTCCTGGCGAAATAGGAACCTATGCTATCGCTGGAGCAATTTTTTCCATTGCTCAAATTTTTCGTGATATGGGTATATCAGGGTATTTGTTGAGAGAAAAAAAGCTCACTGAAACAGCACTTTCTGGTGCAATGACAATCGTCTGGTCACTTTGCAGCACAATATCGTTGTCCCTACTTTTAGCATCGCCTGCTCTAGCAAACTTTTATTCTATTCCTGAATTAACTGCAATATTTCAAATACTCTGCTTAAACATTTTTCTAATTCCATGTGGAACAATTGCACAAACCTTTTTACGAAGAGAAATGAACTTTAAAACGCTCGGAGGCATTGAGTTGTCCAGCCAAATAGTTCATTTAATAGTCGCGCTGACGTTGGCATATTATAACTTTGGAGCTTTGAGCCTTGCATATGCTTCACTTTCGGCAACACTAACGACCATCTTTCTTGTAAATGCAGCACATAAAGGAAGAAAGCAATTTGCCATTAATCTGAGCAACGCTAAGCAAGTACTTCCCAATGTCTCTGTTATTGGGTTTGCCAACATTCTGTCAACTCTTAATAGTAGAGTAACCCCATTAATAGTCGGAAAGTATTTGTCTCAAAATGCAGTCGCTATGATGGATAAAGCTTTAGCTACGATTGAGCTTTTGAACCAACTATTGATGCAAGCCATTCAAAAAGTTTTGTTACCCTATTTTACGAAAATTCGAGAAAAGACCGATGATATAAGTGAGGCGTACTTACTTGTTACTAATTACACTTTGTTGTTTGCCTTACCGTTTCTGTTTTATATATCAGCTCTTTCCGAATTCGTTGTTATCACCTTGTTCGGTGATCAGTGGAAAGCCGCAATTCCACTCGTGCCAATATTCGCTGTAGCATCCGCATTCGGTATGGTAGTCCGGTATTTTGGTGAAGTAACCATTTCTATTGGTTTAGAAAAAGTGCTTATGAAAGTAAACTTTTCGGTTTTTTGCATCAAAGTTTTTATTTTGCTGATTTTCAGCGCATACGGTTTAGAGGCAATCGCTTATTCATTGCTAGTTGTGTCGATACTGCGAACATCATATATTTTATATCTGATAAAGCGTACTTTAAATATTGGCCTAATAGTATTTAGCAAAAATGTGAGTAAAACCATTATAGTTTCCGTGATTTCGGTTTTTCCGTATTTCATAGGGAGTTTTTACGGTGTGAATTTCACCGAAGTACCAGAAGTCATAATCTTGTTTGTTACTGTCGTAATACTCTGGCTCACAAGCATCTTTATAGTTAACCACAAAGCTAGACACGATATATCTATCCTGCTAAAACCAATAGTTAATCGCTATTTATTAAGAAAAGAATAACGAAAAAAATGAAGATATCTGTACTGTTTGCCACATTCAATCGCTATGACATTTTAAAAAGAACACTAGATGGCTATCTAGGTTTGGACAGCACCAATATAGAGCTAGAGATAGTGTGTGTAGATAATGCATGCCTTGATAGCACTAAGTCATTAATAGATTCATATAAAGAACTCCCAATCAAGTACGTTAGTTGCGCAAAACCAGGCAAAAACGCAGCACTCAATGAAGGATTGAAGCAGATCACAGGCGATTTCATTTTATTGACTGACGATGATGCAATTCCGGACGACGGTTGGCTACAAGGCTATTCTGAAGCGTTTATTCGTTATCCAGATAAACATGTTTTTGGAGGTGCAATCATACCTTTTTGCGACAATTGGCCCAGCTGGCTCGACTCTAGTGATCCAAAAATCCAAGGTGCGTTAGTTGTTCGACAGCAACCAAATGAAGATATTGAAGTTGAACCAACTTTCATTTGGGGGCCAAATATGGCCGTGAGCAAGAAGGTTTTTGAAGAAGGGTTTACATTTAACGAAGATATAGGCCCAAACGGTACTGATTACATAATGGGAAGTGAAACCGAGTTTTTAGGTAGACTAGGGGCCAATGGTTTTAGCGCATTGTTTTTAAAAGCGCCTTTAGTCCATCATCAAATAAGAGACGAGCAATTGTCCTTGAATTGGCTAAAAGGCAGAGCAGAAAGACAAGGCAGAGGTATTGCAAGGCATAAAAAAGTGCACGACCAGTATGACTTGAGCGTTGCATTTGTATTTGGCTTACCTAGGTACCTAGTTGGGCAATATTTAAAGTCTCTTGCCTTACTCCCCGTTAGAAAACTCACACAGCCTAAAAGGGAGTATACTTCACAATTGTTCCACACTCACTGGTTAAAGGGGCAGCTTAAATATTTGCGCTCAAATCCTCTGAAGGACTAGGTCAACTCACAATATTAGTAAGTTCAGCCAAGAACTGAGACGTTCTCGTTTTCTTGGCTTTTTCTATATTACTGATAAACATCTTATGTGTTGTAGAGTAATCATTACTTGTCAAAAACTCATTTACTTGTTCAATTGATTCATACAAGAACCCTAGCTCGCCGTATTTTCGAAACTCGGAAACTAAGAAATCGCTTTTTCGCGCTATTATGGGTACTCCGAAATGTAAAGCATCATTGTATACGCCACTCGCACACCACTTATAGGTCTCAGGATGATGTCCTAAAAATAAAAAGTCACTGTTACTTGTTAAGTCAGTGAACGATTGGCGAGACAAAAATGATTCAACAGGTAACACACTAAAAGCTTTTTCTTGTTCAGGCTCTATCTCAACCGACTTTCTACCTGCAACTTTAAAATTAAAATCAGATGTGTCAGTGTAAGATAAAGCGAGTTTTATGAACTCATATGCCCCTTTCTCTTCGCTAAATGTGCCGGGAAAACAAATAGAGCATGGTAAAGATGTGTCATGTGCGACGTTCAATTCCTCTTCACTCGGAAGAGGATGTACTAGGCAAGTAACCTTATCCTCCAAATGTGGGTACAGCTTCTGCAAGTTGTCCTTTATTACCTCTTCTAACACGACCATCTTTGTATTTTCCGCTTTAAAACGTTTAAGAACACTATTAAGTGAGAAAAAGCGAGTAACAGGGTTTCTTGGACTAGGAAGTTCCACTCTGGCTAATAGCATATGCACTACACACTTTACAGAGTTAGACCTGAATATAAATGAAGCTACGTCGATAATTCCAGAAGTTGAACTAAGGAACATTATGTTCTCTTGGCTTTCTACTATGTTTTTAATTTTCAATAGCAAACGGAAGGAACTGAGCCAAGACTTTAGATCATCTTGTCTAGTCAAAGTGTTAATAGGAATATGTCTAATTCTCAGGATACTGGTTTCATCAAGCTCGTTCATCAGAGCTTGCCAGTGAGAGTGTGTACATAATATACGAACATCTCCAGCTACCAGGTCAAGAACGCCCTTAATGGTCGCTGTGTTAAAAGGTACGTGCTGTGCTCCATCGCAAATTGGTTCGCAAAGAATCATTATGTTTCAGCCTAAGAGTTTTTAGTTAGGATGTATCAAACGGTAAGCATGTAGGCTTTTAGCAAATTAAAAATGCCTTTGGCGCTTGGCTTGTGAGTATAGGATTTTTTGTAGTATTTCAGTGCATTTTCCCTTTGACCATTTACCCGATAAAAGTAGCCTAAATGCTCTGCCATTTCGCTCACTTTATTTTTATAAATATGACGCTCTTCGTTGGACAAAACTGCGCTAGCCCTCAACAAATTTGTCGAGTGAGTAAAATAAGTCCCCAACATATAACGTTCATTTTCTTTTGTAATGCTATTGCTGTTCATGCGATAACATGCCAATGCCTCGTCTATATAACCAACCGGCCGATTCAAGGCTAAACGAAACCACAAGTCAACATCTTCACCAACGACAAAGTTCTCATCAAACTTACCAATGTCTTTTAGTAAATCGCTACGAATAACAATTGTTATCGTATAAATTGCTGTCATCACACAACACATAAAATGATAAAAACTATCATTGAAAACAATTTCTTTTTGTTCCCGACACGATATGTGCTCATTGGATAGCTTCAGAAAGCTTCGATCTTCTAAATATTTTGACTTTATAACTTCGTCGTTCTCACTAGACGTTTTTAGGTCTGAAAAGCACAATTCTATTTGTTTATGCTTATTAAAAAACTGATTAAAAAGTTGAAGCTTGCTTGTGCTAAAATAATCATCAGAATCAAGAAAACATATATAATCTCCAGAGGCTTTCTCTACACCTCTGTTTCTAGCTGTACTGGGCTTACCGGAGTTAGCTTGAGTAAACCCTAATATACGCTTATCCGATGCTTGCCACTCTAGAATTTTTTCCCACGTTCTATCTGTCGACCCATCATCGATTAATATGAGTTCCCAGTTTTCATATGTTTGATTCAGAACTGATTGAATAGCTTCATCTATGAAGTGTTCACAATTAAAGGCAGGCATTATTATTGAAAATTTCATAAAGCTTTTTCTTTATTGTCGTTGGTATTGTTGAGACTAAGAGCGGTAATAAAAGCAAAAAGCCAGAATGAAATCTCCATCACCTTACTATTTGAAAATTGACTAGCCGCAAAAACACCGACATAACCAGCAAAAAGCCCTAGCGCTAAAAGCCTAACAATGTCTTCGTTCTGTCTATTTACAATTAATCTTCGCGCTGCGAGTAGAGCACTCACTATAATCATTGCATATAAAAAACCGCCCACAATCCCGTGGTCAGCGAGAATACTCATAGTAAGGTTGTGAGAGCCACGGACTCCTCCAATAGCTGTCTGAGTTAAATATTCTGGAGGTATGTATATAGGGCTTAAAAGAAGCGTAGTTCGGTGTCCTCCACCCACTATCAAATAACTCTTAAACATCTCAATTTGAGCGTTAATTATCACCATCCTAGAAGCCGCACTTTTTTCTTGAACTTGCCCTTCTTCGTCAACCATCATTGCTTCGAATCTTTCGACGATTAAATCGATTGATAGAAAAGATATAGCTACCATTGCAGCGGCAGCCCATAACGTTAATCTTTTTCTATAGTCTTTTGTTGCAACTAAAAGAGCAACCAGTCCGGCTACGGCTAATCCCCCTAACGCGCCTCGACTTCCGGTCATTATGATAAGGTTACCGACGAAAGCAATTGGGATAAATAGGAGAAATCCTTTCTTCTTAAAATAACCTGATAAGAACAAAAACGCTCCCATCATAACTATTGGAATCAGATGGATGGAGAGTAAATTAGAGTCCTCAATACTTGGCAGGCCTGCGTTTTCAAAACGCCCTCTGGTATGGGTCTGCAACGCGTTCAAACCAATATAGCCAGCTCCGATTACATTGGTGACAATTACCCAAATCAACCTCTTATTGGTGTTTACTATGGTAACAACTAAAAAGTACAGCAAAACGATTTTGACGAGCAATACCAAATACTCTTTGTGCCAGTTAAAACTGATCGCGAAAGGCAGCTGAACGACAACAAAAGTGAGAAATGCGATTATGTATTTAGACGTACTTGCTTGTATCCACCGCCCCTTATTTTTTTCGTGAGCCAATGTACTTAACAAAGTGATAATTGCCACGATAAAAGTCCACCGAAGTTCCGGCAAATAAGCGCCCCAATATTTCCCCGGTGGATGCATATAAAACACGAAAAAGTACAACAGCAGACCAACAAAAGGACGCTTAAGTGCAACCAAGCATCCAACAAAAAAGACAGCTAGAAACCCTAACGCAGTAATTGGCATCAGCTAACACCGCCGGTTAATTTGCTTGCCAAGTCTACCACGCGCTTGGCATTCTCCTGCCAAATGAACCTCTTGTCGATGACACTTTGCTTCACCGCATAACGCTTGCAATCAAAAGCCTTGTAAGACGTTATTGCTGTAGTTAAGACCTCTTTGAAACTGCTCTTATCACCTTTCTCAAAAAAAAGTGCTGTATCTTCACTCAGTATTTCCTGAATATTCGGCGTCTTCGGCGCAACGATCAATGCGCCAACGGCCATGTATTCAAACATTTTTAACGGAGAAGCGTAGGCAGTCACATCAGGCTGCAACGCAATATCAAACTCTTTTACAAAGCCTAATACTTTGTCGCGCGTCACAAGTCCTTTAAATTCGACTTTTTCTGAAATACCAAGCGCTTCTGCTTGTTCTCTTAAATCCGGTAAAATGTCTCCGTCTCCAACGCAAATTAAGTGCAGCGGTAGCTCTTTGTGTTCAGCAATGGCCTCTAAAGCTTTGTCCATTCCGTGCCATGGGTGAATAAAACCTGTAAATCCAATAACAATTTCTTGTTTATTAACGTTGATGTCATGTTGCATCATTTCGTCAATGAACTGCTGCCTTACACCATTGTGAATAACCGTTATCCTTGACTCTGGAATATCGGCCTCTCGCATGTAATCAGCCAAAACATCAGTAACAGGCAAGCAATGTGTGGCGCCTCTCCAGGTAAAGTCTTCTATCTTTTTGGCAAAATTTTGTAGCGCAAGACCACTATATTTTGCGCGTTCTTCAGCAAGAGGGGCATTAATTTCTAGTAGCAAAGGAATATTGAATAACTTTGCTGCTAGCACTCCCGCAGGTTGATAAAGGTTGTAACGCTCATAAATAACTTCGGGCTTAAACTTTAAAATAGCAACAACAAGCTTGATGAACACCCATGCGCTGTAGCTCAACTCAAGGATTTCATACAATGCTTTAGGTAATGCTTTTTTGAGTTTGCTTACAAAACCGCCATCACCACCAAAATCCGCATTTTCATTAACTTGAGGTGCAACAAAATAAAGTTCGTGCCCTAACTCGTCAAGCGCGTTGGTTAATTCTTCGACATGAACATACTGCCCATCTTTCGAGGCAATTCTATGGTGATACAATATTTTCACTTTTTTGTGTTCCAAAGTGTTTTTCTAAAAATGCGTTAAAAATAAGAAGTGACCAAATAGTCATACCATGCTCGTGACCACGCTCGTGATGTTCATCTAGCAGTTTGCTGATACCGTCTAGAGAAAATAGTCCGGTTTGCGCCAGCGCCCCCTCTGAAAGTTTAGTGTTCAAACTCTCTTTGGGGATCTGTCGAAGCCACTCATCAATGGGTGATGAAAATCCCATTTTGTCTCGCTTAGTGACAAATGAGGGAAGCAAGTGTTTAAAGCCATTGACCAGAAGTCGCTTGGTTTGGGTCATTGATAGGTTGAGTGATGGAGATGCTGCCAGCGTGCGCTCTACGAGATGATGATCTAAATAGGGTACACGTACTTCAAGTGAGTTTTTCATACTTGCACGGTCTACTTTAGTAAGAATACCGCCTGCAAGGTAGGTCTTGAAGTCTATAAGCTGTATTGCTTTAAGGCTGTTAGTGCATCTGCACTTTTTGGCTATATCGTTAAATAGGCTTAAACTACTGTAGCCTTTTAATTGCGCTTTTAACTTCGCAGAGTAAAGTCGTGACAATTCGTTTTGATGTGTAATTGAAATCGCATTGTGGTAGCTACCAATGGCACTACCAGCTAAAGCACTTAACGTAGTTTTACCACGCAAAAACTTTGGTGCAGTTTTAAAATTTGGATAGAGTTTCGCTAATATACCAAACATTTTTCTGCGCACGCCGTCAGGCAAGCACTTACGAATTTTTTCCTCAACCCACAGCATTTTATGGTTACGATATCCATAGAGCAGCTCATCTGCTCCATCGCCAGATAGTGCGACTTTCACATGCTGTGCTGCGACACCTGACAGTATAAAAGTTGGAATAGCTGAATTATCAGCGAACGGCTCATCATAAATATCAACTAGCTTTTCCATAAAGGTTAAGTCATTAATTGAAACACTAGTGTTTAAATGCTTAAACCCTAATTGCTTGGCCAACTGCTTCGCATAAAAAGATTCATCATACTTAGATAAGTCAAAGCCAATTGAAAAGGTATTTATAGGTACTTCAGAGTGCTTTTGCATTACAGCAGAAATCACTGATGAATCAATACCACCTGAAAGGAAACTGCCTAACGGAACATCAGCTACCATACGTAGCGTAATCGCCTCTTCCGTCAGCCGAGCGAACTCTTCGCCTATGTCTTGCTCGCGGGTAATTTCATCAGAAACAAAATTTTCTATTTCCCAATAACACTCGGGAGTTACATCACGCGTTGGGTCGCTTAAATCTATTGAAATAACATGTGCTGGCGGTAATTTGAATACATCTTTGAAAATGGTTTTAGGGTCGGCCACATAGCCAAGCGAGAAAAAGTCTTCAATAGCATAGGGGTTTAGTTGTTTTTCAATATCTGGATGCGCGTTAATAGCTTTAAGCTCTGACGCAAACAACAAATCGCCTTGTGACGTTTTTGCCCAGTGTAACGGTTTAATGCCTAAACGATCTCTGGCTACAAACAGAGAGTTTTGAGGCTTGTCATAGATAACAAATGCAAACATGCCACGCAATTTATGAACAACAGATGCTCCCCACTCTTTCCAAGCAAATAACAAAACTTCTGAATCGCACTGCGAAGCAAAAACATGCCCTAAAGCTTCTAGTTCACATTTAAGTTGCTTAAAATTATAAATTTCTCCGTTGTAACTTAATACAACGCCATCACTTTCAAGGGGTTGCTTGCCATTTTCAACATCTAAAATTGATAGTCGCTTGTGCCCCAATCCGACATTGCCGTCAATATAGAATCCTTCGCCATCAGGGCCTCTATGATGAAGCGTTGCTGTCATTGAACGCAAAGTAGACTCGTCAACTTTTCCGTCAGTTGTCCCTTTTACCCAAGCCACTACGCCACACACGGAAGCTATCTCCTTTGAATTCGCTTGTAAAGTCCATTTAAACCCCAGAAGTATCTATGCTTTTTCATAAGGTAAAAAATCCCTGCAAGATGCGAAAAATGGAATTTATTTAGCTTAAAACCGCGCGACAATTCCTGCGCGTCATGAATTACGGATACATCTGGAACGTAGTGAATTTGGAATCCAGCCTGCCAAATACGAATGCAGTAATCGACATCTTCTGGAGAGTAGAAGATCTTTTCATCTAACATTCCCACCTTATCTACGACGTGCTTCGGTAACATCCAACATGCTGATATCGCATAATCAACCGCAACAGGATTGCTGACTAAAGATAAATCACTGGGTTTCTGTTCCATCTTCTTTAAAAATAGGAAACGCTTTGCTTTACCCCATAGCGTAGGAAACTTGTCACACGAAATCTGGAAATTACCTGATGCATAAGTCACTTTCGGCACAGCTAAGCCTACTTGCTTATTTTGGTTTAGATAAGTGATTAATCGCTTAAGTGCTTCTGCATTCACATAAGCATCAGAGTCTAGCACTAACACATGCCTGCCAGATGCACGCTTTAGTGCTTGGTTTCTTGAAAACGTTGTGCCGGTGTTTTTACTAAGATTTATTACGTGAAGTGTGCTACCAAACTTGTCAGCGTATTGGTTAATACATTCAAGTGAATTATCCAGCGACCCATTTTCTACAACAAAGACTTCACCGGTCAAGTCTGCTTTTTGCAGCGCGTCGTAAAGCGTTGATAGGCACTTTCCAATATGCTTTTCAGAGTTAAAAGAAAGAATTACTACTGAAATATCCACGTATTCACTCACTCTTTTGTTGTTCTAGTTCTATAAGAGCTTTTACCAAACTGTCTTTAGAAACATTTCCTTGGGTGGCAGCATATAGTGCAACCCCGCCAAAGTCACTAAAAGTTAATTTGCTCAGTAATTGAAGAGTTTTGACTTTAATTGGGTTCGCTGTGAAATTATCACCTACCTTCCACATGTAAATTAAATTAATTGATTTACCCATTCCGTTTTTCAAAGTCAGGTATCTATAGTGATAAATTTTGTTGGCATACCGATACTGTCCGCTCTCAGAATCTGCAACTGACCATTTTTCGGGATCGTAAGGTCTATTACTCCATGTAAGTAGTTCCTTGTCTTCATTTTCAGTTAAGTAAGCTATTTTGTGTAGAATTATTATTTCTTCATCGACAACGGCTTTAGTTGAACGATACTCGTCGTAGCCTGAATATATCGGCTTCCATTGGCGAAATTCCTCTATCTCATAGCTATCGGTACTGCCGGACTCTAGATCTGCTAAGACTTGTAATTGCTGACTGTGATAAGCAAGTAAAAGCGTGGGCCCCAAACCTATTATTAAAGCACTGAGAAGAAGCCGTTTTTTGGGGACAACTAAGGAAACTCGATTATCACTCAGTTTAGGTAAACTCTTTCCATCATAAAAAAGCCTGGAGAACAAAATAACGAGGGCTGTTACAAAGAAAAAGAATACCCAACCATAAACAAGGTGGTCGAAACCCACCGCAGCCTGCATATTACTAACATGACCAATGTAAACCATAATAAATGCACGCATACCATTCGCTAGAATTGGAATGACTAGTACGCTTAGCATAAATACAATTTGCTTTACTCGAGATTCAATCTCAAGGTGCGCTATAAGCAACCCAATAGTAATAGTAGAGAATAGAAACCTAATACCGCTGCAAGCTTCAGCAACATGAAAGAGCCCTTCGGGTATCTGTAGATACCAGCCTTCACGATAAACTGGCACACCTACTAGTTTTAGCATTATTACAGTTAAATCTGCCGTCACTTCTTGCAAGTGCGGAATCATGAACTCGCCAAACGGAACTGAAAGTATTAAAAAGACAAGTGGGAATAGTAAATGCTTTAATGTAACTAAACCAAAAACGCTTAATATAAAGAAAAGGGGCATAGACATAAGCGCAAATTGCTGCAAAGCATTTATTAGCGATAACTTACCAATAATGAAAGCTACTACTGCACACACTAACCCAAAAAAACCTAAGCAAGCGTCTAACTGACTTCTACGCGCAAGTCCGAAAGCAAATCGCTTACGATATATTAACCAAACCGCAATAGGCGGAATGAGGACAGCATGTTCAAAAGTGGTTGATTCAAACCATGTGGCTGTAATGCGTTCAAAAGTACTGTAGTAAGCAAAAATCCACAGTACTAACAGAGCACTCAAATAGCCTGCATGTGAAGGTGCTATTGTGACCTTAGAAAACCCGCTCGATGTATCACTTGATGTAGACGTCATACATGCTACCCCAGTTAAAGTCCTTTAACAGCATTTCTATTTTAGATTCCATTCTTGAAAGGTTGATGTAATGTCTGAACTTTGACCGCCAGTTTGCATTTTTGATGTAGGGCTGTTCAGGATCTATTTCCCACGGGTGAAAATAAAAACTGTAAGGTGCGGTTTCGCTTTCCATGAATGACAGAATTCGCTTCTTTGAGAGCCAATAAGGATAGAGTCTGAAGAAACCACCACCTCCAATCCCAACATTTGTGTTCTTTTTGCGAATAGTGGGAATAGGGAGCTCTGTAATCCCTTCCACACGCTGATATTTAAACCGCGGCCAACTAGGTACACCATAAAGGTCGTGCTCGATAGGGTATGTACTAGAAGAGTATATAAAACCCTGTTCGACCAACACTTCATAGACCCATGTATTGGAATCGTTAACCGAGAAACTTGGTGCGCGATAGCCTTTAATTGCTGAACCACTTACATCTTCTAAAATAGCTTTGCTATCGTAGACATCTTTTTCAAACTGGGTACGCGTCATAGTAGTCGCGCGCTGGTGCTCAAACCCATGGCTAGCAAGTTCATGGCCTTCACTAACTATTCGCTTGATAACTTCGGGGCAACGCTTCGCCACCCAGCCTAATGTAAAAAATGTAGACTTAACATTGTGTTCAGCGAACAAATCTAGTAACCGATGGGTGTTTTGTCCTACGCGAAGCTGCTGAGAATCCCAACTATCTTTATTTATTACTTCTTCAAACGCTGATACCTGGAAATAATCTTCAACATCTACCGTCATCGCATTAAGGCGATTATCTAACTTCATTCTTATCGCCCTTTACCAAAAAGTACAATTTCTACTGTTCTTATAAGAATAAGAATATCTAACAACAAACTCTGGTGCTTCACGTAATAAAGATCGAACTTAAGCTTCTCCATCGAGTCTTCCACGCTAGCGCCGTAGGGGTAATTCAGCTGTGCCCATCCGGCAAGTCCAGGTTTAACATTATGACGCTGATTGTAATACGGCACTTCGCGAACAAGCTGCTCTACAAACTGAGGCCTTTCTGGGCGAGGCCCGATAAACGCCATTTCGCCTTTAAACACGTTTAAAAGCTGCGGTAGTTCGTCTACGCGGTACTTTCTAATGAAATGACCAATTCGGGTAACACGATCATCATTCTTGCTCGCCCACTTAGCTCCATCTTTTTCAGCGTCAGGCCGCATACTTCTAAATTTAATTATTTTGAAAAGCTTTCCGTTTAAACCCACTCGCTCTTGCTTATAAAAAACAGAAACACCAGTTCTACGCCCATCATCCAAATAAATTATTAACGCGGTTGTAAGCATTATTGGCCAGACAAAGAGAAAGATAAAAAACGCTAATATCGCGTTAAGCGTATAATCCAATGCATCTCTTAAATAGTTCTGGCTTTGAAAACCGTTAGAATAGATCACCCAGCTAGGGTACATGAGATTTACTACAATCTGCCCTGTCTCGCGCTCCATAAAGTCTAAAAGTTCGGTGACTTCAATGCCTCTAAGCCTACAGTCAAACAACACTTCGACGGGTAACGTGCCTCGCCTTTGATCACAGGCAATAACTATTTCTTCGATTTCATTATCTGCAATAAATTGCTGGAAACTTTCATCTACTTTCAAATGAATTATCTTTTCTTTCTTAATACCTTCTTCGCGATTGTCCCCTGGAATAGGAATAAAACCAACTAACTCAAACCCTATTCTATCCACGTCTCTGCGCATGCGCTTTTCGATAATTGACGCCCTTTCCCCTGCACCAAGCACCAATATACGCACCTTCCCTAAGCCCAATAGACCTAAACGGTTTGTAAAATATCTGAAGACAACTAAAGTGATAATTATTGAACAAACCGAGGCAGGTAAAAAGTAGGAATCCATGACTAAATCATCGAAAAACGCACGACTTACTACTTCAACTAAAAAGTAGCTTAGGCCCACACTTACAAAAATTCGGCGAATAATACCGCGAAAGGTTTCTCTTAATTTGGCTTCATACAAGCCGACAGATAATGAACAAAGTAATATTGAAACAGTAAGCATTCCCACGTTTATAATTAGTTTTTCTACCGAAACATTCGGCGACATTCCAATTTGCGTAAGAATAAAATGAGAAATATAGCCCATGTAGGCTATGAGTAACGCTTCAGTTATAACAAGTATGTTCGAGCGTTTATTTTGATTGCGCTTGTTTAATGCCACCCCTGGCCCCCTAAAACTGCGGCGTTTTTCCCATCATAAAGGGATTTATTCCAATAGACTACAATTGATATTGGCATTAAAGTGACATTTCCCGTAGGGTAAACGACAAAAGCCAACTATTAACCATAATGAGTGTAGGATGATCTCTTATGTACCGCTTTAGAACGCTACTAACATGCTGTGCACCACTTTTATTTATAGGTATCAACGGTTGTAGTAACACTGGGGCTTTGCCAGAAGCAACCACTCGACCTTCTCTAACTACCGACGTTAACGACTACCAATATTTAATTGGGCCCGGAGATTCGCTTACTATTTTTGTATGGCGTAACCCAGAGGTATCAGGCAACTTTATTGTGCGCCCTGATGGAAAAGTAACAACTTCATTAGTCGAAGATATTGACGTGGCAGGCCGCACGCCAACTATGCTCGCCAGAGAAATTGAAGAGCAGCTTTCTACTTATATTAACAACCCTAGGGTGACAGTAAGTGTAAATAACTTCACGGGTCCTTTAAGCGAACAAGTTCGTGTAATTGGAGAAGCCACTAACCCTAGCGCAGTCAATTATACCGAACACATGACGCTACTAGACCTGATGATTGCAGTAGGTGGACTAACGGAATTCGCTAATGGAAATGACGCTAAATTAGTGCGTGTGGTAAATGGCAAACAACAAACCTACGAAATTAACATTGACGATTTAATAAGAGATGGTGACATCTCGAAAAACGTCGATATGCTGCCTGGTGATATCGTAATAATCCCAGAAGCTTGGTTCTAGTTGTAAAGCGGTAAACGGAACAAATAAAAAAATGCAGGACTTACAACAAACGCTAATCCAAATCCTTGACTATGTAAAAGGGGTTTGGATTAAAAAGCGTTACGTCATCATATTTTCATGGTTAATTTGCCCTATCGGCTTCTTATATGTCGCCAGCCTACCCGACGTTTATTCATCGAAAGCGCAAGTATTTGTAGATACTCGTTCTGTGTTGCAGCCTTTGCTGCGTGGTCTTGCAATACAGACAAACCCTGATCAAGAAATACAGATGATGGCAAAAACAATTCTCAGTAGAAATAATGTTGAGAAAATTGCTAGAGAAAGCGACCTTGATATAACTACTTCCACGGAAGGAGAGTTTGAGTCACTAGTGACTAACCTTTCAAGTAAAATACGGTTATCCTCTGCTCGAAGGGACAACATGTATTATATTTCTTTCTCTGATGAAAAACCATCTGTCGCTCAAAGAGTAGTTCAGGAGACCTTAGATCTTTTTGTAGAGGGGGCGCTTGGAAATAATAGAAAAGATACTGATACTGCTGGACGATTTTTGGATGAGCAAATCGCAGAATATGAGTCTCGCCTTGCTGAGTCAGAACAAAGACTTGCAAATTTCAAGCGACAATACAACGACATTTTACCCTTGTCTGGAACATATTATTCAAGCCTACAAAGCTTAAATAATGAGTTAGAATCTACCAGGCTTCAGATAAAACAAACTCAGCAACAAGCTGAGTCATTAAACAAGCAGATCAGTAACGCAAAACGAAATGACAGCTTCGAAGTTACAAATCAAGATGAACCTGCTCTACGTACTCGCTACGATGAAAGAATAAAGTCGCTCGAAGAAGAATTAGATAGGCTTTCACTTCGATTCACAGAGCTTCATCCTGATGTGATGGAGACAAGGGCCCTGTTAGACAGTTTGGAGGCATCTCGAAGAAAAGAAATTGAAGCATTTCTCAGCGCTGATGGTAATGACCAAAATCAGCCGCTATCTGAACTCAATCGAGAAATAAAATTAGAAGCGAGCCGCTTGGAAAGCCAAATAGCTTCCTACCGAGTAAAAGAGGTTGACTTGCAAAGGAAAATAAGCGAGTTGGAGAGTAAAGTAGACCTCATACCGCAGATTGAAGCCGAATCAACAGCATTAAACAGAGATTATGGGATTACAAAGCGAAAGTACGAGGAGCTTTTGTCGCGAAAAGAATCAGCTGACTTATCAAGAAGAGCTGATGTCTCGTCAGAAGACCTTCAATTTAGGATAATAGAACCGCCGTTACTACCTAAACAGCCTTCAGGCCCTAATCGCCTTATATTCTATACTGCCGTTTTGGTTATAGGTTTTGGCTCTGGAATTGCAGTAGCTTTTCTAATTAGCCAACTTAATCCAATCTTAATACGACCTAAGCAGTTACTAAATGTTTCGGATTATCCAATTTGGGGCACGGTCACTCATTTAAACATTGAACAAATCAACAAAACGAATAGAACTCGACTTATCGTATTTTTATTGTCTAGTGGTACTATTTTGGCTATGTATGGAGCGTTAGTCGCGGCTGAAATCATGAATATAGATTTATTTGGAGGTCTTCTTTAATGAAAAACACCATTGAAAAAGCACTTCAAAAGCAAAAAGAAGCAAAAGCGGCTAAGCAAAACGATAATGCTGAAGGTACATTAGAGGACACGCAGGTTTCTAGCCAATCGGAGGAATCTGAGGTTTCAATTGAAATACCGACGTCTTCAAATATTCCAGCAGACAAAGTTGTAGTCGATGAGAAAGAGTTTATTAATAAAAAGTCTCCGCTTGATGAGTTCACAATTAACTTCGAGAGGCTCGATAAAAATGGGCATATCTCTTTAAATGGTGAGCGAAAGCAGATAAATGAAGAGTACCGTGAAATTAAGCGTAAACTTTTAGCTAATGCTTTCGGCTCACTCGCGAAAACCCTGCATAATCCTAATATTATTATGGTTACCAGCAGCCGGCCTTCAGAAGGAAAAACGTTTACTGCAACAAATTTAGCCATGAGTATTGCCTCTGAGCAGGATAAAACGGTGCTTCTCGTTGATGCAGATGTGCTAAAGCCTAATGTATTAAACACCTTAGGGTTAGAGCGTCGTAAAGGCCTAATGGAATACTTGACCGGTGACGTCGACGATATTTCAGATGTGTTATACCCGACTAATATCGACAAGCTAAAGATAATCCCAGCAGGAAAGTCACACCACTTGTCTACAGAGCTACTTGCAAGTCAGAAGATGCATGAAACAGTAGATGAATTCGCAAACAGATATCCAGATCGAATTGTTATTTTCGATACACCACCACTTATTGGTATTAACGAAAGTGCGATACTCGCTAACTTCGCGGGCCAAGCAGTGGTTGTAGTTGAGGAAGGTAAAGCGAAAATAGGTGATATTAAAATGTCTGTAGAGCGTTTGAACCCAGACATGGCCATTGGATTTGTGGTAAACAAGTCTGTACATAATGACACCGATGGAAGCGGATATTATGGATATTATTACTCAGAGCGAAGCGAATAATATTATTCGCTCTCTCAATATCAAACCCCTTAGAGTATCTTTGGTTGCATGTGCAGTCGTCGCTAGCCTTCCTGCTAGTGCTAAATTTGATCTAAACGCAATAGCGACAGCAGATACGATTTATCAGAGTGTAGATACCGAAGAGGATGGCCAGCGCTCTCTTACAACACTAACTATCGCTCCAAAATTAAATGCAACATATCAAACCAGAACATTTCAAGGGCTTTGGTCTGGTACCTATACACACCTTGAACGCGATAATGACGACGCTAGTCAGCGCCAAGATTACGCGGAGTACAGTTATTCCGCGCAGTGGGTACCGCTTGAAAACCTATTATCTTTTCAAGCGGCTGGGGCACTTAACTACCAGAACACTAATTCTGCCAACTTTCTAATTAGTGACTTTATTGCAAACTCTGGCAGTTTAGCAAAAACGCGCTCTAACAGGCTTTCATCTACACTTACCCTTGACCAAGGTGACTGGGTTAGAGGCCAAAGCACTGCGTCATACTCAGACACCGCATCTGAACGCTCTCTAGCTAACAACAACGCTTTAGACAATGATAGTTACCAACTTACTGGTAACTTAATTAATGGTGATGAGGCTAAGTATTTCATCTGGTCGGTGACTGGCACTTATCAGAATACCGAACGAGGTCAAGCTAACACCGGCGACTTTGAATCAAGAACCGGTAATGGTTATATAGACACTCGAATCTATGGTGACTGGGCTTTTCGCTTAACAGGGCGCCATGAAGCAAACCAGATTTCTGGAAGAAATGATACCAATAGCATAGTCAGAGAGTTTAATTCTTATGGTGCGGGTTTAACTTATCGACAGACGGAAACCCGTTATATCTCTATTACAGCTAACAAAAGCGACTCGGACATAGGCGAAGACGATGGCGAAACCTTTGTTGGGCTAGATATGCAATGGGCCTTGAGTACCCGTACTCAAATTGCCGCTACCTACGGACGTCGTTTTTATGGTGAATCGGCATCAGCAAGCATTGGCTATAATTCTAAATACTTACGTACCTCATTCAGCTATTCAGAAGATGTTACAAACACCTCTCGTCTACTAGCAGACCCAGAAAATTTAGGCGTATTTGTATGCCCTAGCGCTTCAACATCTATTGCAGACTGCTTCCAACCTAACAGCCTAAGCTACACGCCCAATGCCGGTGAACAGCTCGTTCAAATTACAACGCAAAACCTTGAATTCGATGACAATATCATCCTGCGAAAAAGTGCTAACTTCCAAGCAGGGTATGATTTTTCAAGAGTAACCCTTGCCTTTTCCTGGCGTTACTCTGAAGACGACTATTTAGATGAAGATAGGCTAAGACGCACCTACTCGTTCGGTACGAATTTAGCGTATAAGATTGGTAGTTATACCAACATCACAAGCAGTATCAATTACGCCAATATAACCGGTCAGGGCGCAGAGGAATCATTCAGAGGTGAAAGTGATAACTGGAATGCTTCTATCGGTTTAGAACGAGAGTTTGGCCGACGCTTAAAAGCGAGTATTGACGCTAGATACCTTGAGCAAGAAGGCGACTTGAACGCTGGCGGTCAATTCGGGAATAACTACACAGACAGGCGCTTAAGCGCCTCTATCACCTATACCTACGACTAGGTGATTATAAATTTCTTTAATTTACGAGCTAGGTTAGCTAATCTTTAATTGCTGACTAGTTCTAGAAAAAGTTTATACTTTTGTCTTTCAAAACGCCCATAGGGGCGTTTTTTATTTAACCTCAAATCATTTAGTTAATATTAACCAAATACATCAGCCCTTATTATCATTACTCTTTAACCGCACATACGTCTTAAACTTCTTTTTCATGAGTTTATCTACGTACTGGGTCATTTTTACTTTCTGCGAAATAGCGTCGTCTAGCGCGTCTACGAGCTCTGCCAGCATATCCAAGTAGTATTTGGTATCGCGAATGACATTGCCTTTCGGCGTCATGATAGTTTGGCTTTCAGGATGATCGGCAAAGCCCATATGCTCGGTAACTTCCGCGCCGGTTTTATCAGGTTCGAACATTTCGGCTTTCACTTCTTCGATAACTTCATTTACCGCATCGGCATCGAAGCTCTCAAGCTCTTCAAGAAAACCATAAAGCATCACCCTATCCATAAGGGTATTAATTTTGCGAGGAATACCGCGAGAGAACATGTGTATGCGTTCTAACGCTTCGTCGCTAAACAATGCCGACCCGTTCCACCCTGCATGATGTAAGCGGTACTCGATATATTCTTTACACTCTTCTAATGAAAGCGGTGCCAAATGACAAGACGCCACGATACGCTGCCTAAACTGTTCCATATTTGGCGCACGTAATATAGGCTGAAGCTCTTCCTGCCCTAGCAAGAAACTTTGAATAAGCGGCTTACCGTTAAGCTGAAAGTTGCTCAACATTCTAAGCTCTTCAATTGTTTCTAGGGGAAGGTTTTGTGCCTCATCCACAAGCAGTAAAGCGCGGCGCCCTGCTTTGTTGAGGTCGTATAAAAATAGCTCAAGCGCTTTTAAAATATCGGCTTTAGAACGCCCTTCCGTAGGAATATCAAATTTAGACGCCACCATTTTCACCAGCTCATCGGGCGAGAGCTTCGGCGTTACAATTTGCGCAGCAGCAATATCGTCTTCAATTTCTTCAAGTAAACTGTTGGCTACGGTGGTTTTTCCCGTGCCAATTCCACCAGTAATAACAATAAATCCCTCAGCCTGAGAAAGGCCGTACTGCAAGTAAGACATGGCGCGCTTATGCCACTTACTGGCGAAGAAAAATTCAGGGTCTGGGGTTAACTGAAACGGTTTCGAGTTTAGTCCATAATAACTTTCGTACATGCAATTTACCGTTATTCCATTAAAGAATGTGCTTTCAAATAAACAAACGTAATATTGGTTTGTATCAGCGCGCTGTTTTTGACCTATGTTGATTACACACATGGTAACCAACAACGCGCCGTTCTCGAAGTATTATCTCCGCTAATGTTTAAACGAAGCGCTAGCGCAGTTTATTTTGAGTAATTCGCTCAATAATACCTGTTGTAGACACGCCGTCTTCAAACGTGAGTACTTTGACTTGGCCACCGTTTTCCATGACTTCAGTGCCTCCCGCTATCTCTTCAATTGTATAATCGCCGCCTTTCACTAACACGTCTGGCAGTAAACGAGCTATAACACGCTGGGGGGTATCTTCCTCAAACGGAACCACCCAGTCTACGGCGCTTAAACCTGCAAGCACTGCCATTCGGCGGTTCACATTATTTACCGGTCGCCCCGGACCTTTTAACTTCGTTACCGACTCATCGGTATTTACCGCAACAATTAGTCGGTCACCAAGTTGCGCCGCTTCTTCTAGATAGGCAACGTGACCAGAGTGCAAAATATCAAAACACCCGTTGGTCATCACCACACGCTCACCTCGCGCTTTCGCTGCCTTAAGGGCAATTTCTAGCTGGTCTTCTGTCATTACACCGCCATCAAGATGCACAGACTGCTCACCTAACGCCAAAGCCAGTTCAGTATTAGTGACGGCAGATGTGCCCAGCTTTCCAACCACTACACTTGCCGCTAAGTTAGCAAGCACGCAAGCCGCCTGAAGGGGCAAGTTACATGCAATCGCCACTGCCAACGTCGATACCACCGTATCGCCAGCGCCTGTAACATCGTAAACCTCTTTCGCCTTTGCTGGCAGGTGAAACTCGGTGTTATCGCCGTCAAATAAGGTCATGCCATCTTCTGAACGAGTAACCAACAGCGCGCTTAAATCTAACGTTTCTTTTAACGACAGTGCTTTTTCTACTAATACCTGCTCGCTTTCTATTTCACCCACAATACCGCGGAGCTCATCCAAATTAGGAGTAACTAATGTGGCGCCAGCGTACTTACCAAAGTCGCTGCCTTTAGGGTCTACCACCACGCGCTTATTTTTGCTTCGCGCTTTTTCAATGAGTACTTTAGGGTTGCTCAAACAACCTTTTGCATAGTCACTCAGAATAACGACATCCGCATCATCTAAGGCTAACTCGTATGCGTGCTCCAGTTCTGATTTATCATTGTGAGCAAAGCTTTTTTCAAAATCTAAACGCAATAGCTGCTGATTCCTGCTCATGACACGAAGTTTGGTGATGGTATCGAAGCCATCTACTGTAAAAAACTGACAATCAATATCGTGAGTTTGCAAACGCTCTTTGAGAATTTTTGCATTCTCGTCATCGCCACACATCCCCAGCAAGGTTACGTTTGCTCCCAATGTTGCTGCATTCACCGCAACGTTCGCCGCTCCTCCAGCCCTATCTTCAGAACCACTAACGTTTACCACAGGTACTGGCGCTTCTGGTGAGATTCGCCCAGCGCCACCGCTCCAGTAACGGTCTAACATCAGGTCGCCAACAATAAGCACCTTCGCTTTAGTAAAATCTGGTAATATCATGCTGAGAATAACTTTTTAGATATTGAAAACATTGGCACAGAGTATAACAGCCAACGCAGGCAGTACACACCAAGGAAGCATAAATACCCAATGGTACCTCTATTTAATAGAGAACAAACTTGGGCAACTTTATACAGGAATAACTACAGAGCCCAAGCGCCGTATAGCGCAGCACAGAGGTGAACTAAAAGGCGGTGCGAAAGCGCTTAAAGGTAAATCGCCCTTGGTGTTTAGGGCGGTATTTAAGGTCGCAAACAAGTCTGAAGCGTCAAAACTTGAATACGCTGTGAAGAAAATGAGCCGCCTTCAAAAAGATAACATTATCAATAAAGGCCAGCTCAATGAATTGCCGTGTATAAAATCGCAATTTGACATGTGAGCCTCTACCCGCCCAATACGCCATTTATGATCATGGCATTACCAATGCTAAGCGTAAACCCTAGAGCTGCCACCCCTACATTGTGCTGCTGATCAACTTCTTGGCGGAAGTTCATACCAAACAAAATAATTTTTTTGCTGGCTAACACCAGTATATGAAGTGCGATTGCGAGTCCAACGCTAACAATAAGCCAACCAGTTACATTGCTCACATACCCAGATGGGTTATAAACCAGTAGATTTTTAGCTGCCGACACGATCATTGCGGTGCCAAGCAAGTTGCCCGTATGTTCGATAGCAAGCGCTAACTGCCCTTTTTCAAGCGCCCCTTGGAAAGAGTCATTTTGGTTATCTCTTGCATATCTGAATTCTAAAATACGGGTCATCACAAGCAGCATGGTAAGCACTACGGTAAAACCGGTAACAATCGCAATAAGTGCATTCATATCGCTACCGTCTACCCATACCATGATGTTACGTAAAACAATGGCACTGGCGACTAAACTGGCAGCATCGACAAGCGCAACACTGACGCTGCGTTCAGCTATCATTGCGTGAGTATCAACTTTGTTTAATACAAGTTTATCGTGGGCGAAACGGCCAAATTTCACCAGCAAAATCCCCACGACCCCGAATGTCACCATGCCAATAGCGGCTTCTTTATAGCCTTGCCCAATATGCCGCCCCACTACGGAACTTAGTACAATGCACAGTGAAAGCATGCCTCCTGCAACACTAATACCAAAGGCAAAGTTGTCCTTAACACCCAACTCTTCTGTTACTGAAAACTGCCTAAATGCACCAGTAAGCCACTTCATAATCATTAGCAGCAGTAACGCTATTGCCACGTCCATGGCAAGGTAAATTAATAGCTCTCGGGTTAGCGGTACTAGTTTTACTAAGGCTTCCACGTTATCTTTGCTCCTTGAACACACAAAGCTCCATGCTGATTATTTGTATTGCGTTAATGCCGCAAAAACAGCGGCATTCAAATAAACAGCTTCCATCTATTACAAACTTGTACAAAGATGACAACGAACTTGTTCAGATTTATTTTAATAAGGGCCTGATAACATTGCGCTTGTGGTTAAAAACCTCAACGCTATCAAACCTTGAACTCTTGCGTTTTAAAATGGGTATATAAACCAATTCAACGCGGGTTTATCTTAAAAACGAGAAAATCATCAAAAGACGCGAGTATTATGCCAACAGACAACAAAAATAGCATGACAAACGTAGAACAAGCAGAAAAGTACTGGCAGCAGTTCTTAACAGCACCTGCACTTACCGACGACGACAAAGCCATAGCAAAGCAACATCATGACGTGCTGTTAACCGCGTTTGCCCGTTCTTCTTTCCTAGCTGAAACCCTTATACAAAAGCCTTCCTTTATTTCCTGCATTGTTGAGCAAACAGTTGAGCAAACAACCGATCAAGATAGCGATGACCAGTTGCAAAAAAATGTCGACAGAGAAGCATCCTCTCCCTGGGTGGCGATGTATCGCTCTGCGCTCAATATAACGCTTGAAACTGTAAAAACTGAAGATGACCTTTTAAAAGCATTACGTGAATACAGAAATCAAGAAATGGCCCGCGTTACCTTTCTTGATGTGTTAAACAAACAGGATATCGGCACATCATTAGAACGGGTTTCAGCGTTGGCAGATGTGTTACTTACGGGCGCATACTACTGGATTTATCAACATTTGGCCATTCGCTATGGCACGCCACAAAACAACGGCGAAGATATGCACATGTATATTTTAGGCATGGGCAAACTAGGCGGAAAGGAACTGAATTTCTCGTCAGACATCGACTTAATTTTTAGCTACCCTGAAAAAGGTGAAACCCAAGGCGGTCGAAAGAGCATAGAGCACCAACAGTTTTTCACTAAACTAGCGCAAAAGCTTATTCAAGCGCTGAACAAAATTACTAACGATGGACAGGTTTACCGGGTTGATATGCGCCTTCGCCCGTTTGGAGATTCAGGCCCACTGGTAATGCATTTCGCTGCACTTGAAGACTACTACCAGGACCAAGGGCGCCACTGGGAACGCTTTGCTATGGTAAAGGCCCGGGTGATCAATGACGACAACTCTGAAGATGTAAAATGGCTAAATAGTATTTTACACCCCTTCACCTTCAGGCGTTACCTCGACTTCACCACCCTTGATGCCCTTCGCAATATGAAAAAGTTGATAGCGACCGAGATTCGCCGACGCCGTCTTAACAATAATATCAAGCTGGGTGCTGGCGGTATTCGTGAAGTGGAGTTTTTTGCCCAAAGTTTCCAACTGATTCATGGCGGTAGAGAGCCAGCTCTACAAAGTAAGTCTTTACTGCGCACGTTAGACGCGCTGACTGAGCTAGATATTGTGGAAAAGGATGTAACAGAACAGCTGAAACACGACTACCTTTTCCTTAGAAAAGTAGAGCACACCCTTCAGCAGTGCCAAGACCGGCAAACTCAAACCTTGCCAGATAGCGCATGGCAGCAAGCCGCCTTGATTGAGGTAATGGGTTTTGATTCCTATAGCACTTTTTTAAACCAGCTAGATGCAACCATGGCGCGCATTCACGGTCACTTCAATGAACTTGTGGAGGAATCACAAGACAGCCATTCCGACGAAGATCAGCTTTTTATTGCATGCCAAGATGCTTGGCGGCTTTCTTTGCAAGAGGAAGAATTTGCAGAGACCTTTAGCGAGCATTTATCTAGCAAGGACATTACAGGCGTTTATCCAATTCTTGTCGCGTTTAAAGACAAACAGCGTAACTATCGAATCGGTCAAAAAGGAGAAGATACGTTAAACAAACTGCTTCCCGAGATTTTGTACGTGCTGGTAAATCAACATCCCAATCACATCTCGCAGGTCTTAAAGCGTTTACTGGGCGTGATTGAAGCCATCACTGGGCGTACCACTTACCTCGACCTTTTACTCGAAAACCCAGATGTACTTAAGCAGCTGGTTAAGCTTTGCGAGCGAAGTGACTGGATTGCGCAAGAAATCAAACGCTTTCCGTTGCTGCTTGATGAATTGTTGACGCCTTTGTATTTAGGTCAACAAAATACCGATATTCATACCAGCAAAAAGGAATACCAGCTTGAACTGCGTGAAACCATGCTGCGCATAGAGCAAGATGACGTTGAAATGCTTATGGACGGGCTGCGCCAGTTCAAGCTCTGCCAGCAACTGCGTATTGCAGCCAGTGATATAAGCGAGTCGCTCCCGGTAAATAATGTCAGCGATAAGCTTACCGTTCTGGCTGAAGTGATACTTGAACACGTAGTAAATGCGGCGTGGATGCAAATGCGCCAACGCTATGGTGTGCCGTCACACCTTGAAGGTAACGACAAAGGCTTTGCGGTCATAGGGTATGGCAAGCTTGGTGGTTATGAACTCGGGTATGGCTCGGACTTAGATCTGGTCTTTTTACACAACGCCCCTCGGGGTATTAGCACCGACGGTAATAAGTCACTTGAATCCCAGCAGTTTTATATCAAATTAGCGCAGCGCATCATGCATTTACTCAACACGAAAACCCTGTTTGGCCAACTTTATGAAACCGATTTGCGCCTGCGCCCATCCGGCAACGCCGGTTTGCTTTGTTGCCATATAGAGGGCTTTGAGAAGTACCAAACCGAAGAAGCGTGGACGTGGGAGCACCAGGCACTAGTTAGAGCAAGAGCAATATGCGGCGACGTTGGGTTGCTAAAAGATTTTACTCGAGTTCGACATACAATATTGAGCCAAGTAAGAGACTCAAAATCACTGGCGACAGACGTATGCAAAATGCGCTTAAAAATGCGCGAACACCTGCTTTCTAAAAACAATGACAAAGTCGACTTAAAGCAATGTGTAGGCGGTATTACCGACATTGAATTTATGGCGCAGTATTTAGTGTTGGCCAACGCGCAGTCGGCAGATAGCATGACGACCTACCCGGACAACCTTCGCATTTTTGATACTGCGGTTAAAGCCCGTATTATCGACCCATCTACGGCGAGTAAGCTGCAAAACGCGTATTTAAAACTGCGAGAGCAATATCATCATTTAACCCTTGCAGACACGAAATACGCCGACCAAAGCGAAGAGTTAGACGCTATACGTGAGCAGGTTAGACAGCATTGGGACACTCTCTTTGGCACATGCAGCGAATAAAGCTATTAGTCGTATGAAAGCCGGTTTTGGGGCGAGGAAGGAAGCAAGAGTGTAAGGGAACAATAATGAAGGAAAACAAGCCGCTATCGCCTTAAGCGATAGCGGTGTGAATTCAGTACCAAAATCAAACCGGCTAGCGTACTTGAGCCTTCCCCTTAGCCAGTAACCAAACGACACTTAGTAGAGAGGAACTCGGTTTCTTCTGCGGTGACAACAAGTGAGCGTTGCCCCGCACATAAGTAAGCTTTTACTTCGCCTTCAAAGCTGCTATCAATGGCGCTGGCAATTTTCGCTAGCGACCCTGACACCGTATTATCTAGTTGAAACTGATGCTTGATAACAAAGTCTTGCTCTAAATTCCATATCACCTGCATCCCTTCTGCCTGGGCATACTGTGAGATTGCCTCGCGAAGTGTATTGCCCTCTTTGAACGTGCGGTATTTATGTTCACCCGTCCAGTTTTTTTCAACAGGCCGTGTTTGGCTCGACATGTTCGCCAATTTGCTATCTAAATTTGGGTCGACGCCTGCAACATCAATGACAAAATCACCTTGCTCGTCTTCTTGAGGATCGGTGGCCGACATTCTAAAGTCGCGATAGAACTCGCTGAGCCCTTTAGATACCGACTTTTCCTCTTTTTGCGATTCAGGAGCAGGGGCTTGCTCTTGGTTTTGTATCATGTAAATAAGCACACCAGCAGCAATGACAAGCACAACCGCAATACCAATTTGTTTCGCCCAAAATGACGAACTTGAATAACTTGTCTGTCCCATAACCTACCAAAATGCCGCATCAAAAACAGAAACGCAGTAAAAAAAAGTGATAACCACGTCTTTATGTTGTTCTTGTTATTCTAGTCTACCTATACCCGAGAAGCCCATTATTCTATTTATCTAATTTTGCGGCAATTGCATAGTGCTGTCTTTCAGCCTTTGTACGTACAACCATTATTTATAACGATTTATAAAGGGACTCAGGATTATCTGCTGGCCTAGTTTTAAAACGCTTGTGCATCCATAAGTAGCTCTCAGGTTGCTCTTTCACTGCGGCATCAACATGCTTATTGAGCAGCGTTAATGCTTCAGTATCTTCCATTTCACCTAGCTCAGAGAGCGGTGGATAGATTTTTATTTTGTACCCGCGTTTTGTGTACTGTGAGGTAATAATCATTGGCTCTGAATGGCTACGCCTAATGAACATTAACGTTGCCGTTGTTGTGGCGGTGTCTTTTACACCGCCAAAAGGTACAAATATGCTTTGTTTAGGGCCGTAATCCTGGTCGGGTAAATACAAACACAGCTCTTTATCATCTAACGCAGCAAGCAGCGCCTTGGCGTTGCGCTTATCTATCATGTATTTGTTAGAACGGTTACGACCGTGATACTGAAGGTAATCAACCAACGGGTTATTGTGCTTCCTGTAAAAAGCGATACTTGGATGATAAAAACCAATGCCTCTGCAGGCGAACTCCAAATTCATATTATGCAGCGCCATACCGAAAACCCCCTTCCCACCAGCCAATGCCGCTTCCACGTGCTCGGTGCCTTCAATCTCAATGGCACGCTTTACTCGCCAGCTAGGCCACCACCAGCCCATGGCAGTTTCAAATAATGCCATACCGGTACGGCGTATGTTTTCTTTACACAAAGCGTCAATATCGCTTTCGTTAAGCGACGGATTCCAAAGGGCAAGATTTCGCTTCGCGACTTTTGCTCGTTTAGGCACAATAAGCGCAATAAGCTTTCCTGTGCCTCCACCAATAGCGCGGATCACAGGTAGAGGTAACCATGTAATCATATAAAGTATGAATACACCTAGCCATACGGGCCAAAACTTAGGGCCCAGAAATGACAGTTTAAACTTAGGAGCTTTGATTGCCGCTGCCAATGTCTATATCCTTTGAACTGAATTGGGCGGCATTGTAGCAGAAGCTTTTTTCGGGGGCTAATAACGCCAGACAAGCGCCAATACGCTTGCGATAAACTCAGGCGCAAACTAAAAGCGGTGTATTAACGCAAGTGGCATTGACGCTCCCCACTCTCGTCAGTCAAACACTGTCATTGTGGCGTTTAATATTCTTTATCTATCTCTTTTAACTTTTTCTCGAAAGCCTCATATTTATCTTTCGAGTCATAATCAAAGTGATATTGATTATGAAAGCCAAACTGCAGTTTCACATTTACGTCTTCAATAAATAGCGTATAGCCGTCATGGTCAGTAAACGCGGTAATTCCATTAAGTTTATACTGCTCGTTTTCTTTCGCGCCATGCTGGCGAATCTTGTCGAAAACCTGAAGTAGGAACTTGCTGTCTAATTCGTTTTTCATTGTAAATCCGTTGTTATGAATTTACCTATTTTTACATGGAATAGTAGGTTTTGGATTTGTTTGACGTACTTTGTATTTATGCCTGTTTCCCGCTAATAAGAGTAAGCAATCACATTTGTGCTATCCCCTTGCACACTGATAAGAACACGCCGCCATCTGCGAATTACTATCGAAAAATTAGCCGCATTTGATCTCTATTCAAGGCATAGCGTCCGCATTAAAAGTTATATCTAAAGCCTAAATTTACGATGTGTGCAGAAAAGTCGTCTTTACCACCGAAGTAAGTATATTCAACCCGCAACATCGACTTCATTCCTACATAGTAGTCGAAACCTAACCCAGCTAAACCCGCCACAATAGTATCATCGTAGCCGCACGCCAACGCTTCAGTACCACAGGCAGAACTATTTATCGACACCTGCTCAATATCTACACTTGCAACACCCAGCTTGTAATAGAGCTCGCCTTTCGGGCTACTTGCTTTCCCTAATAGGGCTAAATACGGCCCCTTGCTCGATAACGATTGTTCGTCGGTATCTGCATCAATAAGCGAAATGTAGCCGCCCTCGACATACCACTGACGGTGGAAGCGATACCCTAGCGCAGCGGAATAGCTCACATCGGCTTCACTATCTATTTGTGTATCAACATTTCCATAGCCAATATTCGCCACAGCATAGCCGTTAACGTTGGCTGACACTAAACCAGAACAGAATGCGCCTGCTATTGCTGCACTGCCGATGAAAAGTTTTGCGAATATTTTTGAAAAGCTGCGCATGTTTGTTACATCTCCTTGTTTAAGAACGCTAACTATAAAAGACAACAGCAACAATTTAAATGTAAAGAAGCGTAATCGTTTGGTTTAAAACACATCAAAAACACCAGTTAGCGTCTCTGCTGAACCCGATCTCAGAAGGCTTTTAACTATTAAATATCAGCAATGTTAATCAATTGTTTATCAAATCCGTATGTATAAAATAGCTGGCTTACCATTAAGACCATGAAATAATTAACTATTTTACAAAATTTGATCTTTTTCAAATTAGGCGTATTATAAACCCACACAACTGGTCAGATGAGCGGATGAGTTATTATGAGTATCAGAACTAGCTTAAAAAAAGTATTACCCCCAATTTCAGTCACAGAACAAGAAGCCCTAGACGCGGGTGACGTGTGGATTGAATCTTCTATTTATCAGGGTAAGCCTGACATGCAGGCGTTACGCGATATCCCTCAGGCAAAACTGAGCGCAGATGAACAAGCATTCATGGATGGTCCAGTAGCTGAGCTACTGAACATGATCGATGACTTCGAACTAGGTAACGGCAAGCACATTCCTCAGGAAGTGTTAGATTTTCTAGGTAAGAACCGTTTCTTCTCTATGATCATTCCAAAGAAATTTGGTGGTCTTGAGTTCAGCCCGTATGCAAATTCGACAATCGTTGCAACAATCGCAGCGAAAAGCGGCGCAATCGCTGTAACGGTTATGGTGCCTAATTCATTAGGTCCGGGCGAGCTTCTAATGCATTACGGTACGTCAGAGCAACAAGACTACTGGTTACCACGTCTTGCTGATGGCCGCGACATTCCGTGCTTTGCACTAACAAGCCCAGAGGCAGGTTCAGACGCAGGTGCTATCCCTGACGCGGCAATCGTGACTAAAGGCGAGTTTAACGGTGAAGAAGTACTTGGTCTTCGCGTAAGCTGGGACAAGCGCTATATCACGCTTGCTCCGATTGCAACCGTACTTGGCCTTGCATTTAAAGTATTCGATCCAGACCAACTTCTTGGCGACAAGCTAGAGCTAGGCATTACTTGTGCCCTTCTACCTAAGTCTCACCCAGGTGTTGAGCTAGGTAACCGCCACGACCCAATGGGTGTGCGTTTCTACAACGGTACTACTCGTGGTCAAGACGTGTTCATTCCAATGGACTTTATCATTGGTGGTCAGAAGAACATCGGTCGTGGCTGGCAGATGCTGGTTAGCTGCCTAGGTGCAGGTCGTGGTATTTCACTTCCAGCAATGGGTGTAGCTACCGCACAGGCTGCGTTTAAAGGCACGGTTGAGTATTCATTCGTACGTGAGCAGTTTGGCCTTCCCATTGGTCGCTTCGAAGGTATACAAGAGAAAATGGCTGACATTGCAGGTAAGACATTCTTACTTGAAGCAATGCGTGTACTAACAACTGAAGGCTTAGGCCTAGGCGTTAAGCCATCTGTTGTTACGGCTATTGCCAAATACCACATGACTGAACTTGGTCGTGACGTGATGAACTCGGCAATGGATATCCAAGCAGGTAAAGCGATTCAGCGCGGCCCTCAAAATACGTTGGCCGGCGGTTACTCTGCACTTCCAATTGCGATTACGGTAGAAGGTGCAAACATTCTAACCCGTAACCTTATGATCTTCGGTCAAGGTGCAATGCGTTGTCACCCTTACCTGAAAGATATGGTTGACCTAATCCACAGCAACGAGAGTTCTGCGGATGCTGAGTTCAACAAGGTACTTCGTAAAACAGTTGGCTTTAGTGTTAAAAATGCGTTCCGCAGCCTAGGTAAAGGCTATCTTCCTTTCCTACGCGAGAGTGAGTCTGCACTACCTGAAGTACGCAAGTACGAAAAGCGTGTAAACAGCATCTCAGCGAAGCTAGCACCACTAGCTGACCTATCGCTTGCGGTACTAGGCGGTGACCTTAAGAAAGCTGAGCTTTTATCTGCACGTCTAGGTGACGTAATGAGCTACCTATACGGTGCAATGGCCGCGATTCGTTTCTACGAGCAGCGTATTGAAGATAGAAAACTTGCACTACCGTACTTCGAGTACGCTATGCAATGGTCTTTACAACAAGCTGATCAGGCAATTGTTAACTTCATCAACAATTTCCCGAACACAGCAACACGTGGTCTAATGCGCCTACTTACCAACACTTACACCAACAGTGTTGCAGGTATTAGCGACGACCTAGTACGTGAGCTTTCAATTGCATCTATGCAAGATAACAGCGTGAAAGACCAGCTTACGCACCTTGTTCGCGTATGCCCTGGAGACGGTAACGACATTAATGAGCAAGCGTTTAAAGCGAAGCACGCGGTTGCGCATCTTCTTGGTAAAGTGCAAAAAGCACTGCGCAAAGAGCCTGTTGTGCCGTTCATCTCATTTGAACATGCGCTTAATAAGCTTCAAGAAAAAGGCGTGGTTACCGCTGATGAGGCGGCTAAGCTTCACGACTACAACGAAAAGCGCAAGTTAGCGGTTCGCGTTGACGAATACACGTTTGATATGGAACTTGTTCCAGCATCACAAACGCTTAAAGCGATTGACGGCGGTCAAAGCGCGGCATAAACGCCGAGTTAAGACCAAGCGTTACATTCCTGTAAAGCCCCATCCTTCGATGGGGCTTTTTTATTTACAAGAAGTAACCCCCTCTTTATATTGTATAGTTTCTGCTCTACCATTAGGCTATCGAAATATTCTTATTCCAAGGTTTAGGTAGTGGAGACAACACTCACAACTCTCAAAAACGGTGTTTTACACTTAATTTTTCTTTTACCACTCTCTCCCCTATCACATGCAGAAGTCGTTGCTGAGCCCGACAAGCAAAGCCATGAGGTAAGTCAAAAGGAAAAATACGTTGTAGGACACCTCAATCATCCCCGGGTTAATAGTTTTTATAAGCCGCTTATCGAAAGAGCTTATCGCGATATTGGTATTGAGATAGTGTTTGAAACTGTAGGGGGTGAAAGAGGCCTCCATCTACTAAACGAAGGCATGACAGATGCGGATGTCATTCGCTATGATGTTGTGAGTCAAGCGGATAACAATATTGTGATTGTACCGCCGGCACTCTCTCACGGAGCATCGTTTCTTTTATGTATTCGCGGGGCAGAATGTAATAAAGACATCATTCAAAACCCTGATAAGGCCATTGCTGCAACCACTCGCTTTTTTATTAATATGCGAGCCAAACCGGGCGAGTTGAATGCGAATATCTTTGAGTTCGATGACTTTAATCATGTCATTGGTTTATTACTCAATGGTCGCTTTGATTATGCCATTATGCCCAGTGACTTCTCTGAAAAAGCGATTTTTGAACAGTCAGGCATTGAGTATATTCCGCTTGTTAAACACGAATTAGTACACGTAATCAACAAAAAGCACGCCCATTTAGTCGATGACTTGTCGGCATCTATAGCCAAGCAGCTTGCATTATTAGACACTGAATAAACTGAATAAAGTAAAAAAATGCCCACATAGAATGTGGGCATTTTTAATCTCTGCGTATCAGCGCGTCTTTACGCTGAATCACTCGATATTAGTCGAACATGTACTTAAGTGATAGTACTGTTGTACGGCCGTTTAGAGGGCGAGCACGAACATAACTACCTACTTCCGCTGAACCTTCTTCTGACTCAGTGATGATAAATTCATCAGTTGCATTGTTCATGTTAAGTGAAACCGAGAACTGATCATTAACCCAATAAGTAGCAAACAGGTTAACAAGGGTATAGCCTTCTTGTTTAAGGTCGTTGTTATCCTGTACATAGTACTCTGTAGAGCCTTGTAGTGATGCACCAACAGACCATGTGTCAGTTACGTACTCAGGTGTGATTGTCCAAATCCAGTCGGCTTGACGGCGAGGCGTGTTCCCTACTAGCGCTGGATTATTCACATCGTCGCTAATTTCAGCATCGGTCCACGTAAGGTTACCTGACATTACGAAGTTATCCGTTGCATTCCAACGACCTTCAAATTCAAGACCAGTCGCTTCGTACTCGCGCATGAACGTAAGGCCGCTGGTTACTTCTGCTTGGGTATCTTCTGTAACCGTATCGAATAACGTTGCGTTAATCATTAGGTCTGACGTACCGTACTTGTAGCCAATTTCAAACTGTTTGGTTGTATCGTAACCCGACGTTGTACTGGTAAGGCTACCGTCAGCATTCAACGTACCGCCAATTTGCAGTAGACGGTCAGCAATAGCACGGCCACCTTTTGAGTAACGAGCAAAGAAGGTTTGGCTATCGCTTAGCAAGTAAGAGCCACCAATAGAGTAAGACGTATTGTTAGCACTGTAATCTACGATTTGTGATGCTGCGCCAGCGCGGTTAAGGTTAATCACGCCGCCACTAATAAAGCCACTGTTCGTTGCCGATGCATCTTCAATTTGCTCAATAACCCCGTTACCGTTTAAGTCAAAGTCCGCATTACCACCACAGCATGAACTAATTAGCTCACCCGAGGCTTCTGTTGTATCGTGACGTACCGACGCATCAATCAAGATGTTATCAGACAGCTCGAAACCAACGTTCATGTAAGGGGCTTTCGTTACGTAATTTAAATCCCATTCCCAAGAAAGGAAACTTGCAGACAGTAAACCATCTGACACAAGCTCAACGCCATCTGCGTCAGTGATAGTTAGAAGCTGTGAATTGTCACCATCAAGGGTTTGGATAAATGTCTGCCAGCTAGACCAGCTTGTCGCGATATCTTGGTTTGAGTAGTAATAACCCACAGTTAGGTCGATACCGTTATCAAACTCTTTACGCAAGCTAAAGTCGTTAATCATGTTACCTAAGTCATTAATGCGCGTATCAAACTGTAAGTTTGTGAACGCCTGACCTGTGTAAGTCTCACCTGCGCCTGGGCCGTTAGCAAGTACAACGCTGGTGCTATCACAGTTAAGCGCGTTTCCATCGCCATCTGTTGCACCACTACAAAGCGCTGAAGCGAAGTTTGATACGTCACCTGGACCTGCTGGGAAACCGTCGGTGAATGGCGCGATAAAGCCACCCGAGATATCTGAAATACGGAACTTGTTTAACAAAAACAAGTTTTCAGCAACTTCTAAATCAACCTCTACACCAAATGAGTTTACTTTTGACTCAATGCCGTCACGAACATCACGGTTCTCAGGGTTGCCATAGCTGTCAAAAGTAGAAATATTTGTGTTGTATGCAGAGTTTAGTGCTTGTGAGCTTGCATCATACCCTGGCACAGGGCCGTACTCGCCGTCACCTTTTACTAGCACAGGTGAAGGTAAGTATGTTGACACTTTGTCATCAAGGTTTTTATAGAAGAAACGGATATGCCCGTTATCTAACATCTTAGTGATGTTGAATTTAATCTGGCCACCTTGATCACCGTTATATCCCGTCTCACGAGGGCCTTCGCCGCCGCGGGCAAAACCGGCGATGTGATAGTAAAGATCGTCGTTGATTTCACCGCCGTAGCGAAAATCTAAGCGAAACTCTTCGTAGTCAACACCGAATGAAGTACCGATAGCACCGCCGCCAACTTCACCAGTATTACTGATTAAGTTGATAACACCACCTGGTGAGTTACTCGCAAACGTAGATGCAGAACCACCGCGCACTGCTTCTACGTTAGCTACCGACCAGTCGTAACGTAAAAAGTTGTCAGCATTACCGAAGTTGATGTCACCGTACTCTAAAACAGGCAAGCCATCTTCGTGAATTTGCAAGAATTTAGAACCACCTGTCGCTAGCGGAATACCACGGATGGTGATGTTTGCATTACCGCCACCACCAGATGACTCTGCGCGGATACCAGGAAGCGCACGGAATACTTCAGCAGTAGAGCGAGGAGCAAGCTTTAAAATATCTTCTTCGTCAAATGCGCTAACCGATACACTAGCTTCCTGCATAGTCGCACCGCCTGGCGCTGCAGTTACCACGATTTGCTCAAATTTTTCTTTAGATTTGGCTTCAGAATCTGCTGTCGCAGCGTCTTGAGCGATAACTGACCCAGAAAGCGCAGTACAAACGGCAAGTGTCAGTGCGTTGAGTGTGTGATGTTTTTTCATATTTTCTCCGGCAATGTGTTGGAGTTGTTAAATCCTAAGTAGCCGCTTCCCCTAACTACTAGGGTTGGTGGCAACACAAACATACTTAATCGATTAAGAATCTATAACAAAAAAACAACATTGTAAACATCCTGTGAAAAACTTTTATTGTATTAATTGATTTAGCGCAATTCTGCGGTAACAAAAATAAAAGTAAAATGCTTGTTTAGTAAAGAGTAATACGATGCTAGCGGCTTCTTCATTATCGATTAAGAAGAATTAATGATGGCAAATAAACGCGTGCTAATTTCGATAAACCAATTTGAACTATGGTCCCATACACATTCAAACACAGAAAACGTACTATATTTAGCCTATGCTAAATGACAGGTAGGCACTCAAGGTCACGTGTTTGCCCTAGCGAGAGTTCTGAAGTAAATAAAATGGAACAACAACAAAATGTGCGAAGGTTACACTGGTTGAACACTAATCAAGAATCAATCCCTAAGGTTGAAATAGAACGCGACACCACAGACATGTTAATAGGCAACAGTTTCGTCGGTTTTTTGATGACTATATTTGCCTTTTCTGGCCTTGTCTTTTTCTTTGAAAGTGAATCTCCCGCTGCGTTTCACCAAAAGTTCCAGCTATGGGTAATTATGGTAGGCGTTTGCCTTGCGCGGTTAATAGATTCGATTTATTGGCGAATAAACCTAGCAGGCAGGGCTTACCGCCCACGTCCAGCGTTAATACGATTTGCTGCTGGCTTATATGTCACCGGCAGCTTGTGGGCGATTTACTCTGTTAGCTTTTACAACGCCATGTCTACCACTGAACTGGCGGCAACTATGGTGGTACTGGCTGCTATGGCGGGTGGCGCCGGGACCGTTCTTTCACCTAATAAAAACTTGGCCGGCTTTTATTCTACCGCCCTACTCGTGCCTATGTCTTTATGCGCTCTTCTCGATGAAAGCGAGAAGTTTTTTATTTTAGGGGTTCTTGGGCTGGTCTTTTGGTTTGGCATCTTTACCAGCGCATTTCGCTACCACAAGTTTTTTATTAACACGTTGCACCTCAAAGCTAAAAACAATAGTTTAGTGGAGCAAATGAAAGTTGAACGTAGTGAAACCGAAAAAGTTAATCAGTTACTTATTGCCTCTAATCAAAAACTCGATGCCTCAAATATAAACCTTGAAGCAGAGGTGGAGCGCAGAACGGCGGAGCTTTACCGACTTTCAAACAGAGATCCCCTCACTGACTTACTTAACAGAAATGGTTTTTTAAAGCACTTAAATAAACTTATCGATACCACTCGCGCACTGGAAAACTCGCTAGCCGTTCTTTTTATTGATTTAGACGGTTTTAAACAGGTAAATGACAGCCTAGGTCACAAAATAGGTGATATCGTGCTAGCAGAAATTGCCAAACGGCTGCGTAACTATACCGAAGACAATCACTTAGGACGTTGGGGCGGTGACGAATTTGTTGCTGTCATTCCCTACGCCAACGTAGACACGGCAAAAGCCGTTGCACATGCCATGCGAAGCGGCGTTACCGTTCCTATTGTTGCAAACGACAATCAAATAACGCTAGATGCCACCATTGGTATTGCCATGTTCCCCGACCATGGAGATACCGCCTTAGCATTAATACAGCAAGCCGATCTCACTATGTATGACCAAAAGCGAAAGCACCGTGGGTCAATAGGCGTGTTTAGTGAAGCCTTGCACAAAGAGATAAAAATAGAGCAGCGTTTATGTGAGCGCCTTCGCTCTGCGATAGATAAAGGAGAGCTTGCGGTTCATTATCAGCCTATTATTGACGTTAGCACTAACGCGCTATCGTCGGTTGAGGCACTGTTACGGTGGACATGTGACAACGAGAAAATTCCTCCCACCGTTTTTATACCACTTGCTGAACGAAGCGGCTTGATGCCAGAGATTGGTGCGTGGGTATTGAACAGAGCACTTATCGACTTATCTCACTGGCAGCTTAATCAAGAGCTAGCAATATCGGTTAATGTATCGGTCGCACAGCTGCTCGACGACAGTTTTTTCAAATCACTAGACAATGTCCTCTTATCTAGGAAAGTATCACCAGAGCGACTGCATTTAGAGGTAACTGAAAGTGTATTTGCCATCGATAAGAATGTCGTGAGCAGAAGAGTAAGCGACCTTGTTAAGCGCAATGTAAAGATATCTATTGACGATTTTGGTACCGGGTATTCTTCGTTAAGCCGACTTCAGTCGATACCATTTGACTTTATAAAAATAGATCGCTCTTTTGTACAGAATAGCTCTGAAGAGAGTGATACCATAATACGGGCTACACTTTTAATGGCAAAAGAGTTTGGCTGTAAAACTATAGCAGAGGGCATAGAAACCGACGAGCAAAGGCAGCACCTCGCTCGCCTCGGTACCGACTATTTGCAAGGTTTTTACTTCGCCAAACCTATGAATGCTCACGATTTTATTTCTTGGTATAACGAAAACTACTAACCACCATGGCGCAACTTTATTTTTACTACTCTGCGATGAACGCGGGGAAATCGACATCGCTTCTTCAATCAGCATACAACTATCGCGAACGCGGTATGCACTCTATCATATACACTGCAGCGCTAGACGACCGTTACGGTGTGGGAAAAGTCACCTCTCGAATTGGGCTTCAGGCCGACGCCAAGCTGTATTCGAAAGACGACGACCTGTTCACGTCAATTCGACTAGACTGTGAAAAGCGTAAACCGGATTGTGTGTTTATAGATGAAGCACAGTTTTTAACAAAGGCGCAAGTCAGGCAGCTCGTAGAAGCAGTCGATGAATTGGACGTTCCAGTACTTGCTTACGGCCTGAGAACTGACTTTTTAGGGGAAACCTTTGAAGGCAGCCATTACCTGCTTGCTTGGGCTGACAAACTGTTCGAATTGAAAACCGTTTGTCACTGCGGCCGAAAAGCTAACTTTGTAGTCAGGTTAGATGAAAATGGTAATGCAGTTAAAAATGGCGACCAAGTTCAAATTGGCGGTAATGACACGTACGAGTCTATGTGCAGAAAACATTTTAAAGCGCTAGTTTGGGATGAGTAAACATACATTTAAGTAAGCATACTTATTTTAAATCTTCTTTCGTAGGCTAATAACCTTTTAGCCTACGTCATCTAAATTTCTTTCAACTTAGCACCAATTGTTGATAGTCCCAAAAGCGACGTAATAGGGCTGGTACTTTAACAAACCTTTCACAACACCCTATTTAGTTTTCTTATAAAAGCACGCGACACAGACCTGACTTAAAGCATTAAGGAACACTTGCGCCAAGTACAAACACCGACTACTGTTAAACTGCTGTAAATAACAAACTTTTGGTTAACACACTCAGCAAGGACACACACATGACGCACTCTGACACATTCAAACCAGCGTTAATTGCGCTTTCCATCACAGCAGCTTTGCATAGCGGCGCCGTAAGCGCACAAGAGACATCCGAAGATGCAGAGGTGGAAGTTATTCAAGTTTCCGGTATTCGAGGCTCGTTGATGCGAGCGCAGGCTGTAAAAATGGATAATGACTCGATAGTAGAGGCCATATCAGCCGAAGATATCGGTAAATTACCCGACTCATCTATTGCAGAATCACTTGCTCGCTTGCCAGGCTTATCCGGTGAACGTGTTGGCGGCAGAACGTCAGGTATTTCGGTTCGCGGATTCAAAGAAGATTTTACGGGTACCTCTCTTAATGGGCGAGAGCTAATCGGTATAGGTGATAATCGCGGCGTTGAATATGACCTTTATCCTGCCGAAATCATGACCGGCGCAACCATCTATAAAACGTCAGATGCATCGCTTATCGTCCAAGGTATTGGTGGTACTGTAGATTTGCAAACCGTGCGTCCGTTAGCTGCACAAGAAACCCTTACCGTTACCGGCGTATACGAACTTGGTGGTAATGATTCAGATAACCCGGAATTTGATAACAGTGGCAACCGCTTCGCTCTGTCTTTTGTTGAAAAGTTTGCCGATGACACCGTTGGCCTAGCCCTCGCCATAGCGTCGACAGAGTCACCCAGAAATGAAAGAAAATACGGCGTATGGGGTTACGGTGAAAACGATGACGGTCAAATACTTCCCTTTGGGCTCGACACCCAGGCCATAAGCCGCGTGCTTGAACGAGATACCATTTCAGCCATACTCCAATGGCGACCGACAGATAGATTAGATATCGTGTTTGATGCACTCGATATCGATTATTCAGACTCAGGTGTTATCCGCGGGTTTATCGACCCCTTTGCAGCGGCGAACGTAAGTGGTAGTGGCGTTAATAGCACAGGCACACAAATTAACGCCAACCCGGTTTTGCGTACTGACCCTGCGCAAAAAGACGGTGAACTTCAAACTTTTGGCTTGAATATTAGATATGATGTTAACGACGACTGGTCAGTTTCGCTTGATGTAGCCGATAGTGAATCAAGCAAACGAGATTTGCGCGGGGAATCTTATGCGGGTTTAGCACGCTCTGGCGCGCTTACCAACGACGAACTGGGTTCGCGCCAATTTCAAATGAGTGCCGATGGCATTTATTTTACTGATAGCAGTGGCCTTGATGCATTTTCAGATCCCGCACTATTGCAGTTAGCGGGGCCACAAGTATGGGGTGGCGGAATGGCAAATATTGCCGACCAGTTTGCCACCGATGTTTTACAGGCAAACGGTCAGCCTTACAGTTACTTCAACGCACAAGATGGCTTCTTAAATTTTGCTGACTTTGAAGAAGAGTTAACTACGGCACGCTTTGAAGCTGTAGGCTATGTTGACTGGGGTATCTTCAATACACTTACCGCGGGCGTTAACTACAGCGACCGAAGCAAAGCAAAAGATAATAAAGGCTTTTTTGCAACCGCGTCGTCTTACCCATTCTCCGAGGCCATTCCATCTCAATATCTATACAACGGTTTAGCCGACCTTACATGGGCAGGTATGGGGTACGTTGTCGCTTACGACGGCTTTGCCCCTTATAACGACGGCGAATACACCTTAAATGATGCGGGCCTTCTAGAGCCAGACCGATTAGGTGATAGCTACACCATTGACGAAGAAGTTACCACGCTTTACGCCCAGCTCGATTTCGAAACAGAGGTCCAGGGCTTCAATGTCAAAGGTAATGTGGGCGCCCAATATGTTCAAACAGACCAAAGTTCAACCGGCTTCATCGGTATCGTTGGCGACAACTTTGCGGTGTGTGACGACGATGGTAACCAGGTTGTTGATGCAGACTGCATCATTACTGACGGAGACGACTACTCTCACTTTTTACCAAGCCTTAACGTTAGCGTCGAGCTTAACGAAAATCGCTACTTGCGATTCGGTGCTTCAAAAACCATTAGCCGCGCCCGTATCGATCAGATGAAAGCGTCGGGCTTTGTGAAATTCGACCAAAATATTGAACTTATTGCCACACCTAATACTGAAGCGGCGGTAGAAGCGTATGGATCGCCTTGGTCTAAATTCTCAGGAAACCCAACCCTTCGCCCATTAGAGGCAAATAATTTCGATATATCGTTTGAAAACTATTTTGACGGCGAAGGCTATGTGTCCGTTGCGCTCTTCTATAAAGATTTAGTTAATTGGACCCGCGACGGCAACCAACTTATTGATTTTACGAACGATGTAACGAATGACGGCGCAAACTATTTCATTCCAGGCTTTCACGATAGGATTATTGACGTAGCGGGCAACTACGGCCCTGAGGATACGCCATACGAGGTAGGAGACTTAGTTACGCCTCCTGATCAAGGCTTTTACTCGTTCTTCGAAGATGGCCTTGAAGGTGAAATGAAAGGGATTGAGCTAACTGCCAATATTCCTTTGCGAATGCTCGCCGACGCATTAGATGGATTTGGCATTGCAGCATCTGCCACGATTTTAGACGCAGAACTTGAAGACGTCACCGCTATTCCAGGTCAATCTGACAATACTTACAGTATTACCGCGTATTACGAAATGAAGGGTTTTGAATTCAGGGTTGCAGCAACCGATCGTTCTGAATTTTTAACGTATCAGCGTGGCGGCTCTAATAAAATTGAAGCGGCTACCCGTGACGCCGTAACGCAGGTAGATGCGCAAATCAGTTATGACTTTGCTGACAGCGGCATGGAATACTTAGCAGGCTTAAGAGTCTCACTACAAGGGGTGAATCTTACCGACGAAAAAGAAGAAACCATTGATGGTAATGGCATCGTTACGTTGCGCCGAGAGTTTGGCCCTTCTTATATGCTCAATTTAAACTACGCATTCTATTAGGAGTTACAGAAATACGTGGTGCCGTTACTATGCCAAGACATAGTAGCGGCCCTCAACTATTGAGACAGTGATTCTCAATTTTTCTATTTTGAAGCGTCTATACTGACGCCACCAGCACCTTGACGTGGTCAACCAAAATCACACAACCCAGTTAAGCCGCTTTTTGTAAGTTAGCCATGTCAGCCTCATATTGATTTGGACTCTTGTAATCCAGATATGAGTGCATTCGCTGACTGTTATAAAACAT
>Ga0208182_1000218_pt1 | contig 50195 bp, 65 predicted proteins | sample MalvireepMed_906_FD_184248 | JGI IMG/M metagenome (GOLD analysis project Ga0208182, IMG submission 184248) | Marine viral communities from the Global Malaspina Expedition - Malaspina viral metaG DeepMed_906 (SPAdes) (version 2) | ecosystem: Environmental > Aquatic > Marine > Oceanic | place...
GATTATAATGTAGCAATAGGGCATCTATCAATGGGAACATTGAACACTACAGATGCAACAAATAATACGGCTGTAGGATATTTATCGTTAAGAAATATTGTATCTGGTGATGCTAACGTCGCAATCGGCTCGAGTGCTGGAGCGGCTATTAATACTGGTTCTGAAAATGTGGCAGTTGGTAAAGATTCTATGTTGGATGCTCAAGATGGTGCTGGTAATACAGCGATTGGAACAGAGTCTTTAGCCAATGTCACATCTGGGAGTGAAAACGTAGGAGTAGGAAAACAAGCTCTATATACAGTCACTACAGTAGGTGGGAATACAGCAGTTGGCTATCAAGCACTGAAGGTAAGTACCGTTGCTGGAAGTACAGCAGTAGGTCACTCGGCACTTATTGCAAATACGACTGGTACTGGCAATGTCGCTGTGGGTTATCAAGCGGCAGTAGATATAACAGCTGGTTCATCCAATACAGTAGTAGGTCATGGTGCAATGGATGGGTCTATGGGTACAAACTCTGAAGATTCATCGGCTAATACTGCAATCGGTAAAGATGCTATGGGTGGTAGTTGGGCGAATCAACAACTTGACGATTGTGTAGCTGTTGGTCAAGGTGCAATGTCTGGAGCGTTAGATAATTGTGATGGCACAGTTGCTGTGGGAAAATCAGCCTTAGCCGCACTCACATCTGGAGCTGGAAACACTGCCATTGGGTATGAAGCATTAAAGGCTCAAACCGATGGAACGCATAATGTTGCCGTTGGGTATCAATCGCTTGATGCCGCTGATTCAGGTGAATCCCAAAATGTTGCTATTGGTTCGTATGCTGGTGGTGCTATAAACGATTCATCTTCAGATAATAATGTTCTGATTGGTCATTATGCTGGTCAAGGTGGTGCGGCAAATATGAATAGTTGTGTTGCAGTCGGTAGCCAAGCGATGGATGGTACTGGTACTATTAGTTCTGCTGATAATGTTGCAATAGGACTCAGCGCCCTTGGTGGTAGTTGGGCTGGAGGAGCATCTAATAAAAACATTGCCATAGGTTCTTATGCAATGGATGCGGCTATGAATGGGTCTTATTCAAACATTGCAATAGGATATGATGCGTTAGGTGCATTAACACACGGAGATGCGAATATCGCAATAGGTGCTTATTTTGATGGCACATATAAAGCGGCAATGAATGATAATGTAACTGGCTCTTATTGTATAGCAATCGGTTCAGGTGCATTACAAGAAGCAAATGAAGATGATAATGATGGTTCAGTTGCTATTGGGTATGGAGCTTGTAATCTTCAGGCTGGAACTGGTGGGGCTCAATTCGCAAGTGCAACAACTGCTGTGGGGTATAAAGCTCTCACAGCCCTCACAACTGGTGCTGGGAACACTGCTGTGGGGTATCAGGCTTTAAAAGCCTGTACAGATAATTCATATAATACGGCAGTTGGTTATGCCGCCGCAGATGCTATCCCATCTGGTGCATTGGCGAATACAGCCGTTGGATATGATGCTTTAGGTGCTGGAAATAATGCGACTACAGACAACAATACTTGTTTCGGATTTGAAGCTGGGAATGTAATCACATCAGGTAGTCAGAATACGATTATAGGTAGTACAACAGACCCATCGGCTAATACTGGTACTAATCAAACAGTAATAGGATATAACACAACAGGACAAGGAGACGATACAGTAACACTTGGTAATGCTTCTGTTATAAATGTCTTTGCATCTCAAGATGGTGGAGCAAGAGTTCATTGTGCTGGTATTGCGTTTGCTGGAACTCAGATTGCAAGTGCAGATGTAAACACTCTTGACGATTATGAAGAAGGCTTAGACACAGTGGCGATAGCCGCTGGTTCTGGTACTATTACTATCCACTCCTCAAATGACCAAATTTCATATACTAAAATTGGAAGAGTCGTGCATATTACTGGTAGGCTTAATGTTAGTGCAATTTCATCACCAAGTGGAGATTTAAGTATTACTGGTCTGCCGTTTGCGGCGGCTGATACAACCGAGACTTCTGAATTAGGAGCTGGAGGTGTTTATTTAGACAATGCTAATGGGGCTATTACTACCTATGCTATTTGCTTTGTTTCGACAGGTACGACAACTTTAATTCTTAGAGAAGCTGGTGGTACTGGTAATGGTGCAGATTTAGCCGCACATATTGATACTGATACAAAAATAAACATAGAGATTACATATTTTACAACATAATTCTTAATTGGATAATTAAGTGGAACAAATAAAACAAAGGAGTCAAAAATGGCTTTAGAAAAGAAAGTAACATACGATTATGAGGTTCGTGGTAAGTACAAATGTATTCAGCAACGAACAAGAACTGCGATAGAAGAAGATGGCAAGGAAATATCATTCTCATATCTTCGTACTTCATTTATGCCAGATGCAGATGTAAGTGGTGAATCTGATGAAGTGAAAGCTATGGCAAGTTCATTATGGACAGATGCAGTTAAAAAAGCATATGAAGATTCAAAAGAATAATTAACTAACAAACAAGGAGTCAATAATGGCTAAAACAAAAGACAAACAGCCATCGAAACCTCTTCTGAAATTAGATGATCAAGACTATTTCAAAGAAGATTTTAGTGATGAGCAAATTAGAATGGTAGCACACCTGGAGAATGTGGAAAGTAAACTGCAATCCAATGGGTTCATCAATGAACAATTAGGTGTAACAAAGGAAGCATTAATTGAAATGCTTCGCAAATCAATAAACGAAAAAGAGGAAGTAAAAGATGAATTGGAGTAATTACGATTCTTACAAATCAAACAACCAGGGTGCATTTAGCAATGAATCACAAGTTACCCGTGCCGCAGTTTCCGAAGAAACAGACGATGATGGCAATGTAATCCGTCATGCACAAGCTGAAGAAAAGCGTGAATTCATCGCTTGGAAACAGAAACGATGGGATGCTGAAACTGGCGAAGCACAAGATGATTCAAAACGTGAATATTCACTATCTGATCTTGAAAGAGAAAAAGCACGATACGATAGAGATCAGGCATCTGCCAAAGCACAATCTGATGGTTTAGCAAAGGCAATCGCTGATTTCAAAAAGATGTAATGAATACATCCTATGACATCCCCATAAAATTCGTATATGTCGGAGAATAATGGTGTTAGATCGTATTCTGGGCAAGTTATCGGTGATTCAATGTCGCTTACTTTTAATTTCCGATTTCTGCTTAATGCGATTGCAGTATTTGGCACGATCATATACGGTGCATATAAATTTCAGAATCGGATTGAAGAACTTGAAAGAAAGATGGCAGAAGCGGATCAGACGATTGAAGATTTACTTGAGAAACACGTTCTGGCTGAAAATGAAGCTATTGCGGAATTAGAATCGAAAGTTGCATGGTATGAAAAAAGTGTTGGTGGATTGAATCCGTTATCCTGGAAAAAGAATAGAAGAAGCAAATAATGTGCGAAATATACTACATTTACTATGAAAAACAAGGATTGAACATGAAAAATAGTAACAAATCATCGGAACGAAGATTATCGGAATGAGAAAGATACTATCAATACTGTTCTATCAGTTAGGTCACAATGCAGACAGATTACTCTGGATGAATAGTCCAACTTATGAGTGGATAGAAGATAGACTCGCAGACCTATATCAATGGTCTATGTGGCAGTCAATTAAGTATGATGAATACAATGAAATATGGCAATACGATAACCAAATATCAAGGTAATATGAAAAATGGATTTTATGGCGGTTTATCAAGAAGGCGGTATGATTGCGGTAGTCGGAATAATGTTTGTTTATCTGGTAGTGTCGATGTCGAAGAAATCAGAGTCTCAGCAACAGACACTCGAAGATTTAAAAATAGAAAATCGTGGTCAATCCGAAACTTTGGAGAATATTGAAGGGATGGTTATTAAACTAATAGAAAGGTGGAATAAATCTGATGATGTTTCTCTACGACATAGGGAGGATATTTTGCGTGAGACCAGTGATTTGGCAGAAAAAATAAGTTATCTCTCTGGAAGAATAAACGGTAATAGCAAATGAAAACTGAACAACATAGAGAAGAAGTAATCAAATATCTCACCAAACTTAATGAGAGACAGATTACTATATTCCACAGAATTGAAAAGATTGAGCAGCACTTGGCGATGCTGAATGGCAAAACCAATAATAATAACGTAGAAATTGCAAAAATAAAAACTTGGGGTGGAGTAGCGATGTTCGCTATCCCTATAATCGTAAATCTAATAATGAAGGTAATGTAATGATAGGAAAGAAAGTATTAAAGTGGCTCAAAGATATGTTTAAAAGCGTCTTAGAGGGTCAAGTCAAAAGATTACAGTCTGATGCGTTTGAAAACAAGGTAGCCGATGCGGTTGCAATAGCAGTTCCAGATGTTCCTGGGTTTGGTGATCCAGAGCAGAGAATATTGGCAAAGCAGATCGTTGATATGGTGACTGATGAATTGGCTGAATCTTTGAATATGGATGCTGATTAATGCCAAAATTCGGAAAAAGAAGCAAGGGCAATATGAAGGGAGTAGACGTAAAGCTTCAAAATGTATTCAATGAAGTAGTCAAAGAATTTGATTGCACCGTTACGGAAGGATTACGAAGCCAAGAACGCCAGAATGAATTAGTAGCACAGGGTAAAAGTAAGACCAAATTTGGGAAACACGTCTTAGGTAAGGCGATGGATGTATATCCGTATCCTGTAGATTTTAAAGACAGGGATAGATTCCATTACTTTGGTGGATATGTAAAGGGAATTGCAAAAAGTCAAGGTGTCAAAATAAGGTGGGGCGGAGATTGGGATGGAGATTTTGAAACCAAAGATAACATTTTCGATGATTTGTGTCATTTTGAAATTTTGGACTAGGGGTAGGGAATGAACATAAGGATACTGAATGAAGATCAAAGAAAGAGTGGTTGTATTTCCGGATATTCACTTCCCGAATCACGATGAAAAGGCTTTTAAATGCGCCTTAAATGTAATCAAAGCAGTAAAGCCAACTGCATTTCTTCTTATTGGAGATGCTATTGATGGAGAAAGCGTATCCCATTGGCAGTGGAGTAAAAAGAAACGTCCTCCACTTGAATATCAATTACCGGCTATTGATAAAGAAATTAAAGACGGTAATAAAGGACTTGATAGGATTGACAAGGTATTGGCTAAAGCTGGGTGTACAAAAAAGCAGTTCGCCCAAGGAAACCACGAAATATGGTTCGATCACTTTGTTGAAGAAAACCCCTACCTTGAAGATTACACTTCCAGAAGAGCCTTCAAGTTTGACGAAAGAGGATATGAATGGCATCCGTATGGTGAAGTCTTTAAAGTGTTCGGAAGCAAGTTATATGCTTACCACGGAGGACACTACATGGGAATTGCCCATGCAAGAACTCACGCCTTACAAATGGGATGCAACATCATCTACGGTCACACCCATGACTCACAAAAAGCCGTTATCACCCATATCTCTGGACCGCACATGGCATATTCAATGGGGTGCTTAACCGATATGACTAAAGATTACTTAAAAGGTCGCCCTACTAACTGGACTCATAACGTGGGATTGGTAGACATATTTGAGAATGGCAATTTTAATCTAATGGTCTTGGATATCAATGATGGTGTTACTACATATGGGGGAAAAGTAATCAGTGCCTAAGCGACTTCATGAAATAAAGAATTTTCATGTTGGAACGGTTACTACACCCGTAGATACCGATATCCCAGAAGATTCAGCTACTTATAGCCTAAATATAGATCCCATGGCTGAAGATGGTGTTCTTAAGGGAATCCCTTACGACCAAGCTAAAAATTTAGTATCTACTGGTAGTGACACTAGCCCGGCAAATGGAGGTGTTGCAAGCGGTTCTAGTGTAATAACATTAGATGACTCTTCTGGGTTTTCTGCATCTGGGTCTGTTATATTTACAGATTCGCTTGGTTATGTACAGTTTATAACTTATACTGGAAATAGCGGGGGTACTGAAAGATTAACTGGTTGTAGTGGTTGGGTTGGCGCAGGTACATTATTAAATGATGCAATTGTCTATGAAACTACTGTTTCTGAAACTACTGGCGCTCTTTATATAGCTAGTCAATCAGCAATGATAAATAATAATGGCACTCGTCATATTGTCTATTTTCAAGAGAGCGATAGTAAGATTAAAAAAATAGATGATTTCTATGCTAGTCCAGGTTCTCCTATACAGGCAAGTATATCCACGGCGGCTGAATCAGTAACCGGGACTCCTACAATGGTGAAGAACAACAAGGAAGTCCATATTGGAATGGGAAATGGTTCGGAAAATAAACCTCTTTGGTGTGGTTTTCACAGTCAAGGACAATTTGGAGAAGCTGCATCTACGCTTCTTGATGTTGAAGATGCTGAATTACATTCCCCAACGACTTTCCCGTCGTTTTGCAAGACCGTAGAATACGGAGATTATATCTACGGCATATCTTTTGACGGAAACTATCTCTACTATATTGATAAATCATCAAAGTACGTAGTTTATGTATCTAATTTAATTTTTACTAAGACTAAGGCTATGGCTTTAGACCATAATAACTTGTTAATGATAGTAGATGACAATAATACAATTCTTTGGATTGATATATCATCTACCGATCATTCAGTTACAAAGACATATGGCATAACCCAAGCTGGCACTGAAACCGCTCATGATTTTACAGATATTATAGAAACTGGAGCGTCAAGTACGTGGCATATATGGCTTGCTAAGTCGGGGGGACATACTTATCACGGAGCTGGGCAAGTAGCTGCTCCAACTACAACGACTGGAAGAGGGCTTTTACAAAATGCTACTGCTCCTACTGGAACTGCCGGTACATTAACTTTTACGGATAGGACACCTTTTCAAGGAATAAAATCTTCTCTTTGGGGTAGTTACAATCATCAAGTAGGACACTGGTACGATAGCAATACAACTAGCCAAGGAACTGCACCTAGCCATACTTATCCGGCAAATGCCGCTATTATTCCATACACAAAAGCATCGTTAATTAAAGGTAATGATACAAATTGGGTGGGGTGGATATGTGAATTTGCAGTTGAAGACCATCAAACCTATAGATTGGGTATAAATTGTTTAATAAATGCAACTACAAGTAGCGCAGTTCCTCATCAAGTTATAGATATAAATGGTCCTGTGCTTAATTTTGTAAAGAATGATTATGCCCCTGTATACAGTGGTACTTATGGCGATAATGATATTGATGAGACAAAGTGGTTTCCTGTTAGGCTTAAAACCGCATCGGCTAGTACGGATATTATTGGTAAATATGGAGATGATGCTGATTTAACAAACGCAACCTTACAAACTACGTGGGATAATATTACATCTATCTATAGTCACGATAGCGGACATATAACTGATGATAGAATTATAATAGCAGTAAATACTGCAAATAGCGGCGGGATAGCCAGTCACGATACAAAATTAATGCATTTAAAGTATATTGACCCAACTCCTACTGTAAGTGGGGGAGCTACAATGGCATCTAACCATTGGTTCTGTACGGGAGATACATCGGCATGGGCTCACAATACTGATGAGTCTGTTTATAGATTTGCATCAGGTGGGGCATCTGTTCCGACATTTGAGTACACAACAGATGCAGCTAAAGTTCAAGATGCTATAGTTACGTCAGATGATACTGGATTTACATATTCTTTATTCCTTAACTCGGGTTACGCTAATGGAAAAATAGCCATAATGACATCAACTGGTACGAGTAATTTTGGAGCTTGGACACGTAAATTAGCCGCCCCATTAGATGTTACGCTTACCCAAACAAATATGGAAAACAATAGTGGGTTTAGTGCATCAAAAGAATATTGGTATAAGGCTTCATTTATATATGACGGTTATCAAGAAGGTCCTTTAGGTATAGCTACTCAATTAATATCCCCATTGGCTAAAAATGTTGAAATAACAATGGACTTATATACAGAAACTTTGGGGACTAGGGTAACAGGGGTTGCATTATATAGGGCAGAAAGCGCAACTGACGGAACAACAGAGCCTACTGGATTCTATAGACTCGTAGATACTTATGATTTAAATGTTAGTTGGAAATATTCTACTGATACAACATGGGGAGCAACAAGAACAAAAACAGTTATAGATAATTATAATCTTGGTGCAAGTTATGAAGGAAGGACTGGTATATCAGAAGTTTTAGATCATAGTATACCTAATTATTCCCTATCTACTGATTTAAACAGTCATTTATTTGTTGCAAAATGTCATCACCAACTTATTAAAGACGCTAATAATTATCTCTTTAAATCTAAGCCTTATAAATATGATCAATTTAATTGGATAAACGACTTTCTAGTCTTACCTACAACACCTACTGCATTAAAATCTTTCAATGGAAGAGTATATGCTTTTGATGAAAACAATATGTATAGGATTGAGCCTAATAATCTATATATAGAAGACACATTAGAAGGGGTGGGTTGCGTATCTCAAGATTCAATATCGGTATCTGATTATGGAATGTGCTTTGCTGATAAAAATAATATTTATTTGAATAACGGAACTAACTCCAGTCCTATTTCTATTGCAATATCTAAAGGAGACTCAACTTATAGTTGGGAAAATGTCGATATAACATATAGTCCTAAAGTAATGTTTTATAATAAAATGAAAAGTTTCGTTATAGTATTTAAAACAACAAGCGGTGTTTATGCTACTTGGGCTTATAATGTTATTAAAAAAAGATGGGACTTATGGAGAAATTTTATGATCTATGGTGGTTCTCAAGATACAAATGAGCCCATTAGTTTAATCTTAGGGAAGGATGGAGAACTAATAGCTAGTTGTAATAGTAAAATGTGGACTTTAATGAATGACCCTACAAATGTTAAACCTTGGGATTGGCACAGTAAAAAATTAACATTAGGTCAAGATACTCAAATAAAAAGATTTAATAATTTCAATGTTACTGGTTCTCCAAGCGGTTCTCTAGGTCATGCGTCTACGGGTATTGCTGTTAAGATTGACGGAACATTAGGGACGGAAGCTGGGTCTTTGACTTCTTTTACGGTAGCTGCGGATGAACAAAGTGGAAAACATTTACAGTGGATTTTAAGTGGGCAAACAAGCACAGTAGATGCACTGGGAACTATTTATAGGCGCAAAATTGTCACTTCGGAACAGTAATGTATATATCACAAAAGAAACCATTTATATTAAACGATACGGATATTCCGACTTTAAACAGAATGTTTTCAAAATTGTATGATGATTTGAATGATATTATTAATGCCGTAAATAAAAAAATTACAGTCGATCAGACCAATAGGTATGAAGGACAACTAGGTGATATTAGAGTTGTACAAAATTCTGATAAAGAGTATGAACTGCAGGGGCGGACAAAAGACGGTTGGGCATCTGCAGAATTAACATTTAAGGATAAGTAAATAGGAGTAATGAAATGGATCCGATAACAATAGGTTTAATGGGTGCTGGGTTATTAAGTAAATATTTAAATAAACCGAAAGACATATATCACGATTTTGATTATGATGTAGGGGATGTCTCTTACGATCCCAGTTCAGGTCTTACTGGGTCTATAAAAGATTTAAGAGGGGCTTCAGGGACTGCTATGGGGGCTGGGCGTGAGTTTATGGGGGCTTACAGACAAATGCTTGATCCCGGGTCTAAGTATTATCAAAGGCAGTTTGGAGAACTCTCTAGACAATTCGGGGATATAGGAGCGCAAGGGGCAAGACAGACTAATCAAGCTCTAGCGTCAAGAGGAATTGGACAAGGAGGTATGGCTGGATTATTAGGACAGGCATCAAATAGGCAAGCAAGTGAAGGATTGAGAAAAGGATTCGTTGATGTACAGAATACTGGACTAGGATATGCTTCTCAATTTGGAGGTCTCGCAAATACGGCTTTTGGTCAAGGAATAGCTGGATATGGACAAGTTGGTGGATTACAGAGCGATATAGACGCTAGGATGCTTCAAACAAATTTGTTTAATACTGGTCAGCAAAATTTAGCTAATCAATATGCTAATAGCGGGCAGTTAGGGTTGAGAATAGGCAATGCTAATGCGACTGCAGCTTGGGGAGACAGTTTTAGTAATAGTTTATTTGATATGGCTGGTATGTCAATGCCTAATTACGGTATGAATAATCCCGTTTTATCTGGGCAAAATGTTTGGAATCTTCCCAATGTTAATTAACATTTATAAAGGATAGAATTATGGCTACACGTTGGACGGGATACACATCGGGAACTCAAAATCTTTTATCTTCAATAATAGAAAATAAAAAACTTGCCTTAGAAACTCAAGCTCAGGCAGATACTGCTAGTTATAGAAAGCAAGCTACTGAATTTGCAGAAGCTGAAAAAATAAGAGATGATAAATTCAGGTCAGATACCCTAACCTATAGGGCTGAAGAAAGAGAAAGAGCAGATGAAATAGCGAAAAAAAGGATAGAGAGAGATAAAAGTAGAGATTCGTCCACTGCTCAACATCGAACTGCTGTTCTATCTAGTATGATAACCACTGCAAAACAGAACAGTATGGCAAATTGGGGTGTAGATGTACTAGACGAAAAAGGGCAGCCGATATCTATGACAATAGTTGATCCAAATGACTCTAAAAAAAGAATCCCAAATCCAACCTTGGTAGCTAGAGGTGCGAACTTTAGTCCAGATGGAACTAGACTTATATCTACTCAAGAAGCAGTGTTGGATATAAAGGCTCAAAATGCCATAGAGCAAGCAATAGGGCTACAAACAGAGCAACTTAAATTGGCAAAAATCAATGAAGCAAAAATAGCACCTATTGATCCGCTATTATTTGACCCAGAAGAATCAGATTGGTGGGGGTTTGACGAAGAAGATGCTTTAACGAATTTAAGACCAAAAGTAGCATTATGGGGTAAGACTGTTGAATTAATGTCTGTATTACCAAAAGATAATGCTAAAAGAACTCATGTCTTATCATCAATTGAAAAATTACATAACGAATTGATTGGTAAAAAATATGCATCTGCCACTGGTGGTTTAGCATTAGAAAGCGGTAAGTACGGAAAAATTAGAAGTTCTTTAGCAAGTGAATTAGAGAGTTACATAAAGAAATTAGGTGGTGAAATAAATAAAACTAATGGTAAAAGTAGCGGTCTTATTGGTAAGGTAGGTGAAGAAACTTCATATGAAGGTGTCTCTTTTAAAGACGCTCCTCGTGCAGAACGTGGAAGAAGAGATATGCTAAAACGTAAATTAAGGGAGATTTCACAAAAAGAATCTGGCTCTCCTCTAACTGCTGAAGAAAGATCATATATTAGAGAAACGGGACAAATACCAGATAGATTGATTTCTGCATATAATAGCGGTGCTTATTAAAATAGCTTATAAACATGAATCCTTATGAAGTCCAGAGATATGTTTCTGTATATAATCAGAATCCGTATTATTTTGATGACGATTTTGTAGATGAAATAGAGAAAGCATCAAAGGAATTTGACATTCCTTTTCAGCGCAATATAGGCGTTGAAGAACAAAAACAAGATAACTTATTAAATCAGTTTGTTTCAGGCTTTAGTGAAGGTTTCACTACGCTTGGATGGGCTGATGATCCCACAAGTGAATCTGGTCAAATAGTTCACAGTATGGGACACTTATTGGGTTTTGCCCCTGCTCTTGCCGGTACTATTTTAAGTGGTGGTGCATTTGGAGCTGCTAGAGGCGCATTAGCCGTTGGTCAGGCAACTAAAGTTGGTAAAGCTCTGCAAACTGCAAGTTCCTTTATGGCTACTACATCCAAGGCTACTCAAGGTGTAAAATCAGTTCCGTTTCTTGTTGGAGATGCTTTAAATAAGCAACTCTATAAAGGTCTTGCAAAAGCCGGTGTCAGTGTTGATAAGTATGTCTTAGCTGGCAGTAAAACTGCAGATGTACTAATGAGCGCACAGCATCTTGGTGCTGCAACAGCTGTTAGCGGAATATGGGGCGGTAAGGATGAAGTAATGAACTCCTATGTTCATGGTGCCATAGCCGGTGGTGTTTTCGGTACCATAGGCAACTTCATGAATCTTGGTAAAATGGTAGGTCATCCAAACCCTAATGTCCGTAAAGGTGCTGAAGAATGGATATGGCAAAAGGTAGCACAAGGAGTTGCTGGTGGTGCATTCCAAGGTGGTATGGCAACTGCTCAGGGCGCACCTACGTCTGTTCAAATATACGAATACCTTTTAGGCGGATTCTTTGGCTACTCTCATCCCAATGCGAAGATTAAAGCCGCTAAGAAACATATGGGTGAATTTTACCGTAAAGACGGTGAGTTTGTGGGTAGGGAACGTGAAATGACCAGTGTGGATGAATTTGCTATACTCCCTGAGGAATCACAGATATATGTAAAAAATTACTTTAATAAACATATCGGTGAACGCTTTGAAACATATAATCCGCAAATGGAACTATTCCCCGATCTTAAAAAAGATGATCCTACTTATGCATCTGTGGTTGCTAAAGCTAGGGTTACTGAGGTTCTTAAAGAAAGAAGTCTGGAAAAAAGACGTAAAGAATTGAAGAATGAACGCAATGAAGAGCTTACAGAAGAAGATGAAACATTGGCTAAGATTAGGGCAATGGATGATGTAGATACATTTACTCAAAGTATGAGAGAAGGTGAAATTGTAGCTGAAGTTACGGATAAGACCAGGAATGAAGGTTTACGTATATCTAATGAAGCTGATGTTGTATATAATCAACTGAGTGAAAAAGAAATAGCCCGTATAAAAGAAGGCGATATAGATTTAATATTTGATATTATACGTGGTGATGGTGATATGGCAAGAGGTACTAAAGAAGTCCGTGATATTGCCAATATGGACAGACCTATAGATGAACAACTAGAAGTAGATGTTCCTCATCAAATCAAGGACCTTCTTACGGAGGTTGAACAACATATTGGTAAGAAAGAAACAAGTATAGAGGTATTAAGCAATATAGTAGATGTCTATAATAAAGCAAAAAAAGAGACCCTTACTTTTGAAAGTTTTATAGAAGATATACAATCAACTTATCCCGGTTATGTAGTATCTCCTAAAGCAAAGCAAGGTATACGTTCAGTATTTAATCGTATGCAAGTTGAAGAACTGCAACCCTATATACACTTTGACCGCTTAGGGAATAAACTTGATTACAGAACTACTCATGACCCTATGGGAAAGCGAGTAGCGGATAATAGACCTCCAGCATCAGATGAACTGCATTTTAAGGAAGAAGAGATTTCCGATGGATTCAATGTATTCCCACCCAATATCCGTGTTAATGAAATAAAGTCTACCAAATACGGTGATCGCATTTTTGATCTATATGATACCAGATATGATAAAGATTCAGATTCTTATGTAAATGTAATGAAGCCATCTGATTGGTGGAATCTTGCAGTCAATCTTGATGAAAGAAATCGTTATGCTAAAATCCCCAATAAAGACAAGGGTACAGAACGTGTATATCCATATCACCCTGAAGCTACTATAGTAAATCCAGAGAATAAGGGAGAGCGCATTGTAAACTCCGAGAAGTGGGATGAAGTAGTTAAAGAACTTCAGAAAGTAGACCCACAGGCAAGAAAATATATAACACAGGATTTCGATATATGGATGAAATCCCATTTTGGGAACTGGAAAAATGTTAATAGTGAGATGCGTACAAAAGCATGGGATATGTATCGCAAGACAGTAATGTCTAACTTTCTTTATGAGCCTCATGCACAATTTAAAAATGCTCCAGATAGAGTAAAGCGTGAAACACTACAGGCAAGTAAGGGTATCCCGTTAAGGGGAGAAGATTTCTTAGATATTGCACCAGATGGTACTATCGGTTTTGTTATTGTAGATGACGTTCCTAAAGGAAATCACAAAACTAATACCGTAGGAACTTTGCATCCAAAATTCTATACCACAACAGATGGTAAAACTAGGGACAAGGGGCAACCCTATGAGAGTATGATAGATGGTTGGATAACATTGCCTGAGAAACTCTTTTCACGTATAGTTAAGACTGAAGGTTTCCCTGAAAGCACATCAAGAATTAAACCAACTGTATGGGCTTGGGTAGATGGTAAGCTATTTGCTATTAAGGGTGGTCTACATCCATCCCATGCTGAATACGATAAGGCGACTGGTCAAACTAATGTAGGTATAGCAGCAATAAGCTCAACAAAGGTATTGCCTGATAATACTGAAATATACTGGGGTGAAGCAGGCAAAGATAAAAAGGGTAATGCTGAATATAGGTTTAAAGATAAAAAGGGCAATAAAGTAAAGACCAAAGATTTAAAGCCCGTTAAAATCAATATTAAAGATTTACGTATTGATTATGGTGTCAGGGAAGATGAACACGCATACGAATCACAAACTGTTAAAAAGCAGTTTCATGTACTTTTAAATGAGTTACAAGTATCAAAAGAAGGATATGAGTCTCTAATGAATGAAGTGTTTGCTCCCGCTATTGATGGAGTAAAGGAAGCTAATCAAGTTGTAAAAGCTTTAACCAAGAATCCTAAGTCTACTATCCCTGACAATTTCCATATCAAAGATATAGGTGATGCTGAGTTTGTTTCTATTGTAAATAATCCATACCATCCGCTTTTTAAACAACTACTTATGCATATGACCAAGGAAACAAAGTATAATGAATATATAGATTCCTTTGGTGAAGAAAATAGTTTAATAGACATAGCTGACTATACTACAAGACTACAGAGAATAGCTAAATACAGTGATTTTGATCCTGTATCAACTATGTGGGAACCTGAACTTTATCAGGCAATGGTATTAAGGTATCGTAAAATTAAATATATGTATCCAAAATGGAAATATTCTGCATCTTCATGGGGAGCTGGTGTTGATCCCATAACAACATTAAAACATGGACAAATAGGTGAGGGTACATTCAAGCTTGGTCATTCCATGCGTGATAAATTTAAAGCCAGATGGGGAGAGACTGAGACCGAACAAACATTGGGTGAATTATGGGATGTCTATCAAACAGCAATGAAAAGCAAAGATTATACTACTGCTATGTCCCTAGAAGAGATGCTTGATATTGCTGTAATGAGAGTCCCATCATCTGCAGTAAGCGGTACAAGAATGCTCAGATTTGACGGATTTGTAGAAAACTCCAGCAAAAAGCCAGACCACGGTACATATTTGAATCCCAAAGACCATTTCTATTTAGACGGTATGGACGTTGATGGCGATAAAGTATTTATGTATCAAGGTCTTCCTAAAGCATTTCGTTACCAGATACGTAAAAATGAGAATGAGCAGTCTATGAAAATAGACGGCAAGGATGCTACATATGCTAATAAATCAAAAGAGTTGGACGGTTTATTCGGTACGGGAGAGACACCAGCCCTTATTAATAGTAAAGTAAGTCAGTATCTTCCATCGTCTTTAAGAAAAGCCGGTATATCATCGTATAGTGGAAAGCGAGGTATGGGGACAGTGGTCAATGCTAAAACTATGCTGAATTATATGACTGCTGATATTATTAAAAATAGAGGCGGTAAAGTACAATTAGACTTAATGAAAAAGGGTAAGAAGTATGGTACAGTTACCCTTGAGACTTCTGAAAAGAAACTTGATGAAGTTAGAGGCTATAGAAGGCTTTCTGTAGAAGCATCAAGTAGAACGGCAGATAGTTCTAATTATTGGGAAATGATGATTCCTTTAGATATGAGAGAAGTCCTATTGAAAAGCGCTTTTAATAAGATTGTAGCCAGGGACAATAAGGGAAAGGTCATTGATTTTAAATATAAAGATATAGTTGACACAGATTATGGCAACTTATATGAAGTCAATAACAAGTTATTCGGCTTTAACTATAAAACAAATAGACAGTGGAATATAGAAGAAGTTCAAAAAGCTATGGAGGGCGCCACTTCTACCGAAGATAGAATGAACTCCTTGTTGTGGCTTTCAGATAGAATGTCTGCTAATGCTATTAATCTTAAGTATGCAAAGGGTAATAAAGAGTGGAGAAAACTTGTTAATACACTTAATGATACTTGGAAAGGGGACAAGAGTGTAAGGGATTTCCTTGTAAGAAAGAAGTTTATGGTTCGCCCTACATATCTTGAAACAGATGTGGTTGAATTACAAAAGAGAATAGATAGGGAGTTTTCAAATCATACTGATTTAAACGATATAAATATTGAAGGTTTAAAATCAATGGGATTGGCGAATAACCCTAACCTTGATCCACGTTGGCAGAAAGTATTCGATTCTGCGTGGGCAGATAAAGTTGTTAGCCCTATGGAGCCATTAAAGGAATCTAAACTCATTCTGAATGATGCAATGGACGTTTATAGTGCCATAGTTGTATCCAAACGTGGAGAAAAACTGTTTAATGCTATTGTTAAAGCTGGTAGATCAGAAAAAGATGCTTACGATTTCTTAGGTCTATTAGCTGAAGAGGCGGTACTTACTAAAACAAACTGGCGTAATGCCAGGCAAGGGAATAAGAATAAGTTTTTACCTGCAAAATATGCTCTTGATGATGTTGAAAGGTCAATGAAAAAGGTAAGACGTGCCATTAATGATAGAGCAAAAGAATTAGGTATAGAAACAGACCTAGCTCTTGATTACTATCATACCTATATGACAAGCACCTTATATCCACAACCGTTCTCAAGTCAAAAGTCTAAAAAGATTATAACTGATTGGTTAAGCGAACAGGAAGCCAGAGAGAATCCCAACAAGGAGATGGTGGAATACTATAAGGGAGCCCTTGATAATTGGAGCAAGTTCTATAATAAAACAAGTTTAAATCGTTTTCCGTTTGAGACCAGGGAAGTCCCTGAACGTATTAAAAAGGATTTTATACAGGGTTTTGCTAAAATGTGGAATGTAGTCCGCAGAGATAAGCCACTTGTTGATACAATGAAAAAAGATGCAGAAGCATTGATTCCTGAAAAAGTGGAAATTGGGGATGCGGTTACTAGGTCACAAAAGGAAACAGAATCCAAGATTGTTCTGGAGCGTTTCTTTGACAATGTCTTTAAGGGTAAGAAGATGGAAGACATTCCAAAAGATAAGATACCTGAAGATATACCCCGTATAATGGATATGCTTGTTGAAGACTTAAAAGCTATGCCACCTGAGTATCCTACAAGGATAGAAGAAATGTATGCCATGTACAGTCTTGAAGGTAGCGGAATTAGTAAAAAGATATCAGATGCCACATGGAAAGACTTGAGGCAGTTTCAGAAATATTTAAGAACCACAAGGATAGCATCTGCAAAAGTTCCACGAGTTAAGAAAGCATATTATCTTATGTTTCCTGAGCGCCTAGGCGAGAAGCAGCTTTCTTATGATATGACACAAGTTTATAAATATGATGTTCCCTATAACTATGCAAAAGAAAAAGTAGGTTTTGTAAATATACGTGTTCCGTTCAGTACGTTTCAGTATTTGAGTGAATCTTTTAATCAGATTTATCAGTTTGAGAATGCTTATAAAGAAGCAGAACAAGAAGAGATTCAAAGAGCATACCCTTGGAGAGATCAGATACTTGGGCTTGATAATGGTACCACAGAGTTTGCGCAATTACATAGGGCAGCTACTTCAAGAAAGTTGTCGGAAGGCAAAGAAGTTTCAGGAGCCCCAGAATCCAAAACAAAACGTCAAGAATATTATAAAAAGTTATGGGAAGAATACAAACCTATATATAATGAGCTAAAGAATAAAACGTATAGGATTACTGAAGGTGGTAAATCTAAAGAAAAGTCTGGTGAAGAAGTCATGCAATGGATTGTTGATAAACATGAAAAGACTTTTGATAGAATATATAAAAAATGGGTAACAAGCGGAATTGACTGGAGCATTATAGATGATGCTAAAAAAAGAGACTATGACGGTATAAAAGATCATCTGGTGCGTTTTAATGCTTATGGTAGAATGGATGTAGACAGAATACAGAGAATGGTATTGGATGCAGCAGCCTTTGGTAAAAAGAAACAATTTGAATCTTTAGTAAACCAAACATCTCTTTCTGTTGATCTTTTAAACAGAATGCAGTATGAAATAATCCTAGAAGAACAAGTTGCTAAAAAGAAACTTAAACCAGATTCTATGGATGCTAAGCGTTATCGTGAAAGTTTAAGAGCGCAGAAAGACCCGAAAGGTGATGACCAAGCATCTGCTTATAAATCAATTGGTAAGGTACAGAACTATTGGCCTCAGATGATGCATATGGCTACAAGAAAAAGCCGTAGGGAAGTCAGGGAATTTGTAAATGAACAGATAGGTCTTCTGAGATCGGAGGCTGGTAAGTATGCGGACGATATTTTAAATGTGTCTAAGCTAGACCTATCCAAGGGTGACTATAAAATAAAAAAGAAATGGATGACCAGTAAAAGCACTGATGATAATGTTGAATTTTTACTTAAAGGTGAAATTTCTAAAGATGAGTTTATAGAAAGATTTGTAGCTAAACAGGAAGTAGACTTTGAAAATTTCTTAGGAGGTCGTGTATCAGAAGATGGCGGTGCAAGTAAAACGGCTACTGAATGGCTACTTGCAAATAAAACCGATTCTAGAATATTTGAAAATATAGGTTTTAATGAACGTCCCGGTACTGGTAAAGCAAGGGGTGAGAATCCTATGCCTGGGTTCAGTCTAGACTTTGATGTAGTAGATGCTTATTCTAGCCAATGGGTATCATCCTTTCATAAAAATCTCACAGCTTTAGTTTCCCATAAGGCTATAGACAGATTCAAGAGAAAGAACAAGATTCTGAAAGAAGATGATATGAAAGATTGGGAAAACTTTATGAAGATGTATGCTCGGGATGTTATGGGTTATGCTTCTGTTTTCTCATCTGATTTAATAGGTTTAAATAAAGACCAAATTAAACGATATAGAACTAGGGTAAAGGATTTTGAGAAAAAGCCAGATAATTTAATAACCCCTGAAGACATGAAGGATCACAAAGAACTCAAGGAAATATTACGAAGGGATGATCGTTTAAAGAAAGTTAAGAAAACTGCTTATTATAAATTGAGTGATGAGAATATTGCTAAGAAATTAGAATGGGTTGCTTTTAAACTTGGAGGTAAGGCAAATCCAAAACTTCCTTTTGTTGAAGACCTACCCAAGGGTGAACAAGCAAGAAAGTTGGCTTTAATGAATGTGGCTAAAAAAATAGGTGCATTTGAAGCTAAATGGTCTCTTATATCACTTCTGTCTCATCCAAAAACAGCTATGGGTAATATGCTGGGCGGTAGTGTGAATACTATATCTCGTAACGGCATTAGGCATTTTGCGAACACAAAAGATAAGCCTTTCCTGTATAACATATTTAAGGGCGGTAAGCTAAGAGATGGTACAAAAATAACACCCGACAATGTTAATGTATGGTTAAATAGGTTTGCTGAAGAATCAGGTGCTTTGGAATCATTTATTGTATCCGAAGCTCAGTTAGAGCGTGGTTTTCGTGGAACCAAAATGAAGGGCTTTTTAAAGGAATTTGTAGATGATCTAAAGAAAGACTACAATATGCCGGATCAGTCTGTATATGACTTGGCTAAAAAACACGGTTTAAATAAAGCAATGGTTGATGGCGGTGCGTGGTTCATGCGTAAATCAGAACGTATGCTGAGAAGAGATGCATTCCTGTCTCACTATTTGAATAACTATGAGATACTTTCAGATGTAATACCAAATTTAAAATTTGATAATCCTTATCTGTTAAGAATGGCGACTGAAGGTGTTAAAGCCACACAGTTCTTATACCATGCGAGTGCAAGACCAGCATTTTCTAGAACATCTACGGGAAAGATGCTTACCCGTTTTATGCCTTTTGCTTGGAATTCAATACGTTTTAGACGACTAGCTTACCAAAGAGCCAATATTTACGGGTTTGACATGAATACGGTTCCCGGTAAAAGATTTCAGAGAATACTAATGCTAGATGCTTTTGCCTTTGCTCTGGCTAATATATTTGTATCATCTATATTTGATTCAGCATTACCACCGCCTATGTCTTATATGCAAGATACGGCAGATTGGTTATTTGGTGATGAGAAACGAAGAGAGCGTGCTTTCTTTAACCAATGGCCTCATCCCGCATTAGCACCTTTGTCTACTGTTACCGGTCCTTCGCTAAGATTCTTTCTTGGACCGACTAAGGCTATTATCAATAATGATTGGGAGCCATTTTTAAATTATCAATTATGGACTTGGGCTCCTTTTGGTCGTATGGCTAGAAGTATTAATAGAATTGTAGATGTGCCTGAAATGTGGCTTGAAGAAACAACTGGTCTCCCTGTCCATAGACTTGCACAGAAGATGAAAAAGGCACGTAAAAAGAAAGAAGAAGAACAGGAGCTTAAAAATGCCGCCTAAATTTAACGGATTTACTGTAGAAGAGCCATCATCAACGAGAGTTGATATGCCTATACCTATAGTTGATAACCCACGTAGACATGGATTAATATCAGAATATAACCCTAACCTTATTGATAAGATTGGTAACCTTGTTCCAGATACAGGTGTAGGTGGTGTATTAAAGGGCTTATATAGTGGTACAGACAGAAACCTATTTGGTATATTACCATCGGGTAATTATGAAACTGTATCTCCCGAATCTGATTTAGGTGAAGCTATATCTGTAATAGCTGATCCACTTACCCTTGCACGAGGTTATAGAAATTTAAATAAGGCTACTGCACCAATGAGAGCCAAAATGATTAGTCAATTGCCCACAGAAAGAATACATAGTAAAAATTACAACTTACTAAATAAGCAATTTGATAAACTTGATATACCTATAGACTATGTACATCAAAAGCCTTTACAGAGGACGGCTGGTAGTTATACAGCAGATGCACCTTGGGACAATGTTTCAGAAAATATAAAAATGTATATCCCTAATAATTGGTTTAAAATGAAGCTTTACAAAAAAGGTGCTTTTGATACATTAATGCATGAAAAAGTTCATGCCCTACAAGAACATAAAGGGACTGTTAATAAGATTTTTGACCCAGAAACATTTGGGTTTTCCCGTGGTAAACAATGGTTTGACAAGAGGAAAACTTTAATGGATTTTGAAAATTTACCAAATATGGGTAAGGCTATAAATAAACATCAATGGAGAGCTGAAATAGACAAATTAGGTTTTAAATGGAGAGCCAATAGGGCTTTATCGGATGAATTTCATCCAAATTCTTGGGCTTTCATGAAAAAAAGTAGATTAAAACAGAAAATAGGCGCTCATCATAGCTATGTAAGTAAACCGCTAGAAGTTGAAGCGAGGGTGGGGTCAGTTTGGGGATCAGGTAAGTTAAATAACAATAGACAATTGCGAGATTTACAAAACGCTGGGTATTCAAATAAACAAATTGAAGGACTGTTGTGGAATTTTGATAAATCTATGAAAAGAATTGATACACAAGATGTGTATGATAAGTTATTTAATTCAAGAAAGTCTTTATTACAGCAATACAATATAAAATAGTATCACCCCAGCAGTAACATATTAGACTTTTTTCTTTACTTTATTATACTTTTCATTATATCTTCTCCTGTAAGGAAGTTGTCTGACGGTCGTTCGGGACGACGAGGTCGGGAGTTCGAATCTCCCCACCCCGACTGACAGTAAACATAGAGTTCAGTAACTAATCCAAATATCAAGACAGCAATATGACAGTAAATAATGTTGAAAAAGAATCTGTATAAAGGTAGAAACGGATACATCTATTATCGCAAAACAATAAAAGGTAGACCAATACAATTGCCCGCACATACCATATCAGAAAGTATAGCCAATAAGTTACATTCAGCTTTAGAATATCAAGCTTTAAACGAGTTTTATAATCCAGTTAAGGAGACAAGACTTATTCCTTTCAGGCACTTAGTTATTGAATATCTGGCACATAAACATTTATGGACTGATGATAGCCGTGATATGACCACTAGGGCTTTATATAAGTTTATTAATGATGGTGTCCCCGAGAATCCCAATAGTGCTGCTATAGTACGAGGTAGAGTCAATACTTGTATAAAATGGGGCAAAGATAGAAACATAAGAACAGACCAACAGCCCTTTACAAGTCTTTTGCAAGGCGTACCGAGGACACGTGTCTTTGATGATGCTGAAATGTATTTAATATTAAATCGTATTGAAGATGAAGATTTCAGGTTATTTGTTAATTTTGCTTATTATACGGGAGCAAGGAGGGGGGAGCTGGTAGGTTTAAAGGCTTATAATTTCAAACCCTTATATTTTGAAACTCATGGCAAGACAGGAAAACGGCTTATTCGTTTAAATAAACAGGCAAGAGAAATACTGTCTAAGAAAGTAGGGATGTGGGAGTATAAGGAAAATTATATAACTCATCATTTTAAAAAGAATTTACGCAATTTGGAAATAACAGGAGGTCGCTTCCACGATTTACGTAGAACCTTTGGTTATAACTTAATTACAAAGAAGAATATGCCCATTTTTAAAGTCAGTAAATTATTAGGACATACATCCGTAGTTACTACCGAAAAACATTACGCCCCCTTACTTGCTACGGATATAGAAGACTTTACTCTTTAAAGTTTGGTCTAAAAGTAATTCTCCTTTTAGCGTTATCTACTGATTTTTTCAGCTTTTCCAATTCATTAAACATTTTAATAATTATCCAAGCTTCCTGATACTTTTCTTCTTTTAATGCTTTTGCATTCTTTTTCCATTCATAATACCACTTCATATCACTATTCCTTATTTTGGAGCGATATATGGGGTACTCTCAGCCCAATATTCGCCTTTTACGGTACCTTTATTTACTTTTCCATGGGTAAGGTTGCCTAAAGTTCTTTTGGCTTTCTCGAGCGAATTTCTCTCTGAAGCGTATACCCATAGTTTTTTATTCAAACCCCATAAAACAAGTTTGAAATCTTTTCTTTGTCTCATTTTTTTATGAATATGGGGGTCATCTGTTTGAAACCGATATACTTTATCACTACGTATAAATGGGCATTCTCGCCACATGGTTGTTTTATACATTTTTACACTCCTCACAGATTACCCTGTGGCATCTTATTCTGTTAAATGTATCCTTAGAAAGGTATTCACATTGTTTCTGTTTTCTTCGGTCTAGGTAGTATGCCCAATACCGGTTGCACTCAATACAGAGATAAGGCGGATATTCGGTGGGATTTTTACCACGCCAACTATCTAACGCCTTATCTTCTGCTATTATTTTAAGGTTTACCCATTCATCTGCATCTTTGCCAAAATAGTATTTAAGATCAGCTATTCTAGCCCGTCGTTTATCACGATATTCCCGTTGTTCTTGTTTGGAAGCCATTCGTCATCTCCATCTTGGCTTCCTTTGCCCTACCTATGTCTTAAGTTTTTTATATCCTTCTACAAGGGTTACGGTTATTAGCATTATTCCAAATATTGTAATAACCCATATACCTGCAGCTACTCCTAGTACCAGTAGATTTGCTATCCATTCTGCTATATTCATAATCACCATTAGCTTCCCAGTATTTTATTAATCTTGTCAATAATCTCATCCACTATGGGGGATAGATTTTCTGATTGACCACCATAGAATTGTATATCTGTGCTTTTTGATTTGATATCTATTAAAGCAAGTTTTAAATGCTTCACTTCCTTTTCTAAATCAAATATATCTTTTGATAATCGAGACATCTCACTTTTATAGTGAGATTCAGGAACTGCTGATTCCATTATTCAACTTCATCAATAATATGATGTAGTAAATCGTTCTGTATATCAATTTTAGTTTCTGTTCTATGCATTCTCCAGAGTATGCTTAGTATTAATGCTAACATCATTACCATTGTAAATTCCCAATATGGGAAATACTCTGAGCTAAATAAAACTTCCCAGTAATATCTCATTTCTTACTCCTCCTTTTATACTTCCTTTTTTTCTTTTTAGGTTTACCAATTACAAAATCAGTTACATTTTGCATTGCTTTTAAGAACTTTTTCATTTTTCATTCTCCTTTGGTTATCTGTTATAGATTTCTTCAAAATCAGCAGATGTAAACTCATCACTACGAATTTCATATTTCATAAAACTCAATGCCTGTATCGTATCGTTATAAGTTGCCCATATATCAGCAAAACGATCTATAACATTTCTTTCAAAGCATTGATTTATCCTGTAATAATACACAATACGATTTTTTAGATTTATCATTTCTGTAAATAGTCGGTCGTTCATTTTTCATTTTCCTTTTTGAAAACTTAGCAGATACTCACATAGACAGATTATAAATATCCAAACTGTTAATATTATATAGCTACTCATTGTAATGTTTTAGTGTAGTCCACCAATCAAATACAAGGTCTGAGGCAGTTAATGAATCAAGTTGCCAGTCATTCATTACAGATGCTACTGCTTTAGTAATGGATATTTGCTTATTTTTACATACTTGCTCAAGATTCAGTAATATTTCATTTTTGATAAATTCACTCACCATAAGCCTCATCACATACTTTTTCATAAAACCATTCTGGATTATTATCTTGTAACTGAATGCATTCTTCTTCTGTTAATTCACGTGGGATGAGTAGGTTGTAAAATGCTTTACATATGTATGCATCGCAAAAATCTGGTGAATCTTTTAAGTCAATACCTTCAATCTCAATATCGTAAATTTCACTTATGTCAAAATTGACTTGCGGGTTACTTGTATTTTCTTTCATTATATCTGTTAATACTTCTTTAATGTGTTCCATTAGTTTGCTGGTATGTTTTGTTATGTCCGTTTTTACAAGGACGACACGCAACTCTTGTTTTTCCGTATGTCGGAAGATGTTTATATCTTAACACTGTACCAGTACATGATATTTCCCATACAGATTCACAATTCTCGCAATAATACAATGCGTATGTTTTGAGATTCGCCTGTCCTTTTTTAGCTTTTGGCTGTGTACTCAAATACCAAGTGTCCATATTATCTATATCGTATAGTTCTTCCATATATTCCTTTACATTTCAGGTGGGAAGGTCGGACATATAGGCACCCCTGACAGAGCCTACATATCCTAGTGTTCCCACCTTCGATGATTGCAATTTTTGAGACTTCAGTGCCAACCTTTTCATCTGCCATTACCTTTTTACTTTTTCCTTCCTCTCCACGAGTGGATCATTGGTTAGATAAAGTGCTTGGCAACCATTGCCTATGAGAAGTCTCAATTCTTTAATCACAGTTTTCATTTAGACAATCTGCGTTATTTAAAACATCGGTTTCAGTTACAGAAGACTTATTAACAGCTCTTTCCATATCTTCAATAGCTTTTGAACCATCTCTTATAGCATTATTTATTACAAGGAGTTGGTTACTTTCAGGATTTGTCTTATACAAAGATTCTGCCTGTTCTTTTAAATCATCAAGTGAATAGTACATTCCTATCATATATTCTGTCCTTACAATCTCTTTAGTCTTTATTTCTATCATCCTTTTATCCTTTTCATTAAATCTAAAAATGTATCAAAAGGCATTAGGGCATACGTGTCTCCACGGTCTTCCCTGAATGCTACTATATCTGTATGCTCACATTTCAAAAACTTGGCAATAGACTTTCTACGTTTAGCCTGGACTGTATACTCCTCTATCTTACAATCAACTTCTTCATGTTCGCCCATGGCTCTACCATTGGATCCCCATGCACGTTGAGCCTGTAACCCCCACTCCTTAGCGAGGGTTACTAATTCATTTTCGAAACGATTACCTTTTTGTTTACTTGGACTACTCATAATTTTCCCAAATAAGGTTATTTGTTTTAATGGCTTTTATAATAAAATCTTCATCTTCTATGAAGTCTTTATCGTTTTCATACTCACAAAAAGAATCGTCAATGGAGTGAAATACGCCCCAGCTACCATCTTCGTAGTATTTTATATCCTTACTTGATTTTGCACCACCATTAAGCCTAATCCAAAAATCGGATGACTCAACAATCGCACATTCTTTCAAATGGTCTAATGTTTTAACTATGGTAGCCATCTATTCCACCTGTGTAATGTGAAGCTGAGTTCCATTGGTCCAATGCCTAAACCGAGATTTAAATGTTCTCCGTTCATGCTATGAAACCCCACAAACATATTCAGCAGAGTAAGGAATACTAAGCGCATCCCTACTCCTTCTTCACCGTTTTGAAATTGCATTCTTATTATATACTTCAAGAATAGTCTCCTACTGTTGGTACTAGCTTTTGTTTAAACAACATATGCTTTTTGTCAAATTCGAACATCATCTTCAGCTTACCGCCATCTCTGTTCTTTTCAGAATAGATCATCCTATCTGAATGGTTCTCATCACCATTAATGGTAAGAACTTTATCAGCTTTCTGAACAACGGTGCTTGTGCCTTTAGCAGAGTGAAGGTTCACAATACCATTCTTAGCAGCCTCTTTATTTACATGATGAACCGCCAAGACTATACAGTCTTGATTCGTTGCAATGTCTTTTAGTTTTATAATGATTTGATTCATTCTGTCAAACTCGTTATGGACATTTTTAACGTGCATTTCATCTGTAGTATCAACAACTACAATATGAGGACTTTGGTATGCTACTGTTTCTTGAAGCTTATCAATATCAGGAGACATATGACCAAAGTTGATATGGTCAAACATTGAATAAAGATTATCCACATTGTCTAATTCTGCATGATATTTCATTACTTCATCGTGCGTATAGCCTTGAACTATTTGACAAAACCTTTTATAGGTCATATGCCAGTTGTTCTCTAATGACAAATACATTATCTTATGATTTCTAAGCATTGCACAGAGATTGGATACATATGTGGATTTACCCATTCCGGTATCTCCCAATATGATAACCAATTCACCGGGCAGTACCCAGAAATTGTAATTAATGTTATATATATCTTTGAAATTGAATGCCTTTTCAGATATGCCTTTCTTCACAAATACAACAAACTTTTCAGCAAGAGTTTCAGCGCTTTCTAAAGCCATTGAATAGTCTTTACGTTTAAAGTAAATACATTTAGGATCACAGTGTTTTGACATTATTGCATCATCACACCAGTAATTGTATCCTTTTTCAAATTCACTTTTAGTTGTTGATATTGCTTCCTGTTCATTTCCAGACCATTGTGCCAATGTTCGAAGTACAACTTCTTGTGGAAGACCATTTCTTCTCATCCAAGCTGCGAGTCTCATCATTGAGTCATTTCTTTCTCCAGGAACAGGAGGTTTAGAGAGAACTGTTTGCATACAAGTAACTACTGTAGTAGGGTCAATGTCAAAAGCTGACCTTTTAATAGTAGCCGATTGAATCAGTTTATCGGATTTCAATTTCAGGTATTGTTTTAAGTATGGAGTTACATTCTTAAAATCGTATTTAGTAAAATCTATATCTGCGGGAATAGTAGATGCATATTTCTGAATCTCTTCAAAAGTCATCTTATTAAGTTCTTTTATTGTAAGCGGAATCTTAAATAAACCACTTTTTTTATTGTAGCTGAATGATGCTCTTATGAGTCTTGACCCATCGTATATAATATCACAATCGGGGAAAACATCTTGGAGTGTACTTTTTACAGAGAAGGGTAGAGTTATTGATGGAGTAAATCCAAACAAGTTCGGTAGAATAACATGAAATCCTGTACCACTAAACCATACTTGAATGTGCTCATCTTTAATACCTAAATCATCTTTCAATTCAGTATTAACAAAGAACCTTACAAAAGATAAAAAATCTTCATCAGATAAATTTTTCTTATCTAAATCCAGTATTATCTTTTCTATGTAGAAAGACCCTCTAAAGTTGCTAATAGAGTTTTTACCATTTAGGTGTCTTTTTATATCATCGTCAAATGTATACCAACTATGGTACAATTCATGCTGATCTTCTGAATTACCAATAAGATTAGGCAGATTTGAAACTTTATCTGCCCAACCCCTGTTAGTAATATGACCAGATGCTATTTCTACGTAGCGTTCTGTACTTCCCAAGTTTTCTCCTTTCCTCCTATATTCAATTCCTTTAAGGTGACACCAGAATTATTTAACATATATGTTTTTTCATTCTTAATGCCCCTGAACTTTCTCATTAAAGTATCGGGATTGAACATTTTACCATAAGTTTCACGAATCCATTGAGCAACATCTATCTGTATGTGGTGAGAACCAATAATGCTTTTATTGGGTATCTGAGAAAGCCATTCAACTATAAGGTCTTCACTATTCAGTGCTTTCCTTGGAGCGCTTTTAGAGACACCGACTTCATTAAATGGAAAAGCCATTATAAGTCAGGTGTACTGTCAGCTGATGGTTTACTTGCCCACATATTAGACAGTTTTTGAGTCGGACTAGCATTGTACTTCTTGGGCTTGTCTTTAAAAGACCGCCATTTATCTAGTAATACTTTTTTGCCTTCTTCTTCATTAGCAAACCAGAACCAAGTAGCTCTTTTAGGATTACCATTTTGGTTGGTGTCTGTAGTCTCATACTGCAAGATATAAACACTTCTACCAATACAGTCACTAATGCATTCATCACTTAAACCACTCTTATCGTCATTCATTGGAGATTTGCTTTCTATCCCAATCTTTTCCAATAAGTGTCTGATCTTCCATGATCCACCTCTTACAGGAGGTTCAGACTTACCTGAACCCCAATCACTGCTGACACCCTTATCTTTAGCGTGATTGCCATTCATGTAGAATGATGTGGGGTATTTAGAGTTAGGGTGATCGGGCGTATCACCTTTAACAAATATTGATATATCATAATCATATTTATTCTCAACATTTGCTACTTCAGTAATTAGTAATCTGTCTATATACACACCTTTTGGCCAATCTGATGCTCCATTAGGTACTGCACTTCCATTTTTAGATACAGTAAAACTCATTTGCTCTCCAGTTTGTTATTTAATTTAGTTTCTAAGGTTTCCAGCTCATGTGTTGTCATTTCACTTGCCATAAACTTATTTAACTCATTTCTTTTATCATCAGATACATCAACTGTATCCACTAACTTTTGAACAGAGTTAATTTTTGTTTTTGTTGGTTTCTTATTAAGACGAACTGCTTCACTAACATCGTTAATCACAATTTGAGCGTGATTTTCTGATATATCCCAACCGTCATCTTTGATTTCTTGGATACGTTTCTTATCAGCTGATGGACAATCCGTATTTCTTCTTAATTCATCCAGTTTACGTGTTTGTTTACCAGTTGCATTACCAATCTTTAACTCATGTCCTGTGAAATGCGTCTCTTTGGTATAATCAAGACCTTTAATATCTTCACCAAACCACAATTCTATACCAAATCCAGTAACGGCAGATACTGCTTTGGCTAAACATCTGCGTATTGAATTTTCTACTTGTGCAGAATCGGGGTCTACAACTGCTTGGTTTCGATTATCACGAATAGCTAATTCCATAGTACCTACGTGTTCATCGTTATTTGCATCTGTAATCCAAACATCTACTTTTACCATAGCCGTTTGGTTAGGTAAAACCATGTAAGGCAGCGTAAGTGTATTGCCACCTATAATTACATCATACTCCCTTGCTTTATATCTAGCATAAGGAAAGTTCCTTTTTACTTTATCCCAGGCTACTGCCCAAGACAAGTAATCAAACTTTCCTTTCTTCTCTACGAATTGCTTATACTCTTCGAGCCTAAGTACATCGTAGATATTCATTGATTCCATTTCATTCATACTTCTTTTTCCTTTTCCAGTTTATGAATTTTGTATTCAGCATCGTCTAATCTTTTTAATATTTCATGTAGGAAAATGCCAAAATAACTTCCATGAAAAGCCTTTAATACATAACCGTATTTAGGTTCATGGCAATCATCAACTTCTTTCGACGCATAGTATGCATCTGCTTCTTTCCAGTTATTTCTTTCTTCCATTTCTGCGTACATTGCTTTTACTTTTCCCATTAAATCTCCTAGGAGCAAGGGGGACTGAAACAAAGGAGGAATCCGTAATGTAATAAAATTCCAGCCCCCCATTTAAAATTATGCTTTTGCTATATCTAAGAATGCGTCCACCCATTGACGATTCATATTCATGTCGCTCTTCTTATGCCAGTAATGATCTGTACCCGCATTAAATAATGACCACATTGAGTCATCTTTTCTGCTAAGATAGTTATCCATTATCTTTCCAAAGTTATTTGGAGTCAACTTCTTGGGTGGCAACAGCTTTCTTAACTCAGATAAACTATGTTTTGTTACACCCATGTCGTAAATGGGCTCAATAGCAGTAACAAACTCTTTAAATCTGTCTATATTATCACCATTGGGGTCTGTATAAACATCAATCTGGTTATCGAGTTCATTCAAGTTATTATCCAAGTTCGAATCGTGCTTAAACTTGTAAAATGGAAAGAAACGATTTGTTGTCATACCATTTGTACAAATTTCTACAATAGCCATAAGCTGCATCCTAAATGAAATGCTTCTATCATAACTATTACTGAACATAGCACCGACGCGAATTGTACCGAGACTTCCTGATTCTTGAATCATATCAGACATATAAACAAGAGTGAATTGTTTACCGTTAAAATGCTCTTTTACAATTGTGTAACCTTGGCGATTTGAAAACCTATCACCGATTTCACGTACACGTTCATTGGGTAATAAACTGTATTCAGTTGAGTAGGCTACGTTCTTAATTGGTGACCAAATACCGTCTTGTTGGATTTCCGGTCTTGCTAAACCGGTGGCTATATCTTCATTTGTCAAAACAGGAACTGTTCTAACAGGTAAATAAGGGTCTATGTGTATCACAATATCTCCTTTATGAATGTTTGTAATGTTTTTATTCTATGTTTATGTGCTGGGTGTGGCTCTTTTAAAGCTTTTGCCAATCGTCTATTTCTGTCATCTTTCCAAGCATCAAGTAACTTGTCTGCAATATAACTACTAAGCTCAAATTCTTCAGTCAATGCAGTATGCAAAGCGGAATCATCCATTTCATTAGTATTATTTAAGTCATATAAATATGCAAAAGCATATTCAGACAAATTATCAATGAGTATATCTGTTTCATTCGTTGACATCAAATAATTGCTCCTGATTCTTATCGGATTGTATTTGTGCTTGTTCAATTATTTTATCAAGCTTCTGTGTTGATAAAATTGCTTTTTGTATTATATCTTGTTTGATTAAACTTTGGAATTGAGGATAATCTTTTGTGATTGTTTCGACAATCTCATCTATGTGAGTAAACATTGCTGTCCAATTATTTCTTAATTCATCTATGAGTAACAATATCTGGATCGTCCTGTGTGTATTTTTGAAGAATTTTCGAGTCTATACTTTCATCGGCATTATACCAATCTGCTATATCTAGTTGTTTGCCTTTATGTATACCGGTACAGGTAATAACTATCTCATAAGGGAAATAAATACCTTCACGTTCATCTTCGTATTCAGGTACTTCTCTTATAACTGTTGGTGATTGACAATAGGGGCATTTTGTGGAGTCTAATTTCATAGGTTTGATTACTTTCAGATTCTTAAAGAGTAGGCTTCTGGCGTCAGTATGCGGAAGGGGTAAGGAAGCGTGTGTAATTGCCAAAAGCCTATCTCAGTAAAGTTATAGAGTTATCATTCTATTATACGCATAACTGTACAGTTCTATTTGAGTTCGTATTTTGATGTCAAACTGCCTGTACATATATGGGTCTTTTATTGTTCTAGCAATCTTTACTGCTTTGTTGCTATTTATATCTCTTAAATATCCAGACAATTCTCGCTTAGTCATCATCCGTATTTTGATGATTTCTCCTGCGTAAGTTTTGCCTTTGATGAGTTTGCGCTGTAGGTCTACTTCAGTGGCATTGCACCACATTCCAAACTCTATAAGTTTGTTTCTAGTTTCTAAATTTAACGCATCCTTTATTAACATATAACCTCCCTTTAAGGTAAGCATACTGTACATAATTGTCCAGTACAAAATTAAATATTTGTAATGTTTGTAGTTTTATTTGTATAATTAATCAACTCTCATGGGGTATGGAGTATGTATAAAACAGAAATAATAAATTGGTTGAAGAAAACAGATATTCCTTTAACAACCATATCAAAAAAATCAGGAATCAGTCGCTCAACATTGTATAATTGGCTTAATGGATCGCCCGTTAGGAATCGCAATCTCGATAAATTAATAAATGTTTATAGCGAAGAAATTCAAATTGTAGGCAATATTAATTTAACTGAAAAGGATAGTCCAATGAACGTAGACGTTGAATACATAGTAGGTTTGCAAAAAGATAAGATTACATACTTAGAAAAAGAGCTTGCTGAAAAAAATGCTTTAATTAAACACAAGCCAAAAAACAAACCACAAACATTAGATGAAGTTAGTGATATGCTGAGTGACGCATCTAAGCGGTGGAATTGGGTTTTCTACAAAACAGATAAGCCGATGAGTTGCACCCGTAAAGGAATCTTAAGAAATGTGAATCCAGCATTATGTAAAATTCTTGGGTTTAATGAAGATGAGATGCTTGGAAAAAGTCTTTTAGAGTTTATTCATCCCGACGATCACGATGATGCTATTCAAGAAATCAACAAAAAAACGAGAGACATCACTTTGCGTGTTTTAAAATCTAATGGAAAATATTCTATGATGAACATCCAGGCACAAGAGTTTGGAGTGAATGGAAATGTATTTTCAGTTGGATTATTAACTTGTGTGAAAAAAGGATGCCCGGATTTATAGTTTGGAGTAAACCCTACTGCAGTTCTGCAGTTTCATATAAAACATAGGGGACGGAAAACATAAACCGCCCCCATTAGAATACAGCTCTTAAATAAGAACTTTAAGCACTATACAGTGCATTCTTGTCCAAGTAACAATGTTTTAAGGACAAGGTATCCCACTCTGCTTCCTTACTAGAGAAAATGCTCATGAAGGGGAATGGAGTGTTTTTTTGTATAGCATACTCTACAATATCAATTTTCTTACCTTTAGATATTGTATTTAGATTAGCCAAGGAGAAACAACTAAGTACATTAAGTTTAAACTCATCAGAATCTTTAGAATCCCATTCTTGCTTAAACCACTCCTTTAAAGTCATTACAGCAGTTATCGAATGATGCTTTGTTAACTTTCTGGCAAGTTTGTTTAAACTCTTGAATGATGCTTGATTCATAGACTCTATTACAAATGCTTTGTAAATAGCCTTCGCTAAATCACTTGAAGCATAATCTTTGTCAAGTAATTTGCGTATTCTATCGAGATTGTAACCATTCAAATGGTCGGGAACATCAATTTGGTTTAAAGTTAAACCTTGTGTTACTGTCCATTCTTCTATGATATTTGATGCATTGCCAGCATTATACAATGGCATACAACCTTTCTTTCGAGAAACATAGATTCGATTCTTAAGATAAGCTAAATAACCAGCAGACAAAATTCTACCGAACTTCTTAGTTTGACGATAGTATTTATCCCGTACTGGTTTATCAGACTTATCTTTTGATGAAGCTGATGACTTACTGCCACTTGCTACTTTAACAACTGGTTCATCCCATTTACCGTTCCAAGTAATAATGGAAGGAGTTTTGAGATACAAAGCCCTCAGAAGCTTAGGCATTATGGCACGACTACATCCATCATTCCAGCTATACATATCTTTATCAATTTTCAATTTATTGAATTTAATATGTGTTTCTTCGGGATAAACTTCTGTCCAGATAAACTTAATAAAGTCCATATCTGCACAATAGTCATTAAACTCTTCATCTTGGAAAAGAACTGGATTGGTTTTAACCTTATATCCATACTCTTTCTGTAGTTTTACGAATCGTTCTTCCGGTGTATCACCGTATTTATCTGTTTTAACATTAGTATCACAAAAGGTTACTACTTCTTCTCTTGGTAACTTATTTGAAGTTAGTCCAGGATACCCAAATAAATGAACTGGATAGGATTTATCAATAAAATGTTCAGTACAATATTCTTTTACTGTACATTTATTTTCTTTTGCAACCCACTCCAATGCCTCTTTCTGTAGACTTTTATGATGTTTAGCAAAGTCTCGCAAATGTGAAAGAAAACGATCTGGTGCATCATCAAATGTTTCAGGTTTTAATAATGCGGGTATTAGATTGCCAAATTCAATTCTACGGATAACATAATTACGTGAATGACCGAACTTGTCAGCTACTTCAGTAATAGTCATTTTAGTATCAACCATTGATTTAAAAGCCATTATCTCTTCATAGAGAGTCAAGTCTTTTCTCATAGTGTTTTCAGATACTTGTAGTTGAGTAAAGTCACCATTAGGTTCTGGTCTTTCATAGATGGCTGCTTTATCTAATGCCAGTTCTTTTAACGCTTCCAAACGTCTGTGTCCTGCAATTAAATAGTAATGGTCATCTACACGATATACAACCAACGGCTGAATTAAACCATTCTGGTCAATATCCTTTACTAACTCTTTAAAAGAGTCTTCCTTTTTATCTATTTTACTTCTAACATTTCCGTGTAGGCGAATGTCATTAATAGGTACGTTCATTCGTTTCCTTTTTGTTTTTTAATTAATGTATCACACTCTGTTAAACAGTAACGACAAGTCCCGACTATTGGTCCCATTGCAAATGGAGATTTCATTTTACCACAATAACACTTGTATTTTACTTTTTCATTCTTACTCATTTTATTCTGACTCCTTTAAAATTCAGCTTCAACACTGGCATATCCTTGGTCTTTTAATACTCTTCTGATTTTCATACCAAGTTCAAAGGTAGCAGCATATTCAATACCTTTTCTCCAAGTTTCATCATTTGTTTCATCATCATTTGAAGAAAGTGTATATCCTTTACGATTAACCTTTGATAACCAGTGTCTTGGTGAAATTCCAGTAGATTTAACACAGTCTTTGTATATTTCTTTTAATTTGTCTTCACAGACGGGAATATCTTGTTCATCCCAATACCAGTTAATGAATTGTGCTTTATCTTCGTTGCCACCAAAAATAGTTATATCATTACTTTCTTGAGTAGCAAACCAGAATTTGTGTTCTATATCTCCATAGACATATCTGCCCATATTATTTTGATTCCTTATCTTTTACAACTCTCCATTTAGTAGTTGCTAACCATCGACTAAATAAGTCTTTTGCATATACTTCAGCGAGTTTAAAGGTATCAAACCTTAATGCATTAGAATACCATTTAGGGTCTGTTCCTACTTTTACTTCTGCTTTATATTTCATTGCTTTTTATTCTCCTTTAAAGCCTTATACATCTTGGCGGTTAATTTCCTTGCTCTTTCTAATGCCCAAAAGGAAAGAGAATATCCATGAGCATCCAGTAATAAGTCGTGTAGAACTTCAACGGTTGCAATATCTCTATCAACAATATCCACTTTTCCCCGTTTTTTCATTTTAGTCATCCTTATTGTTCATGTTTTTTTATGATATTTAGAACATATTTATAAGCGTTAATTTCAGTAGAATCGTTAAGAGATTTAGCTTTCTTTAAATTCTTTTCAAGTACATTATTAAGAGCTTTAATTATAGAAGCAATTCTTCTCTTTTCTTTCTCTTTAGTCATTATTTCTCCTTTATATATCACAGGTCTTTAAATACGAGCGATATATGGGGTGTTTTAAGGGTTAATTGCCCCCATAACAGACAAATTATAAGATATTTGAAGTAAGGGTAGGTTATACACAAATATGTCCATTACGGGGGTATTTATTAGTTATTTGTTGTTTTATGATATTCATCCATAAGTTTGCCTTTTGGATAATTTTTATAAGGTTTATGTTCACAAAGGAAATCATAAAGCTTACCACATTCTTCTTCCCAATCGGTATTGGCGTTTTCTTTTATTCCGGCTATGGTCATTTCTAAATCAGCAATTTTAGAATTCATATTTAATACGGCAGTATGTATATTGCCTCTACCATATTCAATGACCGTTTTTTCAACAGTGTTAGTTTCATATTCTTTGAAATTATATTCTTTGGGGTTCATTTTATTGCTCCTTGGTTTATGTCTGAAAATTAATCCACAGGTGGACACCTACTAATCGGTTGCGAACTTCAATAGTATTGTTTCACACCTGTGGTATTGTACAACGATCAGCCCAGTTTTATCAGCTGTAAACGCCGAAAGGTACTGGGCAAACCTTAAAAGGGAAGATGCGGAGTTCCCTAATTGTTAAAGAAATCAACTAAGTCTGGATATAACAGTAGTCCTAAGAGTACCCAGACCAGTATTGCAAGTATGATATCCATTACCCAAATGCCTTGTCACGGGCTCTCGCCATTGCTTCAAATAGGTTAGGGTATTCAGATTTCCGTACTTCTATGACACTTTCAAATATAGTAGCAAAGTGCCAGTAATTACTGTTTTGTTTTAATAACCAAATCATAGTGTTGCTCCTTGTAAGTTTCGCATACTTTACATTAATGTCCAATATGCACGTTTTTATTCGCAGGGTTTAAAAGAACAGACGGGACAATGCCCGCCTGCTCTATGTAGATGACTATGCTTATCTCACAAGACCAGCCAAACGCTCTTTAAACCCCACTAATCCAATCTTGCGGGACTTTTCACGTTGCAGATTGATAGAGAACCCTGAACGTTCCTTGCCCTTTAAATCGTAAGAGTAGTCTGTGACCGTTACATCACCCTTCCAGTTAAGCATCTGTTTAATCTCATCCATATGTGAAGTAACATCAGGAACCTGTGATTCAAGGGCACAGAATGCACTTACAGATGTAGCGTTGTCAATTACCATTTGGATATGGTCATCGGTTAGGTCGTCAGTATGGACGGGTTCGAAGAGTGGTTCAAAGGCTTTCTTAAATGTATTATAAGCCGAGAATTTGATTGTGATTAAGTCCATGGTTAGAACTCCTTATTAGGTTAGTTAACTAGTTAACCGCATCATTTAAGAAATAATACGGGATATTCACCCAGGGCGGATGAATGGGTGCGGATAGGGTCTTGCAACACAAACACGTTTTTTCAACGTGTTGCGACCCTACCGCAACCCAAGAAGACGGGGGTAGGTACCCTATATATCCCACACACGCAGTCTACGTTAATTTTTCAAAAATGGGCTGTAGAGAATCGGAGTTACGCTAGTTTATCTTCGCTACATGAAATATGAAGAAACGCAGAAACTAGAGCGTTATGACCATAATACTGGCAAATTTGAAGTTGTAGAGACTTTAGATGATATATCTGTTTACCATATACTGAGTGTATTTAGTGCAGAAGAGAAGATTTACTTAAAGACTATTGAAACGGAGAAATGGATGAAGTACAAAGATGGAGTTCCACACATTGAATTTGATTAAAACTGCATGGATTATACTACTGTATATAAACTACTGTAATAAACACTACTGTTATATATATAACAGTAATATATACGGAACTGCTCCTTAAAGCAACTGTATTATTTATTATAGTATACTGTTATAACAGTAATGGACTTTATTACCAGAAAATTTAAGAAAAATAATTACCAAGATGTTACTTATCCTGTGTATTCCGAAGAAGAAGCAACTAATAGAGAAATACAATACAAGTCTTGGCGGAAATGTCAGGTAGGTGACTTTGGTATTAGTGACGATGGGTATGTTTCTGAGTGTATTTATCGTAAGCAGTACAAAACAGTAGAACAGGTAACATTTCCATTTGGGAGGCAGTGGCTGAATAAGTCAAAACTGGAGTATATACCCCATAGAAATGCGGGGCAGTATTCTCAGGTGGGTGTTCTTACATGGGATGAGCAAGAAGCGGGTAAAACTAGAACAAAGAACGCAGTAAAAGTTTATGCTGAAATGATGCTAGGCGGTCATTTGATTGACTGGAACCTTATTGGTAATGTTTACAGGAGCGATCAGGAACGCCCCGACCTTACTGCAAAGCGTTTATTCAAGAAAGAAAGGATACAGAGAATGTTGGATGAAGAAATACAAAAAGCCTTAAGTGACAGGAATATATCACAAGGTGATGTACTGGATATTATACTGGATGGCATTACTGTTGCTAAGACAAACGGGGACGCGTCGAACATTCTCAGGGGTGCGGAGCAATTTGTAAGGATTATGGATATGCTGCCTAAGAAATCTATGCAGACAGATATGGTTCAAATAGATATGACCAGTACCATCCTTGATAAAATAGCAACTGAAGAGAAGAAAAGCCTGAAAATGTCGCAAAAGAAGGAAATACCGCATGAAGAAGTCAAAGAAGCTTAAAAAACTAGTCGTAATAGAGTCTACTGACGAACAAAAGCTATTGACTTTCATGGACGTGCTTTCTGCCGTGGCTGAAGATATGGGCTTAAGTGTTAGTGATGGTGAAATACATAGATTAATGGGGTCTGATTACTGATGAAAAAGAAAAAACCAATAAAACCAAGTAAAAGAAAGAGAGCTACTCCTAAAAAGACCAAGAAAAAGGTATATGGATACTGATAAACAGCAGAAGGAGATACTCCAGAAGCTAAAACACGATATGGTGTTATTTGGTAAAGTCTGTATGCCGAATATGTTTGCAGTAAACTCCCCGAAATTCCATTATGAGATAGCAGAAAGACTGCTTAACCCCGATATAAAGCAAATGAACATAGTGGCGCCACGTGGACACGCCAAATCATCAATTATAGGGGGTATATTCCCATTATATCACCTTATGTACGGAAAAGGGCAGAAACTGATAATTTTGGTGTCTAGAACACAGGATCATGCGGTCAAGCTACTGGGTCTATTGAAAGACACTATGGATTTCTCTGAAACATTCCGTTCGTTGTATGGCTATTGGGGGTCTCACAGCGCAAAGATATGGTCTAAATCAGAAATAGAGTTAAAAGACGGGTCTATGATTATCTGCAAGGGTACGGGACAACAGATAAGGGGAATCAAGGTAGGGAACCAACGTCCTACGCTTATTATTGTAGATGACCCCGAAGACGAGAATAATACCAAAACAGCCGAAGCTATGGAAAATAACCTAAGATGGCTGCTACAAAGTGCAGTTCCATCGTTAGACCCCATGAAAGGGCGTATAGTTGTTATTGGTACACCTCAGCACCAAAGATGTCTGGTGGAGACGCTGAAAGATATGCACGGATGGGAAAATATGACCTTTAAGCCAGATTTTGAGAATAATATAGCATTATGGGAAGAATGGTGGAGTATTGAGAAATTACTGGAAAAGAAGAAGGAACTGGACTCTATTAACAGATTGTCTGTGTTCTATAGGGAATATGCTTGTGAAATAGTTGGTGATGAGGATCAATTGTTTAAAGCGGAAGATTTCAGGTTCTATGAGGGTGATTTCTACAGAAAAAATAATAAAAATTTTTTAAAGATTACATCATTGGATGGTTCACCTTGTGATGAGATAGTTCCCATAAATGTGTTTACGGGGGTTGATCCAGCATCAAGTGTTAAAAGAAGCGCTGACTATTCAGTAATCTACAATCTGGCTATTGATGACCAGGAACGAAGATTCTCACTTCCTTATTACAGAAAACACGCTACACCGTTAAATCTGGCAGAAGCTATTGTAAATAACTTCAGGAGGTACCGTTCAGAGAAGACAAGGATAGAATCTGTTGGTTATCAGGAAATGCTTCGTGAATATGTCATAAAACGCTCTAGGGAGGAAAATCTGTTCATTCCGGGTTTAAATATCAAGGAAAACCCACGAAACTCTAAAAGCAACAGACTAGAGTCACTTCAGCCCATATTTGCTAAAAGGCAGATGTTTATACATCAGAAACAACAAGAACTGATGGATGAGTTACTTTTGTTCCCTAGGGGAAAGCACGATGATATATTGGATGGCTTATACTATGCAAACAAGGGCTCATTCTCTCCTTACCATAAAGTAGACGATGTGCCGTTATTATCGAAGAGAAGATATAATATATTCAGTGATTGGCAATTAGTTTAATAAATGCTGTTGAGAATCGGGATTTCTCTTTAATAAACTCGCCCCCAGTTTCACTCCATAAATTTTAATGCCACACGAAAAACACCCAGAAGTAGCCAAATCAGAACGCCTATTAGATAACTACCACGAAGGTAGGGCAACATGGGCAACACAAGCCATGGAAGACGATGAGTTCCGTAATAACCAGCAATGGAAGACGGAACATAAAAACGTACTTGCCAAACGGTCTCAAGTCCCCATTGTGGACAATATCATATATCCGGCAGTAGAACAGGCAAAATCACTACTGACCGCAAATAAACCAAAATTTCAATCAGCAGGCAGGGATGACTCCGATAATAAGGTCGGTAGGCTCTTTTCAGATATAATGGCTTATATATGGGATATATCTAATGGAAACGTAGAGTTGAAACAAGTGGTGGATGATTACTATGTAAAGGGTATGGGAGTCTTACAAACCTATGTGGATGGTATGGCGGACTTTGGGAGAGGTGAAATCAAGATTAAGAATATTGACCCTCTTGATTTATATCTTGACCCCAATAGCAAAGACCCTTTCGCTAGGGACTCTGCCTGTATGATTGTGGCTAAACGAATTACAGAAGAGCAGATTAAAACTGTATTTCCGTCTGTGGTTGATAAAATAGACGATATGATGACTTGCTCAAGTAATAACAGGTATCCCGCCACATCTAGGGATGGATCAGAAGATCAGCAAGTCGGCCCCACTGAAGACAATGATGGCAATAACAGACATTATGAAATAATAGATAGATATGAAAAAGTAAAATTACCATACTTCCATATTCTTGATTCACTTACTGGTGAAGAGAATATTATGAATGAAGACGGATTTAATGAGTTCGCTGAAGAACCTGCAGTATTTATGGAAACTGCTCAAGGTGTACAGCCCGTAACTGACGATAAAGCAGTTATGGAGTTATTACAGATATATGAGTCCACAGGCGGTGTATATCACATGATGCCTGACCCTGCGACTGGGCAACCTACAATTATGCCAGGGGAAGAACATGAGGGGTCAATACCGGGTACTACAACTCGCATTACTCCTGTAACTAATGAGACTATGATAGAAGAAGGCGTTATCGTCTTAAATGAAGTAATGGTTGATAGGATTCAGCGAATAATGTCTATTGGCGGTTTAATGGTAGAACAATCAATTATGGATATAGATAACTATCCAATTGTTCCGCTAATGAATAGGCATAATAGAAATCCTTACCCTATGAGTGATGTACGCTTCGTAAAGCCTATACAGGAATATATCAATAAGCTAACATCTCTCATTATAGCCCATGCATCCAGTTCCACAAACACAAAGCTACTTATACCACGTGGGTCTATGGATAGAAAACAATTAGAAGAAGAATGGTCTAGAGCTGGAACTGGTGTAATCGAATATGACCCTGAATTAGGACAACCTATTGTAGCGGGTCCGATTCCACTGCCAAATGAATTATATAAGAATAAAGAAGATGCGAAATCAAGTATCTATCACATTTTAGGCATACACCCACTATCTCAGGGTGACCCTAGTGCTGCTCCGCAGACATACAAGGGAACTGTTGCCGTTGATGAATACGCCCAACGACGTATCAAATCAAAGTTGGATGACATAGATGAAATGCTGAATCAGGTAGCTCGTAGTGTGGTTCAGTTGATCCAACAGACTTATACAGATGAAAAGGTGATTCGCCTTATGAAACCAGACGGAAGAACAAGCGAAGCTACTCTGAATAGACCTATATACGATGATTTCACTGGTGAAATACTAGGAAGAGTAAATGACGTAACAATTGGTAGCTATGACCTAATTGTTGTAAGCGGTTCTACGATGCCGTCTAATCGTTGGGCAAGATTTGAATATTATATGCAACTCTATCAAGCTGGCATTATTGACCAAGTTGAGATACTGGAACAAACAGAAGTTGCCGATACAGAAGGTGTATTGGAAAGAACGGCTATTATCGGTCAACAGCAACAACAGATACAACAGTTGCAAGAAGAATTAAAACGTATCAAGGGCGATCTGCAAACGTCTGAACGTGAAAGCGTCCATGATAAGAAACGAGTTGAGATAGAAAAATTTAAACGTCAGTTGGGACGATCCAGTGACAAGACCGCTAAAGCAGTGGAATTGTTTGAGGCTCGGTTAGGAGATCAACTGAGTATGGAACGGGAAACGGAAGCTGAAACCCAAACACCGGTTGCTGTCGGATAGACAAATCGGATAGGAGAATAGCATGGAAGAACAAGTACAGAATATCGTTGCTGAGGAAACTACAAACGATGGTGCAGTTGAACAGACTGACGTATTAGAGCCATTTGACCCCTCTTTCAATCCAGAAAGCGGAATGTTTTTGGCTGATGAAGGTGCGGAACAAGCGCAACCTGTAGCAGAAGCTGTGGAAGAACCACAGGAAGAACGCTATGAATATTGGCAAAGTAAGTATGACCAAAAGGCGAGTGAGTACAACAGAATGGAAGAGAAGCTTAAGAGTTTAGAGAATGTGGCGCCTATCGCAAAGCATATCGAAGAGAACCCTTGGATTCTTGACAATGTTGCAAAATCACTCTCTGGTGATACCCAAGGGGTTTCCGGTAAAACCGAACCTCAAGGATCACCAAAGAAACCAGAACGTCCTAGTAAGCCAAGTAACTATGATCCATCGGAAGCCTACATGGACCCCGAATCATCTAGTTTCAAATACCGTGATGCTTTAGACGGTTATCGTGAGGACTTGGTTTCGTACCAAGAAGACATGGAAACACATCGTTTAGCACAAGCGGATAGGCAGTATGCACTGCAACAGAAACAACAACAGGAAGCAATGGCTCAACAACAACAACAAGCCATGCAGCGGAATCTACAGGAAGGATATGGGTATACACCTGAAAGAGCAAATGAGTTCATTCAGTATTACTCATCACCCGATAGTATATCCCTAGAAAACCTTGTTGCCTTAGATAGAATCAGGAATGCTCCAAGTACGGCTGAAGTGGAAACGAGGCAGAAAGCTACGATGATGAAGAATCGTCAGAATAGGGTGAATATGCCACCACCGGCAAGTGTCGGAGGCGGTGAAAATCAACCCCAGTATACTGAAGAGGATAATTTCAATCTTGGCTTGATGCAAAATAAAAGAACGGTTTAACTAAAAGATACCTTCATAAAGGTATCTAGGAGGGTAATAAAAAATGGCAAGTAATGCCAAAGTCCTCACTTCAAGTGGGGTTCTATATACGGATAGACGAGATTTTTACATTCGTCCAAACGTAGTTAAGGAGCTATGGACTGACGTTTCGCCTTTTACAACTGTGATTGCCAATCAAAATACTATTTCAGGTATGGCTGATCCGCAGTTTAAAATGTTTGAACATCGTAATCCATGGGTAACACAGTATGTCCGAACTTCATCTGCTCAGGCAGTAGCCGCAGATAATGCAGCAGACACGCTAAATCTAACTGCTAGTTCTATTGTTGGTCTTGAAGGTGAAGGTGGAAATACTTCATATGCTAGCCATATTGGGCTAATGTTTGAAGTGTGGGATGGTATAGTCCCAGGTTCAACAAAACGTGGTGTTGGAATTGTGACAAGTACCAGTGCTAATGCTTGGGTGGTTAAAAACGCAGGTGAAGCAAGTTGGACTACTCAATCTGGTGACTATTTGGTTATTGTTGGTAACGCATACGGTGAAGGTACCGTAGCCGGGACTGCATGGTCAGATGAACTGGCAGTAGTTTATAACCAGTGTCAGATATTCAAAACACCATTGCAGATCACAGGGACACTCCTTGCGGCTGCTTTACGTGGTGAATCATCTGAATTGGCTAGGCTTCGTGACCAGAAATCACAGGAACATAAGATTCAGAAAGAACGTGCATTCTTATTTGGTCGTTCACCGATCCATACAAGCGGTGCCTTTTCTGACGATGATCTAACAGATGCGAATAGCAATCAAGTGCGTACAACAATGGGTATTATCCCAGCAATTGAAAAACACGGTGCTGCATCTGGTGCAGATCAAAGTCGTTTCACCATAACAGAAGCATCATATTCATATAGTGATTTCGTGGACGATATGGAAAAGGTATTCCAGTATGTTCCCGAAGCGGGTGTGAAACGTGCTTTCTGTGGTGCAGGTGCTTTGAGTTACTGGTCTAAGATGGCTGGTTCTTCAGGTATGGCAGGTAACTCTGGTTGGACAGTAAACCTTGGCGACATGAAACGTGACTCTCTTGGTTTTAACTACAGAGTTCTTGAGACACCTCACGGTGCGTTGCAGTTGATTCCAACTCCGGCTCTACGTCAGGCATATAATAAGACTATGCTTATTGTATCGGATGAGAATCTGTTCCATGCTCAATACAGGGCGCCAAAGTTCCAAGCTAACATCTTAACAGATGATGCTTACGATGGTGTCAAGGATCAGTATATGTCTGATGAAGGTATTGGAGTAACGCTGATTGAAAGTCATAAACTCTTTGAAATTTCATAAAGGAGGTTAATTATGGCTAGACCTTATTTAGGCGGAACAAGTGGGGGAATCAAAAACCTCACTGCAAGTGCTACTTTACAAGAGGCCGATTCTGGAAAGACAATACTATTTACTCCACCATCAAGTGCGGGTGCTTTAGTGGTCACATTACCGGCAGCTTCAAACGTTGGGTTAGAGTTTACAATTATCCAAAAAAGTGCATACGATACTGCTGTATGTAAAGTTTTATCAGCAGATTCAAATAACTTTGTTGGAAATATTCATGCTCAAACTGGCGCAGGTGACAATTCAGCAGGTACTGATGATTTTATCCAATTCGGTTCCGCAACCATTGCGGGAGATATGGTGAAATTAGTATCGAATGGTACAAATTGGTATGTTGTTGGAAGTTCATCTAAGGTAACAACCAACGGAATAGCATTTGGTTAAAACAAATAACAATGGGGGAGTTTCGGCTCCCCCAGAGTTGTAAAGAATTATGACACAAACACAAATAATAGAACTGGTTCAACAACATCACCCCGAAATGGGCGAGACTCAGATCCGTTTATATCTGAATCGTGCATTGGACGAGTTCTGTAGAAAAACAAGAATTTTAAAAACTCTATATACGTTTCCTACAGTTGTTGATAAAAGATACTACAACTTGGATAGCGATATATTAGAAGTTACTCGGGTGGATTACGATAATTACGAAATACCGAGATTAAGCAATCCTCCTGAAAAAATAGATACGGATGTATAATGGCTGATGACGCTAGAACAAGTGCCTTAAAGCACGCTTGGTGGATAGAACGGGATGCTATTGCTATTGTTAAAAACTCAGCAACAGATAGCACAACTAGTCTTGTTTCCGTATCTGAAGTAAAAACAGTCAATGTCCATGCCGTTAAACTTGATGCTGATTTTGTAGCATCTGGAACTGGTACGGATATGACAGAATCCCCCAACATTCCCGCTGAGTTCCATGAAGCATTGGCTAATTATGCCATAGCTAAAGGTTATGAACTAAAGCCTGAATTAATAAGGCAAGCTGGATACTTCAGAAGTTTATTCAACGAAGATGTCAGGGAAGGTAAGAAGTACGCTAATAAGGGTCGGGATGGTACGGCTTACTATATTCAGGGGACCGACTATTAATGATTGAAATAAATAATAGCAATGGTGCATCGAGCAATGCGAATGGGACTTTAGCTAATGGGTCTAACATTATAACCTTGGATAGCACTGCGGATTTTCCAAGTACAGGCACTATTGTTTTTCTTGATTCATTGTCCCAGTTACAAAAATTAACATACACAGCAAACGATACGGGGACAAATAGACTTTCTGGTGCAGCATCTTCTTGGACGGGTACAGGAACAATACTAAATGACACTCTAGTGCATGAAACATCATATAACGCAATTGGCTCTACAGCATTTACTGAGGTAACTATAAGCTGATGCAAACCTTTCAAGTACAAATAGAAGATATGATTGGAACAACCGCATTTGACGATACTACGTTCATCACTACGGCTATTCAAGATGTAGGAGCAGAAATAGTCAAAGCAACTCCTTCCATGAAATTAATACCGCTTTCGAAAGAAGCTGATATTACGACTGATGGATTGACTGTATTGGATAAACGGGTCTTGGAGATACATAAGAGTAATAGACAGGCAAGACCAATACAGAGCAGTAGCGTTGCAAGCGCAAAGGATTCAGGGTCAATTCATTACGCTACCGCAAGAAATCCTATTTACTATTATTCAAGCAGTAAGGTCTATGTTGTTGTAGATGGTAGTGAAGCTACCGGTAATGTGGTTTATGTTCCCCTAGTCCCTACTTCTGATGGAAGCACTGCGATTGCCCATAGTTCAACTGCCATAGTGAACTTTCCACAAGAAGCTATACATATTTTAGTTACAGGTGCAGCAGCGAGATGTTTGCAACAATTATTGGCATTAAAAAATGAAAAATTAAAGGTATATATACAAACAGATGAAGATTCTGAATTAGCACAAGCTGAAATGCTTGAGATACAGGCTATTCAGGCACAAATAACTTTATTAGAAGGGAAGTACGCAAGTAGTCTAAAAGCTTTTATAGGAACAAATTAATCAATATGCCCATGAGAATACCCAAGCTCGGTAAGGCATAACTGGAGGAAACAAGATGGGAATGCAATCATATTCAGTAGTAGAATCAGGTAATGTAGGACTTGGACAAGTAGGTTCAGCCGTTTTAGATAATGGTGAATCCGGTGCAAGTCTTGGTACAGTAGTAGCGATTACAATGCTTGAAGATACTACCTTTACCACACTCACTCAATCCAATGCCACTATAACAGGCACAGGAACATCCACGCATGGAAACTCTATTGTTAATACAGACGTATTTCCAGCGGGAGTCACAATATACGGCAGTTGGAGTGCTGTAACTGTGAACGCTGGTCTTTGTATTATTTACTTAGGTTAGATTCATGCTTGGATTAGGCATATCTCTTGCCAAGGGTGCGTTTGCTAACATAGTTACTTATGTGAGAGATAACCTTAAGTTGTTTTTCAACTTCAAGGAGCATCAAGACAACCCAATCTCCCACGCCTCCACAGGCTCAACTTCGTTTGATGGTACGAATGATTATGTAGAATCTGGGTCTAACGTAGGAATTACTGGTGCTTCTGCAAAGTCTGGATGTGCTTGGATATATCCAACAGCAGTAGATGACCATGCAGTAATATTTGATTGGGGAGAAGCATCTGCAACAAAAGCAAATCAGTTTAAATTGTTTGAGGAGTCTGCTAATACTTGCAAACTTCGATTTGATGCAAATGGAACAAATGCAACAGGAACCACAGTATTTGCTGTAAACACTTGGTATCATGTAGCATTTACTTATGATGGTGATAAAATAAGAGTATATGTTAATGGCTCATTGGAAGATACAAGTTCAAGTATAACTTGTAATTCTACTGATTCACATTTAATCATTGGTAATGGACAACCAAGTAATAGTCAATGGTTTACAGGCTCCATCTGTAACGTAGGAATCTGGAGTCGTGCCTTATCCGCTTCTGAAGTACAAGGCATAATGTATAAGCAGTATAGCGATTTGGGTAGTGTAGATAAAACCAATTTAGTGTCTTGGTGGGGGCTTGATGTAGACTACGATGATGCACACGGAAGTAATGATGGTACGAATAGTGGCAGTACACTTACCAATAGTGTATATGGAGACAACGCCCCACAGATACCGAGAATTTTAGATGTAGCCCAACCGAAACAAGCCGTGCAGTTGGCTGATGGGAGTACCAGTTTTGATGGTACTGATGATTATATCAGTCTTGGCACTGGTCTGGGTACTGCATTGGGTGATAATTATTCTAATCAACTTACTTTTTCCTGTTGGTTTAATTCAGCAAACACAAATAGTGATGACGGGATATTTAGCATAGGTGCTTATACTGGAAGTGGTGAAATTGATATAGATATAGAAGGCAACAAGATAATACTATATGTTGATGCAAATAGTTATAGAAATAAATGGGTATTTACAGATGCAAATACTTGGCATCACATGGCTATAATTTTTGATGGGGGTGATGCGAGTAATAATAAACTATATTTAGATGGTTCTGTTCAAACAAGTGATTCTGTTGCTGGTTCGTATAGTTCTGCTAATTTAGACCTAAATGGTCTTGAGTCAAGAATAGGGCAGTATAGTACTGGAAGTATGTACGAAGGCAAATTAGCCAACGTATCCATCCACTCATCCGCACTCACCCAATCTCAAGTCCAAGAATTAATGTTCACCGAGAAGTATGCTGGATTGTCAAGTGGCTTAAAGACCAATCTGGTATCTTGGTATGATTTGGGTGAAGCAGTAGAAAGCGATAATTTAATTTTAGACCAAGTTAATTCATCTTATTCATTCGGTAGTGAATTAATTAGTAATGGTGGTTTTGATTCTGATACTTCTGGTTGGAGTGTATCTAATGCTACGCTTGACAGCGTTTCATCTGGTCAATCTGGAAATTGTTTAGAAGTTACAAGAACTGGTAGCGACAATCAAAAGGCACATCAAACAGTTACTGTAACTGCTGGAAAAATATATAGAATAACTGGCTATGTTAAAAGTGGAACTTCTGGTAATGAAGAATTTAAACTTCAACTTCTTGATGGCTCAACAGTAACAGGCGTAACAACTGGAACATCAAGCAGTTCTTGGGTGCAGTATAGTGTATTTGGAATAGCATTAACAACTTCAATGAAACTTCAACTAATTAAAAACACATCAACTTCTGGTACAATGTTATTCGATACTATATCTTATAAAGAAGTAACAAGTGGTGGAAATATTGGAGTGGTCTACGGTGCAACCACCACCACAGGCTACACATCATCACCACACGGAGTAGTAGACCCGATTAACTATGGTACTATCAAATCTGGTACTGCGGTTAGTTTTGATGGGACTAATGATTATGTTGATTCTGGTTCAGCATTTCAATCTACATTCAGAGATTCGTTTTCAATATCAATGTGGGTTAATGCCACCGATGGACAAGAAGCCCAATATCGAGTGTTATTTGGTGCGAGAAATGCAGATGAGTCAGATTGGGTACAGGGCGATTTATATAATGGAACTATAAGGTTTGTATTTAAAGCAAATACAAATTCTGTGATAAGTGCATCATCGGCTGTTCTTTCAGATGGGATAACTGGATGGAAACATATTGTTTTTATAGCAGATGGAGTAAATATGATTACTTATTTAGATGGTTCTGCTATTAAGACTACATCAATGTCTGGCGTTACAATGTCTGAATATACTTCTGCTGATGAAATTTGGATTGGGGCAAGAGACCAAAATGATGTTGCTCAATTATTCTTTGCTGGCAAAATCTCAAACATAAAAATATTCAATTCTGCCTTAACCGAATCTGAAATCCAAGAGATGTATCTCAACCCAGAGCAGATACTACCTACAGGCGTTTCATCGAGTAATCTTAAACTATATCTCCCAATGAATGAAGGTGTTGGTGCTTATAACTATGATGGAAGCGGTAATCAGAATCACGGCACAATAACTGGTGCTACCTGGGTAAAAGCAGAAACCGACATAGCACAAGTAGGACTTGTGAGACAGAATAAGCCTATGGTGTTTGATGGGGTGGATGATTGTGTTACAAATAGCACGGATAATGTTGCAAGAGATGCGACTTATTCGTGGTGGTCAAAATCAACAAAAACGACTGCTAATACTGTGTTTGGTCACGGTGGTGCCGCCAAGGCTTTTCATTTAAACTTTTCTGCGAATAAACCTTTATTATATTTGGCTGGTGCAGGTTTCAGATATTGGGTTGATAATTCAGCACAAGATGATGGAAACTGGCATCACTATGCTCTTATTGTTGATGTAAGTGACCTTGCAAGTTGTAAACTATATATTGATGCTACTGAAATATCCACAGATACAACAAACAGCACAGACCCAGCAGATTCCTATGGAGAAGGGCTTACTATTGGAAGGCAAGCGGCGGCATCTGGTACAGCATTTGATGGTATAATTAATGAATTTGCAGTTTGGGATACTCACCTAACCGCATCAGAAATAACTGCTCTCTACAATTCAGGCACACCATTAGATGCTACTGCTGATAGTGGTAACTACGCCAGTTCAGGTGACCTACAAGGATACTGGC